>Ga0209573_1004488_pt1 | contig 13681 bp, 7 predicted proteins | sample TNRBio252014_DNA_FD_185870 | JGI IMG/M metagenome (GOLD analysis project Ga0209573, IMG submission 185870) | Wastewater treatment Type I Accumulibacter community from EBPR Bioreactor in Madison, WI, USA - TNR Reactor_6/25/2014_ DNA (SPAdes)... | ecosystem: Engineered > Bioreactor > EBPR >...
GTCGAACCGGCTGATCAGCTTCAACGTCGCTTCGCCCGGCCGGCTGCTGTCGCACAAGCCCCTGCGCGGGCTGGCGGCCGACGAGTCGGTGCTGGCGATGGACTTCCGGCAGAAGAACGACACGCTTTATGCACTCGGCAGCAGCGGCCGGCTGTACACGATAGACCACGAGACCGGCCAGGCCAGGCCGGTCGGGCCGCCGTTGGCGCTGGCACTGCCGGGCGGCGAGATCGGCATGGACTTCAACCCCACCGTCGACCGCATCCGGGTGATCTCCGACGGTGGACTCAACCTGCGGCTGCACCCGGACACCGGCGCCATCGTCGACAGCGATGCGGCGCGGCCGGGCCTGCAGATCGACGGCGCGCTCGCCTATGTCGAGGGCGACCCGCACGCCGGCCGGCCGCCACGGCTGCTGGCGGCCGCCTACAGCTACAACAAGGCCGACCCGAAGATCACGACGCAGTATGCGATCGACGCCGCCACGGCCTCGCTGGTGCGCCAGGGCAGCCTGGAGGGCACGACGCCGGTGGTGTCGCCCAATACCGGGCGACTGAGCACCATCGGCCCGCTGGGGGTGCGCGGCTTCACGCGGGCGGCGTTCGACATCCACGTGCTGACCGACCTGGCGTTCGCGGCGCTGACCTTCCAGGACAGCCCCGACAGCCGCTTCTACGAGATCGACGTGAAGAGCGGCCTGGCCCGGCCGCTGGGCACCATCGGCGGCGCGGAGCCGGTGGTCGCGATGGCGCTCGAGAGCTGGTGAGGCGCGCGCGCCGGCGGCGATCGTCCAGGCGCGCAGGCCGCGGTCAGCGGCAGGTCCCGCACACGCTGCAGCCGGCCTGTCGCGCCATGCGCATCTCGTGCCACTCCATCGCGCGGCCGTCGAGCATCTGCAAGCGGCCGGCCAGCGACTGCCCGATGCCGGCCAGCAGCTTGAGCGCCTCGGCCGCCTGCACGCTGCCGACGATGCCGACCAGCGGCGCGAACACGCCCATGGTCGCGCAGGCGGTCTCCTCGAAGGTGGCTTCCGGCGGGAACAGGCAGGCGTAGCAGGGCGACTCGGCGCTGCGCAGGTCGTAGACCGAGATCTGGCCGTCGAAGCCGATCGCCGCGCCGGAGACCAGGGGCTTGCGGTGGCGCACACACGCCGCATTGACGGCCTGGCGGGTGCGGAAGTTGTCGCAGCAGTCGACGACCACGTCGGCCTGCGGCACGAGTTCGTCGAGCAGCGCGGCATCGGCGCGCCGCACCAGCGCCCGGATGACCGGGTCGGGATTGATGGCATGCACCGAGGCCGCCGCCGACTCGGCCTTGGGCAAGCCGACGCGCGAGCGCTGGTGGGCGATCTGGCGCTGCAGGTTGGTCAGGTCGACACGGTCATGGTCGACCAGCGTCAGGCGGCCGACCCCGGCGGTGCCCAGGTACAGCGCCACCGGCGAGCCCAGGCCGCCGGCGCCGATGACCATCGCGTGGGCGTCGAGCAGGCGCTGCTGGCCCTCGATGCCGATCTCGTCGAGCAGGATGTGGCGCGAGTAGCGCAGCAGCTGGTCGTCGTTCATGCGCGCTCGGGTGTCGGGGCTGCGGGCGGAAAAAAGCCCGCCGGCCGGCGGGCTGGGGGCGGACAGATCGGCCTGGCGTGCCTCACTGCGTCTTGGCTTCGGCCTTGCGTTCGCCCATGGTCTTGCTGACGATCACCGGCCGGCCGCGCAGCTGGTTGAGCGCCTGCGCCAGCTGGAAGTCGTCGGCGCTGCCGAGCTCGGGCAGCGGCTTGGGCGGCTCCTTGGCCTTGGCCTGCTGTTCCTCGAGCTTCTTGCGCGCTTCCTCGCGTGCCTTCTCGCGCGCCTCGTCCTTCTTCTCGTCGGGGCCCGAGAGGTGCTTCTCGAGGTCGGCCTCGCGCATGCGCAGCGCTGCGAACACGTTGCCTTCGGCGGTCTCGTCGAGCCAGATGTCGGGCACGATGCCCTTGGCCTGGATGGCGCGGCCCGAAGGCGTGTAGTAGCGCGCGGTGGTGATCTTCAGCGCCGTCTCGGCCGACAGCGGCCGCACCGTCTGCACCGAACCCTTGCCGAAGGTCTGTGCGCCCATGACGGTGGCGCGCCTGTGGTCCTGCAGTGCGCCGGCGACGATCTCGCTGGCCGAGGCCGAGCCCTCGTTGACCAGCACCACCAGCGGCACCGACTTCAGTGCCACCGGCAGCCGGCGCAGGGGGTCACCGCCGCCGCGGCGGGCGTAGTACTCGGGCGAGGCCTTGAACGTCGCCTTGGACTCGGACAGCTGGCCGTTGGTCGTCACCACCGTCACGTCCGCAGGCAGGAAGGCGGCCGACACCGCGATCGCGCCGTCCAGCAGGCCGCCCGGGTCGTTGCGCAGGTCCAGCACCAGGCCCTTGAGGTGGGGGTCCTGCTTGTAGAGCTCGTCGAGCTTGCGCACGAAGTCGTCCACCGTGCGGTCCTGGAACTGGCTGATGCGCAGCCAGCCGTACCCGGGCTCGATCATGCGCGCACGCACGCTCTGCATGCGGATCTCTTCGCGGATGATGGTGACCGGGAAGCTGCGGTTCTCGACCTTGCGGAACACGGTCAGGACAACCTTGGTCGCCGGGTCGCCGCGCATGCGCTTGACCGCCTGGTCGACGCTCAGGCCCTTGACCGGCGTGTCGTCGATGCGCGTGATGAGGTCACCGGGCTTGAGGCCGGCACGGAAGGCCGGGGAGCCTTCGATCGGGGAGACGACCTTGACCAGGCCGTCCTCCATGCTCATCTCGATGCCGATGCCGACGAACTTGCCGCCGGTGTTCTCGCGGAATTCCTTGAAGCTCTTCTTGTCGAAATACTGCGAGTGCGGATCGAGGCCCGCGACCATGCCGGTGATGGCGTCGCCGATGAGCTTCTTCTCGTCGACCGACTCGACATAGTCGCTCTTGACCATGCCGAACACGGCGGCCAGCTGCTGCAGCTCCTCGGTCGGCAGCGCCAGCGAACTGCGGGCCACCGCCTGCAGCTGCATCGTCGTCAGCGCCCCGGCCACTGCACCGGCCAGCAACAGCCCGGCCACCTTGAACTTGCCGCTCATCCGTACCCCGCTTTCCGCGTCGCGCTGCCGCATTCCGGCGGCGAATCCGTGCCCCACCAGTATAGGTCTGGCCGGCGTTTCGATCGTCGCCGACGGGCAAAGTTGCACCCCGGTTCCGGTGGGTCGTCACGCCGGCTGGGCTGGGGTAAACCCGTGGCCGGCGCCGGCCTGACGGTCGAAGGTGACCACATGGTCGACCGCGGCCCGGATCCCTATCCACTCGCCAAGCTGGTGGTCGTGGTGCGAAGGCACGTGGGCCATCAGCTGCTCGCCGCCGGGCAGGCGCAGCGTGTAGAGGAACTCCGAACCGCGGAAAGCCTTGCGCTCGATGCAGGCTTTCACCGGGCTCGAGTCGTCGTGCACGATGTCGTCGGCGCGCAGCAGCACGTCGCACTCGCCCCGCGGGTAGGCGTCGGCCAGCGGGCACTCGCGCAGGTCCTGCAGCTCGCCCAGCACGGTGTGGACCACCGGGCCCTGTGCCGCGCGCTGCTCGATGCGCGCCGGCGTGAAGACGCCATGACCGATGAAGCCGGCGACGAAGCGGCTGGCCGGCCGGTGGTACAGCGTATAGGCGTCGCCCCACTGCTCGAGCCGGCCGCGGTGCATGACGCCGATCACGTCGCCGAGCGCAAAGGCCTCCAGCTGGTCATGGGTGACGAACAGCGCCGTGGTGCCGCTTTGCTTCAGGATCACGCGCAGCTCCTGGGCCAGGCGCTCGCGCAGGTCGATGTCCAGGCTGGAGAAGGGCTCGTCCAGCAGCAGCAGCCGGGGTTGCGGGGCCAGTGCCCGGGCCAGCGCGATGCGCTGCTGCTGCCCGCCCGAGAGCTGGTGCGGTGCGCGCCGCGCCGCATGGCCCAGGCCGACGAGGTCGAGCAGCTGCTGCACGCGTTCGCTGCGCGCCTCGCGCGCCAGCCCGCGGATGCCGAAGGCCACGTTGTCGGCCACGCTCAGGTGGGGAAACAGAGCGTAGTCCTGGAACACCATGCCGATGCGGCGTTCCTCGGGTGCGCGGTGCACGCCGGCGGCGGCATCGCTGAGGACTTCGCCACCGATGCGGATGCGCCCGGCACTGCAGGCCTCCAGGCCGGCGACGGCGCGCAGCAGCGAGGTCTTGCCACAGCCCGAAGGGCCGATCAGCACCCCGATCTGGCCCGCCCCCAGGCCCAGGCTGGCCGACTCCACCGCCGAGCGCTCGCGTGCGGCGCGCGGGTAGCGCACGCTGACGGCCTGCAGGTCGAGGAACATCGGGCGATGATAATCGGCGGCCAAGAATGAACATTGTTCGCATTGTCATCACGCATTCCGACCGTCATTGCCCATGCGGAGCCTGCTGACGCTTGTCTGCCTGACGCTGGCGATGCCGGTGGTCGGCGTGCTGGCGGCCTGGCTGGCGATGGATGCCGCCGCCTGGGCCGTGCTGCGCCACCAGGCCGACACGGTGCTGGCCGACTATCTGGTGCAGAGCGCATTGCTGGCGGGCGGGGTGGCGGTCGGGGTCATGCTGCTGGGCAGTGCGACCGCGGCGGCGGTGACGCTGTTCGACTTTCCGCTCCGGCGCAGCTTCGAGTGGGCGCTGCTGCTGCCGATGGCGATGCCGGCCTACGTGCTGGCCTACGCGGCGACCGACGCGCTGCAGACCGCCGGCCCGCTGCAATCGGCGCTGCGTGACTCCTTCGGCCTGCAGGGGGCGCTGTGGCCCGACGTGCGCAGCCTGTGGGGTGCGGTGGTGCTCTTCGTCCTGTGCCTCTACCCCTATGTCTACCTGCTGACGCGCACGGCGCTCGCCGAGCGGGCCGTGCAGCTGATGGAGGCCGCGCGTCTGCTCGGTGCCGGGCCGCGCCGGCGCGTGCTGGAGGTCGCCCTGCCCCTGGCCCGGCCCGCGGTGACCGCCGGGCTGGCGCTGGCCTTGATGGAGACGCTGGCGGACTATGGAGTCGGCGCCTACTTCGGCCTGTCCACCTTCAGCACCGGCATCTTCAAGGCCTGGCTGGTGATGAACGACGGCGTCGCCGCGGCCCAGCTGGCCTCGGTGCTGCTGACCCTGGTGGCGCTGCTGCTGGTCGTCGAGCGTCAGGCGCAGCGCCGGCTGCGCTACACCACCTCGCGCCAGGGCCCCGCCCATGGCAACGATGCCCGGCCCATGCGGGCGCGTGGCGCCGCGGCCGCCGGCTTGTTCCTGCTGTGCAGCCTGCCGGTGCTGCTGGGCTTCGTGCTGCCGGTGCTGTGGCTCGTGCGCATGCTCTGGCAGGAGGCGCAGCTGGCCGAGTTCGGGCTGCCTCTCGGCCGCTTCGTGCAATGGTCGCTCGCCAGCTTGCGGCTGGCGAGCGGGGCTGCGCTCGCGGCCACGCTGCTGGCGCTGGTGCTGGGCTTCATGCTGCGGCGGCCGGGCGGCAGGCTGCTGCGCGGACTGACGCGCCTGTTGTCCCTGGGCTATGCCGTGCCCGGGGCGGTGATCGCCATCGGCATCCTGCTGCCCATGGGCTGGGTGCAGGCGCACTGGCCGGCGCTGGGCTTGCCGGCGCTGGTCACCGGCACCCTGGCGGGGGTGCTGTATGCCTACCTCGTGCGCTTCTGCGCGGTCGCCCTGCAGTCGGTGGAGGCGGGTTATGCACGCCTGCCGACCAGCATGGACGAGTCGGCCCGGCTGCTCGGCGCGACGCCCTGGCGGGTCTGGCGCGAGCTGCATCTGCCGCTGCTGCGGCGATCGGCGGCGGCGGCGGTGCTGCTGGTCTTCGTCGACGTCATGAAGGAGCTGCCGGCCACCCTGGTGCTCAGGCCCTTCGGCAGCGACACCCTGGCGGTCGTTGCCTACAACTTCGCGCGTGACGAGCGCCTGGGCGAGGCGGCGCTGCCCTCGCTGGCCATCGTGGCGGTCGGCCTGATCCCGGTCATCCTGCTGTCGCGAGCGATGCGCGCCGGGGCGCCGCCGGCGGCACCGTAGCGGCGCTGCTGCCGCCGCCGCGGCCGGTCGCACGCGCCCTTGTCCCGGCCCTTGCCCTATGCTCGTGGCGATGACCGAGCGCCGGCCAGCCATGCCCGACACCTACCTGACCACGAGCTACCGCGACCGCGAGCAGGTCAAGGCGCTGGGCGCACGCTGGGACGCACTGCAGCGCCGCTGGTACGTGCCCGAGGGTGCCGACCTGGCGCGCTTTGCCAGCTGGCTGCCGCCGGCAGCGGCGCAGCCCGCCACCGAGGCGCTGTCGCTGGCCGAGCCGGGGCCGGGCCAGGCGCTGGCGCCGTCGTCGGCGCCAGGGCAGACGCTGTCGCAGCTGATGGCCGGGGTGGCGCAGGTGGTGGCCGGCAGCTTCCGCCAGGGTGTCTGGGTGCGCGTGGAGGTCATGCGCGCGGACCTGCGGCGAGGCCATGTCTACCTGGAGCTGGCCGAGCGTGACGCGCGTGGCGACACGCTCGCGCAGGCGCGGGCGATGATCTGGTCGGCGGTCGCCCAGCAGATCGTGCCGGCCTTCGAGCGCGCCACCGGTGTCGTGCTGGGCGCCGGAATCAAGCTGCTGGTGCGCGCCAGGCCCGGCGTGCACGCGCTGTACGGGCTGAGCCTGGCCATCGATGCGATCGACCCCGACTACACGCTGGGCGACCTGGAAGCGAAGAAGCGCGAAATCCGCGAGCGGCTGCAGCGCGAGGGCCTGTTCGACGCCAACCGGCGCCTGGCCCCGCCCTGGGACTACCAGGGGCTGGTCGTCGTGACGCCCGAGGGCGCCGCCGGGCTGGGCGACTTCCGCGCCGAGGCCGACCGGCTGCAGGCGGCGGGCCTGTGCCGCTTCGCGTACGCCACCAGCCGCTTCCAGGGCGAGGGCGCGGCGGCCGAGCTGCGCCTGGCGCTGCTGCAGGCGCTGGAGCGCTGGCGCCGCAAGGCGGGCGGCGAGCCCGATGCGCTGGTCATCGTGCGCGGTGGCGGAGCGGTCAACGACCTGGCCTGGCTGAACGACTATGCGCTGGCGCGCTGCCTGTGCGAGTGCAGCGTGCCGGTGCTGACCGGCATCGGCCACGAGCGCGACCGCACGCTGCTCGACGAAGTCGCCCAGCAGGCCTTCGACACGCCTTCGAAGGTGATCGCCGCCGTCGAGCAGCTGATCGTCCGCCGCGCCCGCGAGGCAAGGGCCCTGCATGTCGGGCTCGTGCACGCCTGCGCGGCGCGGCTGGAGGGCGCGCGAAGTGCTGCCGCGGCCGGGCTGGTCGAGGTGCAGTCCGGCGCCCGGCGCCAGCTGACCGGGGCGCAAACCGCGGTGCCGCTGCTGTGGTCGCGTGTGCAGTCGGCCGCCGGCGGGCAGCTGCAGCGGGCGCGCGACCTGTGCGCCTTCCAGCGCGACGCGATCGGCGGCCGCGCGGCGGCACAGATCGCGCAGGCCCGGCAGGCGGTGGCGGGCCGGCAGTCCGGGCTGGCCGTGGCGGCGCGCGCGCAGCTTGCCGTGGCGCGCGAGTCGGCGACCGCCCTGATGCGCGAGGTGGCCGGCCAGGGGCCCGCCAAGACGCTGGCGCGCGGCTTTGCGATGGTGGCCGGCGCCGACGGGCGCACGCTCACCAGCGCGCGCAGCGCGCGGCGGGCGTCCCGGCTGGACATCCGCTTCCACGACGGCGGCGTGTCGTGCACACCCGGCCCTGATCCCATGCCGGCCGAGCCGGCGCGGCCCCCCGAACCGGAGCAAGTCCCATGAAGCCACCGAAGAACTTCAAGGACGCCTACGCCGTGCTGCACCGGCACGCCGAGACGCTGCGGCAGCAGCGCGAACCCGACATCGACGACCTGCTGGCCATCGTGACCGAGTCCATGGAGGCCTACAAGGTCTGCAAGGCACGCATCGACGCGGTCGAGCTGGCGCTGGAAAAGGCGCTGCTGGCCGCCGAGCCGGTGGCCCCCCCGGCGGGAATCGAACCCACATCTAGCGCTTAGGAGGCGCTCGTTCTATCCATTGAACTACGGCGGGGCGGAGGCGGCGGATTTTGGCACGGGTGCCGCCAGGGGTTCGCCGAAGCGCCAGACCCAGATCACGTCCAGCGAGTTCTCGTGCCCCGACTGCGCGCGCAGGGTGAAGCGCTGCGCGATGCGGTAGATCAGCTGCCAGGTGCCGGTGGTCGAGTTGACGCCCCGCTCGTAGCCCACGTACCAGCGCCGGCCGAGCTGCTTGCCCAGCGTGATCACGGTCTCGCGCACTTCGCCGTCACCCTGCCGGAACGAGACCTCGTCCAGCCCCAGCGTGCGCAGCAGGGCGTCGGTCGGGGCCTCGCCCTCGCCGGCCCACAAGGCGACCGCGGCGCGCTGCAGCAGCGCGGTGTCGTTGCGTCCCAGGCCGTCGGGCGCACGGCCCAGCACCAGCCAGGACAGCTTCTCGGAGTCGGACATCTCGGTGCTCGCGTACAGGCGCACGCGCGGGCTCTGCAGGCTGCCGGTGATGGCGACGCCGACCTGCGTGTCCAGGTTCGGCCGCAGTGCCAGCACGTCCAGTGACGGGCTCTCCGGGGGGCCGGAGAAGCTCAGGATGCCGCGTTCGATCTCCAGCCGCTGCCCGTAGGCGGCATAGGTGCCGCCGTCGGCGCGCACGATGCCGTGCACGGTCGGGCGGCCGGCGCTGCTGCCCAGGCGGATCTGCCCGCCCAGGCGGGTGTCCAGCCCGCGACCGCGCACGACCAGCGCGTCGCCGAGGTCGACCTCCACCGCCACCTGCTGGGCGCGGCGCGGGCGGGCGGCGCCGTTGGTGCCGGCCGGGCGGGCTTCCTCGCCCGGCCGCTTGACGCTCACGTCGTCGTCCAGCGTCGGCGCGTCCCGCCGGCCGAGGTCGAACAGCCCTTCGTCCAGCCGCAGGTCGCCCTGCAGCTGCAGCTGGTCGGCCGACAGCTGCAGCTGCGCGCGGCCGCTCGCCACCAGCCGGCGGTCGATGCGCCCGATGACGCGGAAGCGCTCGGCCTGCAACGCCAGTTCCAGGCGCGGCCGCTCGCCCAGCAGCGCCTGGCCTTCGACGGCCAGCGTGCCCTCGCCGCCGCGCAGGGCGAAGCGTTCGACGCGGGCGCGCGCGCCCTCGAGCGCCACGTTGACCTCGCCCTGCCGCACGTCGACGCCCTGCAGCAGGTTGCGCACTGCCAGCTCGCGACCGACCATGCGGCCGCTGTACAGCGGCGCGCCCAGCCGGCCGCCGAACTGGGCGCTGGTCTGCAGCGACCCCGACAGCCGCCAGCCGGGCGGCACCCAGCTGTTCCAGATGCCGATGTCGGCGACCCGGGCCTCGACGCCGCCTTCGAGGGACGCCTGGCCGTCCGGCCAGCGCTGCGTCGGTGGCAGGCGCATGCGCAGCACGCCGCCGAGCTCGCCGACCGAGCGGCCGGCAAAGGCCAGCGTGGCATCCCACAGGCCGTCGCGCGCACTGAGCGCGACACGCAGCTCGCTGAGGCCGAAAGCCTGGCTGGCCAGGACGTCGCTGATCTGCAGGTCGCCGCTGCGCCGCTCGAACACCAGCTCGGCCTCGACCTTGTCGGCTGCCTTGATCTCCACGCGTGCCGCCAGCTGCAGGTCGCCACGCCAGCCGAAGCCGGGCTGCAGACGATCCAGCAGCGGGGCCAGCGCAAAGGGCTCGACGTCGGCACGCAAGGCGAAGTGCGGCGCCGCGGGCCTGAGGTCGACCTGGAAGGCGTCCCAGCGCAGCTGCAGCGCCTCGCCCAGCCGGATGCGGCCGGGTTCGGCGGCGATGGTGCCGAGGCGTCCTTCGCCGTCGATCTGCAGCTCGGCCTGCAGGTCCCCGGCCTCGGCCCAGCCGGCCGGCGTCCGGGACAGTTCGCCGCCATCCCAGGGGCCGACAGCCAGCTTCCTGACGCGGCCGGTCCACCGGCCGCCGCCGGCCGGCGCCTTGGCCCATGCGCCCTCGGCCTGCACGCGTGCGTGGGTGCCCACGGATTCGGCCAGCCCCAGCCAGCCCGTGAGCGGGTCCGAGGGCCTGGCCGGCATGGCCAGCGAGATCTCCAGCGCGTGGCGCGAGCTGGTGCCGCGCAGGTCCAGGTCCAGGCGTTCCAGGCCCTGGTCGCCCAGGCGCAGCTCGCCCGCCTGGGCGCGCAAGGCCAGGGGCCGGTCCTCGACGGTGTCGAGCTGCCAGTCCAGCTGTGCCTGCTGCGCGACCAGCCGGCCTGCGCGCAGCGCGCGGGTCTGGGCCCGCCCTTCGGTGTGCATGGCCGGCCAGCGGCCGGCCAGCGTGATGTCCGCCTGCACGCTGCCGGACAAGGGGGCCCACTCCTGCAGCGGTGTCCACAGTCCGGCCAGCGGAGCCAGGGTGTCGAGCCGCGGCGCCTGCAGGTGCAGCTGGGCCCGGTCCTGCTCGCCGCTGCCCATGGGGTCGCCCTGGGCCTCCAGCCACAGCCGGTTGCCGCCCATCGAAAGCTCGCCCTGCAAGGCGCTGGCCGGGCCGCTGTCGGCACCCATGCGCCGTGCCAGGCGCAAGTCCATGGCCAGCGGGATGCCCGCCAGGCGGGATTCGACCAGCTTGACCGTGCCGCGGCCGGAGACCCCCTGCGCCAGCGTCAGCAGGTGCACGCCCGGTGCCGGACGGGGCAGGCGCAGGTCCAGCGACCATTGCCCCGAGAAGCGATGCGACCCCTGCCGCCAGGCCGACGCCGCGTCGCCGGGCCACCAGGGCCGGGGGTCGAACTCGGACAGCGAGCCTTCGCTGCGCAGCTCCCAGTCCCCCTGCGGTGTGCGGCTGGCCAGAGCCGACGCGCTGGCCTGGGCGCCCCCGGCCTGCGCCGTCAACTGGCGCAGCTCGAGCCGGCGCTCGTCGACGCTCAGCTGCAGTCCCAGCCTGACAGGCACCGGCTGGGCATCGAGCCGGCCGTCGAGCTGGGCATTCAAGGTCAGCCTCGGGGACTCCTGCGGCCCCTGCGCGCGCACCGTCGGCAGCCCGTCCAGGTCCAGATCGACCGGGCCCGACACCACCATGGCCGCGGCCCGCGGGTCCAGGCGCTGTGGTGCCAGCTGCTCGAGCACCGTCTCGAGCCGGACCCGACGCCCTTGCCACGAGCCGCGGCCCTGCCAGCGGCCGGCGGCGCTGCTGGCGTCGCCAAGCTGCAGGTCGAAGGCCTGCACCTCGCCATGGTCCGGCTGGTCGATCGACGCCCGAGCCCGCACCTCTGCCCTGCGCACCGGCAGCAGGCCTTCGTTCCAGGGCCCCGGCAGGCCGTTCTCGAGCCTGATCCAGGCCCCGACGGGGGCCGACATGGCGCTGGAGCTGATGTCGACGCTGCCCGTCAGCCGCGTGCGCGGCGCCTTGCGGGTCAGTGCCGACAGATCCAGGGCGCGGGTCGAGCCGGACAGCCCGGCCAGCGGCCAGGTGGCGTAGGGCAGCACGGTGGCCTTGAGGTCGGCCGTCGGGGCCTCGCCGCGCGCCGGCGCCGGGGCACGCAGGCTGCCCACCACGTCGAACCGCTCGAGCACCCCGGCGGCCTCGGCCTGCGCGCTCAGGCCCGGGCTGCGGTCGGCCGCGTGGGTCGTGCCAGAGCGCGACTGCGCCCGGGCTTCGACCTGCAAGGCGAACGGCCTGAGCACGGCGATGCGCCCCCGGGCCTGGACCTGCAGGCGGTCGATGTCGAACTGCAGCGCCTGCACCCGGTGCTCGCGGCCCTGGCCGGCACCCAGCTCGATGCCCGCGCTCAGTGCCTCGATGGCGGGCCAGCGGTTCACCTGCAGCCGCCCTAGCCTGACGGTGGGCACTTGCAGCCGCAAGGGCAGGGCCAGCGAATCCGGACGGGGCAGGGGTGCCGGCGGGCCGGTGTCGACCTGCAGCAGGTCGGCGACCAGGCTCGTGGCCACCAGGCCCGCCCAGGCCTGATCATCAGGACGCCAGGTCCACTGCATGCCTTGCAGGCGCAGGCGGCTGAAGGTCGCCGACTGACGGGACCGGTCCCAGCGCAGCACCAGCTGGTCGGCCTCGAAGCGATCGGACAACAAGGCGCCACGCAGCCCCGTGGCCTCGACGCCGGGCAGGCGGGGCAGCAACCACTGCGTGCCCGCCTCGCTGCGCAGCAGCCACAAGCCCGTGCCCGCCAGGGCGGCCAGCACCAGCGCGAGCAGGACCAGCATGATGAGCGCCGGCCGCAGCAGGCCGAAGGCGGCCCGCCAGGGGGCGGGCGGCAATGCGGTGGCGGGCTCCACGGTCATGGCTTCAGAACGCGATGGCCACGCTGAAGTGCAACCGCCACTGACCCGTCTCCTGGCCGCGCGCGATGTCCAGGCGCAGCGGCCCGACCGGACTGCGCCAGCGCACGCCGGCGCCCAGCCCCAGTGCCGGGTTCAGGCCGCCGAAGCTGGTGGCCGCGCGCCCGGCGTCGACGAAGACCGCGCCCCACAGCGAGGGCATGTCCTCGAACAGTGGGCGCGCCAGCTCGACGCTTGCGGTGGCCAGCACCGAGCCGCTGGCCACGCCGCCGCCGACCACCGGCCCCAGGCTGCGGTAGGCGTAACCGCGCACCGAGTCGTCACCACCGGCGCGCCACAGCTGCGAGTCCGGCGCTGCGACAGCACCGCCCAGGAACACCTGCCCGAGTTCGACCCGGGCCTGGCCATACCAGCTGCGGCCCAGGGGGCGATAGACCGTCAGCCTTGAATAGGCGCGGCCGAAAGGGCCGCTGGCACTGCGGTTGCCATGCGAGCGGCCGGCGCCCAGCTGCAGCGACAAGGTGTAGCCATCGGTGGGCAGCACGGCGCTGTCGAGCCGGCGCAGCACCATGTGGCCGTTGCCCGACAGCGCGAAGGTGGTCGTGCGCTGGCCGGCCTCGCGCCGTTCGCCGCGCTCGGCTTCGACGAAGTACAGGCGCTCCAGCCGCTGGCCGTCGTGCGCGCGGCCCAGCCGCAGGCGCTGCGAGACCACGAGGTCGGTGTCGGACTCCTGGCGCTCGATGACGCCGCCGAGCAGATGCCTGCGCAGGCCGGCCTGTGCGTGCGTGCTGAGCTCGCCGCTCCAGGTCTGCCGCTTCTGCCCCCACTCGATCTTGTTCGACGCATTGATCGCCGCGCCCAGGAATCGCCGGTGCACATGCTCGACCGAGGTCCGCGGGCCGTTGTTGGCGCTGATGCCCAGGCCCACGGTCCACACCTGCAGCGCCTGCTCGCGCAGCTGCACCTGTATGGCTGCCCGTGCGGCCTGCGCGGGGTCGGGATCGACGGCGACGCTGACGCTCTCGAACAGCCCCGCCTTCTGCAGCCGCTCCTGGAAGTCGAGCAGCAGCGCTTCGGTCACCGGCACACCGGGCGCGAAGTTCGCGAGGTGCCGCACGGTGTCGGCGTCCTGCCGCTGCAGGCCCTCGATCTGCAGCTCTCCGGCCAGGAACAGCGGCCCGCTGTCGGCGACCAGGAACAGCCGTGCCTCGCTCGCCGCCGGGTCGACCGTGGCTTGCGTGCCCGACCAGCTGGCCGCCGGGTAGCCGGCGGCCCGCAGCCGGGTCAGCAGGGCGGTCTTGGCATCGCTCCAGTCGCTGTTCCTGAACTCGCCACCGACCGCCAGCGACCATTGCTCGCGCAGGCTGCGCAGCACCGACAGGGCCCGGGCGTCGCCGGCGCTGGCGGCGCGCTCGAGCTCACCCTGGAAGTCGAAGTGAAGGCGGGAGACACGGG
>Ga0209573_1004489_pt1 | contig 13680 bp, 12 predicted proteins | sample TNRBio252014_DNA_FD_185870 | JGI IMG/M metagenome (GOLD analysis project Ga0209573, IMG submission 185870) | Wastewater treatment Type I Accumulibacter community from EBPR Bioreactor in Madison, WI, USA - TNR Reactor_6/25/2014_ DNA (SPAdes)... | ecosystem: Engineered > Bioreactor > EBPR >...
AACGAGCCGGCCCCGTGGTCGCGGAGCCGGCTCGCACTCGACCTGACTGGTGGCGCCGTTACTCGGCGGCCTGCTTCAAGCCCGGCGCGGCGGCCTTCACGTCGGCGTCGACGTAAGGCTCGAACTTGGCGAAGTTCTTGTTGAACATGTCGACCAGCGAGCGGGCCTGTGCGTCATAGGCCGACTTGTCGGCCCAGGTCTCGCGCGGGTTCAGGATGCGCGGCTCGACGCCGGCAAGCGACATCGGAACCTGGAAGCCGAACGTCGGATCGGTCCGCATCGGCTGGCCCTTGAGCGCGCCCGACAACGCCGCATCGAGCAGCGCCCGCGTCGCCTTGATCGGCATGCGATGGCCGGTGCCGTACTTGCCGCCAGTCCAGCCGGTGTTGACCAGCCAGCAATCGACGTTGTGCTCGGCGATCAGGTCGCGCAGCAGATTGCCGTAGACGCTCGGATGGCGCGGCATGAACGGAGCGCCGAAGCAGGTCGAGAACGTGGCTTGCGGCTCGTTGCCCATGCCTTTCTCGGTGCCGGCGACCTTGGCCGTGTAGCCGGAGAGGAAATGGTACATGGCCTGGCTCGGCGTCAGCCGTGCGATTGGCGGCAGCACGCCGAAGGCGTCGGCGCACAGCATGACGATGTTTTTGGGATGACCAGCGCAGCCGGTGTCGCTGGCATTAGGAATGAACTCGAGCGGATAGGCGGCGCGTGTGTTCTCGGTCAGCTTGGCGTCGTTGAAGTCCGGCTCGCGGTTCGGCCCATTGAGGATGACATTCTCGAGAATGGCGCCGAAGCGGTTGGACGCCGACCAGATCTGCGGCTCGGCTTCCGCCGACAGCCGGATGGTCTTGGCGTAGCAGCCGCCCTCGAAGTTGAAGATGCCGTTTTCGGACCAGCCGTGCTCGTCGTCGCCGAGCAGGATGCGCTTCGGGTCGGCGGAGAGCGTGGTCTTGCCGGTGCCGGACAGACCGAAGAAGACGGCGCTTTCGCCCTGGTGGCTGACGTTGGCGGAGCCGTGCATCGGCATGATGCCAAGACTCGGCATCAGGTAGTTCAGGAACGAGAACACGGATTTCTTGGTCTCGCCAGCGTAGGACGTGCCGCCGATCAGCACCAGACGGCGCGAGAAATCGCAGGCGATGACCGTCTCGGAGCGGATGCCATACTTCGCCGGATCGGCCTTGAAGCTCGGCAGATTGACGACCGTGAACTCAGGCTTGAAGGCCGCCAGTTCCTTGGCGTCGGGGCGGCGCAGCAGGTGACGGATGAACGCGGCATGCCATGCGTACTCCGTGAAGACGCGCGTGCTCAGGCGATGCTTCTGGTCGGCACCGGCGAACAGGTCCTGCACATAGAGGTCGCGGCTTCTCGCATGTTGCTGGAAATCAGCAGAGAGACTGTCGAACTGGGCCGGCGTGATCGGCTTGTTGTTGTCCCACCAGATCTCACCGTCCGTCGCGTCGTCGCGGACCGTGAACTTGTCCTGTGCCGACCGGCCCGTGTGCGTGCCGGTGTCGACCACAAACGCGCCCGAGGCTGCGAAGCGGCCCTCTCCACGCTGAATAGCCTGCTCCAGCAGTTCAATCGCCCCAAGGTTATGATGCACTTTTCCAGGCACGCTCAGGGAGAAAGGTTCTTTGGTCATGTCGTCGCGCTCTTCATCAGACCTATGCATACATCCGCACCCGGCGATCCGGCATTGATCGCCGATCGAAATTCAGGCCTCGGACGTTTGTGAAAACCACCCGCCTGCGACACGTTCCGGAGTCGCACTGCCACCCGGCAGACCCTGTGGGTGCCCCAGCACGTATGGTTATCACAATCCGTCCAATAGTCGCAGTCAATTGTGACCGGACAAGACCTGTATCAAACTTTTGCCGGTGTCTTCCACGGATCATTTTACTCATGCTTTGCAGCATTTTGCACAGCAGCATGAGATCCAGTTTTACGCTGCACGGCAGCAAATTATTGAGCTGCATTGCAGCATGGATCGGCGACGACACGGGTCATCGTTTTCGGCAGCCAGCCGGCACGGTTCCGATCCAGATCCCGATTCATCGACACCGTCGCGCGAACGCGATGCCTCGACTGAACGACGTCGCATCGACCCTCACCGCGCCAGCAAAGATCAAAAGCCAAAGCTGCACGGGACTGATCGATCTTCTCGAACAGCACCACCGGCATGTTCTCAACAGACTTTCCCGCGCCGGGATGCGGCGAGGTTTGCCTCTTAGGCTCATTCAGGTAACATTCAGAGCCGAACTCACATCCTGAGCGTGCCACATTTCGCTCATGTTGAGGCCATAGAGGCGGAGCTTCAAATACGAAGGTGCCGCCGGGGATCCAGGTCATGAATCAGAAGAGCACGATCGCCCTCGTCGATGACGAGAGAAACATCACGGCCTCCTTGCGCATGGCGCTGGAAGCCGAGGGCTACAAGGTCCGGACTTACGGCGACGGTGCGGAAGCTCTCGCGGCGCTGTCGGACGAACCGGCCGACCTCGGCATCTTCGATATCAAGATGCCCAAGATGGACGGCATGGAGCTGCTGCGGCGCGTGCGCCAGCAGTCCGACATGCCGGTGATCTTCCTGACCTCGAAGGACGAGGAGATCGATGAGCTGTTCGGCCTCAAGATGGGCGCCGACGACTACATCGCGAAACCCTTCTCGCAGCGGCTGGTCGTCGAGCGGGTGAAGGCGGTCCTGCGCCGTTTCCAGCCCAAGGACGGTCCTTCCGGCGCGACCGAGGCTGCCCGTATCATCGAGCGCGGCAATCTAAAGCTCGACCCGGAGCGGCATACGTGTCACTGGGACGGCAAGAACGTGACGCTGACGGTGACGGAATTCCTGATCCTGCAGGCGCTTGCCACACGGCCCGGCGTCGTCAAGACGCGTGATGCGCTGATGGACGCGGCCTACGACGATCAGGTGTATGTGGACGATCGCACGATCGATAGTCACATCAAGCGCTTGCGGAAGAAGTTCAAACTCGTCGACGACGACTTCGATGTCATCGAGACGCTCTACGGCGTCGGCTATCGCTTCAAGGAAGCGTAAGCCCCGACGGGCGGTGACGGATGTTGTCCACCCGGCAGAGGGCGGGAGAGGCCCGTCCGCCGGTTTCGACGGGGCGAGGTGTGGCGCACCGAGGCTGGTGCGCAATCAGTGCCCTGAGAGCCCGGGAAGCCTCGGTGGCCGACAGCCTTTTGGTGCCGGTGGTCCCAGGCGCCGGAGTTTGGGGGATGCATGGCCCACGACACCGACAGCCGGAGCGGATTTCGCGGCCTCAGCGACACCATGCGCGACGGAGCTGGCCATGTCGGCCGTTGGTGGCAGACGATCACCTCCGTCACCGCCGGCTGGACACTGCCGCCGGCTGTTAGCCGCTACCTGCCGCGCTTCAAGGGTGGCGCGATCCATCGCTTTCTCACCGGTTCTCTCGCCCGCCGCATTTTCTTCTCCAACCTGATTGCGCTGATCGTGCTCGTGGGCGGCATGACCTGGCTGTCGAAGCAGCAGGAGCTGCTGATCACCGCCAAACGCGAAAGCCTGAAGATCCAGGGCGAGATCATCGCTGCCGCCATCGCGGCCAAGCCTGTCGTCGAGCGCGACCGAATCGAGTTCCAGGGCGACCGTCTGCCGGAGCTGGTGGAACCACGCTTTCCGACCCGCAGCGATCGCTTCGCGGCGCATGAGCTGTCGCTGCGCAACGACCATGTCGGGCCGGTGCTGATCAAGTTGATCCAGTCGGCACAGCTCGCGACCCGGGCGCGGGTCTACGATCGTGACGGCGACCTCGTGGCGGATACCGACACCCTGCTGGCACCGCGCGGCAATCGCAAGGTTCGTCCCGTCGGCACCGATGGCGAGCCGCTTGGCCAGCGGGTGCCGATCAAGTCGCTCTGGACACGGGTGCTGGGCTGGATCGATAGCTCGGAGCTGCCGGTCTACAAGGAAATCGGCGGCGCCAACGGGCGCTCTTACGCCGAGGTGCGGCAGGCGCTGGCCGGCAACTCGCCGAGCCCCATGCTGCTGCTGACGGAGGAGGGCCGGCAGATCGTGTCGCTGGCCGTTCCCATCCAGCGGCGCGGCGTCACCGAAGGCGCGCTGCTGCTGTCGACACAGCCAGGGCAGATCGACAGCATCCTGGCGCGCGAGCGGCGCATCCTGCTGACGCTGTCGATCATGGCCATGCTGACGACGCTGATGGCCTCGACCTGGCTGGCGCGGACGATCGCTGGACCCGTGCACGTGCTGTCCGCAGCTGCCGACAACGTCAGTCGCAGCATCAACGCCCGCGCGGACCTGCCCGACTACAGCGATCGCCAGGACGAGGTCGGCAAGATGGCCGGCGCCTTCCGGCGAATGACGGCGTCACTTTACCGACGCATCGAGGCGAGCGAGAAGTTCGCCGCCGACGTGGCGCACGAGCTGAAGAACCCGCTGACGGCGGCGCAATCGACGGCTGAATCGCTGACCTATGCCAAGACCCCGGAGCAGCGCGCCCAATGCGTCGCGCAGATCCGCGACGAGCTGAAGCGCCTCAACCGTTTGATCTCCGATGTCGCCAACGCCTCGCGCCTCGATGCCGAGCTGGCGCGGCAGACGACCAGGCCGGTCGATCTGGCGCAGTCGCTCGCCGGCATCGTCGACATCTTCAAGGATCTTCGCAAGGCCGAGCACGTGACCGTCAGTCTCGAGATCGAGTCGGCGCTTGCGACCTCGGGGGCACTGACGGTCCGCGGTCATGACGGGCGCCTCGGTCAGGTCGTCACCAACCTGATCGACAATGCCGTGTCGTTCTCGAAGGATGGCGGCAAGGTCATCGTCACGGCTGGCCGCGTCGGGCCGGATGTGGAGTTCGCCGTGCTCGACGAGGGACCCGGCATGCCCGAGGACAAGCTCGAGCAGGTTTTCGAGCGCTTCTATTCCGACCGGCCGGAAAGCGATCGCACGAAAGGCAAGAACTCGGGCCTTGGCCTCAGCATCTCGCGCGAGATCATTGCCGCTCATGGCGGACGGATCTGGGCCGAGAACCGCTACGGCCCCGCCACCGCCGACGGTGGCGACGGGCCTGTGATCGGCGCCCGTTTCGTGGTCCGGCTGCCGGCCCTTGTGCAAGCGGCCTCACAACGCGGACAGATGGGCCTTGGGCGACGCGCCTGACAAAGCGGCATCGGTGACGCTCCATGCCACCGCCATCGCGGTGGACGGCCGGGCGGCCTTGCTGTTCGGCGCGTCAGGCTCCGGCAAATCCGATCTGGCGCTGCGCTGCCTCATTCCCGCCGTGCGCCTCGGCGGTCGCGTGGTCACGCCCGAACTGGTGGCGGACGATCAGGTCGAGATCGCCCTGAAGGACGGGCGGCTCGTGTGCCGGCCGCCATCGACGATCGCCGGGCGCCTGGAAGTGCGTGGCCTCGGTATCCTGGACGTGCCGCATGTGACGAACGCCCGGGTGGCACTCGCCGTGGTGCTCGATGGGCCGCCTGCCGAACGGATGCCCGAGCCGGCGGCACGACAGATCCTCGGCATCGAAATTCCGGAGATCCGCCTGTCGCCGTTCGAGGCTTCAGCGCCGATGAAGCTGCTGCTGGCCCTGCATCGGGTACGGTGAGAGCGCGACTGGACTTCGGCACGCCGTCCGGACACGATGCTCCGAGCACAACACCTGTCGGCATCCGGACCATCGCATCATGCATCAAAGTGAGCTCCTGCTTTTGTCGCACGACGAGATCATGGGCCTCGTCGAGCCCGCGAAGGCGATCGAGCTGTTGGCCGAGGGCTTCAAGGCACTGACGGCGCGCGCCGTGCAGGCGCCGCCACGGCCCAAGGTGGATATTCCGGGGCATGGCATCTCGCTGGCCATGCTGGCCTGGATGCCCGGGCAGATGATCACACTGAAGAGCGTCAGCGTCTTCCACGGCAACATCGCCCGTGGCATCGAGAGCCATCAGGCGCTGATCACGCTCTATTCGGCCGAGACGGGAGCACCCGTTGCTGTCCTCGAAGGCGGCAGCATCACCGGCTTGCGCACGGCCGCGGCGGCGATCCTCTCCGTACGACTCGCCGCCGCGCGGACCGGCATCGCGACCATCGTCGGCGGCGGCGTACAGGCGCGCGAGCATGCCCGCCTCCTGCATCTTGCGGGCCGGTTCCAGGAGTTGCGCATCGTAGCGCGAAACGCTGACGCCGCGTCCCGCGTCGCCCAATGCGCGGCACCTGCGAGCGCGGGCGGACCGGCTGTCGTGCGCATCATGCCAGACATCGAGACCGCCGTTCGCGGCGCCGATGTCGTCTGCCTGACCACGTCGGCGGATACGCCCGTCATCGCGGCGGGCTGGGTCGGCGCGGGCGCGCACGTGACATCGGTCGGCTATGCGCCACCCGGCAGCGAGGTGCCGCCGGAGCTGGTGGCGCGGGCGCGCATTCTGGTGGAGGCCAAGACCGCGTTCGAGCCGGCGCCCGTCGGCTGCGCCGAGCTTGCCGGTCGCGACAGCTCAGGCGCGGTGGAACTTGGCGAGGTGATCGCGGGGACGAAGCGGGCGCGCACGTCGGCGGACGAGATCACGCTCTACAAATCCATGGGCAACGCCATGGAGGATCTCGTCGTCGCCAACCTCGCGTATGCCGAGGCCAAGCGCCTCGGCGTCGGGCGCACGGTCACGGTCTAGTGTCCCGACCGCGAAGTTCGCTTCATTCCGCGGCGGCCTCCGCACGAACTTCGCGGTCGAAAGGACACTAGCAAGCTCATAAACTTAGTGTGGCGTCATGTTTCGAAGTCCGCTTATTGAGCCAGCCGAAACAATGAAGCGGACTTCGAAACCGCCACACTAGCGGGCGTCCGCCGACCAGGTCTTGTACCAGCTCTTGAACAGCTTCAACTGGTCCGACGCGTACTGCTTCTGGCTGGCCGACAGCGTGTCGGTGGCATTGAAGTTCAGCTCGTACTCGCCGTTGCCCTCGAGCACCATCAGGTACTTGTAGAACAGCACGAGGTCGGTGCCCTCGTCGAACGAGGAGAGCACGCCGAGCGCCTGCTCCAGCTCGCGGGCGCGCCGATGGGCAACGGCATCGCCGGTCGCCGCCGCCTTGCTGAGCGCGACGAGTTCCAGCACTTGCTTCGGCAGCACGTTGCCGATGCCGGTGATGACGCCGACCGCGCCACAATTGACGATGCCGTGGAAGACCTGCGTGTCGACACCGACGAGAAGCTGCAGCGCCTTGTCCTGGCCGGTGATGTGCTCGGCCGCGTAGCGCAGCGAAGCGGCGCCGCCGAACTCCTTGAAGCCGACGAGGTTGGCATGGCGGCGGCGCAGATCGAAGAACAGGTCGGCCTTGGTCTCGTAGCCGTAGTAGGGGCTGTTGTAGATCACCGACGGAAGCCCGCCGGCAGCCTCGAGCACGGCCTCGAAATGGGCGCGCTGAGCTGCGACCGAGCTGCCACGCGAGAGCACGCGCGGGATCACCATCAGGCCCTTGGCGCCGGCCCTTTTTGCGTGGGCCGCGAGTGCGGCGGCACGTGCCGGGCTCTGTGCGCCGGTGCCGACGACGACAGGAACGCCGGCCGCGCACAGACGCGCCACGCCCTCCATGCGCTGCTCGTCGGAGAGCAGCGGCCAATCGCCCATGGAGCCGCAATAGACGACGCCCGACATGCCGGCGGCGACGAGTTCCTTGCCCTTCCTGACGAGTGCATCGAAATCCGGCTCGCGGCGCGATGTGCAGGGCGTCATGAGGGCGGGGATGGTGCCACGGAAGACGTCGGCGGACATGGTTCGGCTCCTCGAAGTGGGCAGCTGGACGACAGGCTTGCTGATAGAATGCCCGAACTCGGGTGCGTTTTCTTGCCGGATTTCCGAGTTGCAGCTCGATATCCGGCATAATCGGCGGCGGTCATGAGCGGTGCAAGCCTGGTGCCTCCAGTCCTCCCTGCGGATGCGTCGCTTGCGGCCGCCTGCGAAGGCCTGTTCGACGGCGTCGCCGATACCGTGTTCTTCATCAAGGACGCCGAGGGCCGGTACACGTCGGTCAACACCACGCTGGTGATGCGCACGGGCCGGACGCGGAAGCGCGATCTCCTGGGCCGAACGGCGGTGGATGTGTTTCCAGGCCTGCTCGGGCAGCGGATCGCGGCGCAGGACCGAGCCGTGCTCCGCTCTGCACGTCCCGTTGCCGGTTTGCTCGAGCTGCACCTCTACCCCGACGGCCGCGAGGGCTGGTGCCTGACCTGGAAGCAGCCCCTCACCGGACCCGGCGGACGCGCATCCGGCCTGGTCGGCATCTCGCGCGATCTCGGTCCGGGCGAGAGCCCGGACATGCCGGGCCTTGCGCGGGCGCTCGATCACGTCCGCGAGAACATCGATGCGCCGCTGCGGCTCGATGAGCTGGCGGACATGGCCGGCCTGTCGCGCTATCAGCTCGACCAGCGGTTGCGCGGGCTGTTCGGCGTCACGGGAGGGCAATATGTGGTGCGGGCGCGGATCGATCACGCCTGCACCTTGTTGCGTGCCGGAGACGAAACGATCAGCAGCGTCGCGCTCGCCTGCGGCTATGGCGACCAGGCCTCGTTCACACGCCAGTTCCGGAAGTCCGTGGGCTTGACGCCGTCGGACTACCAGAAGCGGCACCGGCCGGTTTGACACCGGCCAGGGCGATCAGCGCAGATTGCCGCAGAAGCGCTGGATGCGACGGCAGGCTTCCTCGAGATCGTCGTTCGAAAGCGCGTAGGAGACGCGGAAGAACGGCGACATGGCGAAAGCGGCACCGTGCACGGCGGCGACGCCCTCCTCCTCAAGCAGGGCCGTGACGAAGTCCTCGTCGGTCTTGATCACCTTGCCGCCGGCACTGGTCTTGCCGAGCGTGCCCTCGCACGACGGATAGACGTAGAACGCGCCTTCCGGCTTCGGGCATTTGATGCCCTTGGTCTGATTGAGCATCGAGACGACGAGATCGCGACGGACCTTGAACTTCTCGTTGTTGATCGGGATGAAGTCCTGCGGGCCGTTCAAGGCCTCGACGCCGGCCCACTGCGAGATTGACGACGGGTTCGACGTCGACTGGCTCTGCAGCTTGCCCATGGCCTTGATCAGCGGCTCGGGACCGCCGGCATAGCCGATGCGCCAGCCGGTCATGCAGTAGGCCTTGGAGAGGCCGTTGACCGTCAGCGTGCGCTCGTAGAGCGACGGCTCGACCTCAGCGATGGTGCAGAACTTATGGCCGTCGTAGAGCAGGTGCTCGTACATGTCGTCGGTCAAGACCCAGACATGCTTGTTCTTCGGCCGCATCAGGACGTCGGTCAGCGCCTTCAGCTCGTCTCGTGAATAGGCGGCACCGGTCGGGTTCGACGGCGCATTGAACATGAACCACTTGGTTTGCGGCGTGATTGCGCGGTCGAGCGTCTCGGGCTTCAGCTTGTAGTTGTCTTCCATGCGGCAGTTGGCGAACACCGGCTTGCCGCCGCCGAGCTGGACGATGTCGGCATAGGACACCCAGCACGGCGCCGGGATCACCACCTCGTCGCCGGGATTGATGGTGGCCATCAGCGCGTTGAACAGCACCTGCTTGCCGCCGGTGCCGATCGAGATCTGGCTGCGCTTGTAGTCGAGGCCGTTCTCGCGCTTGAACTTGCCGACGACCGCCTCCTTCATCTCGGGCATGCCGTCGGGATCGGTGTACTTGGTCTTGCCGGCCTGGATGGCGCGGATGGCCGCATCCTTGATGTTCTGCGGCGTGTCGAAATCCGGTTCGCCCTGCGACAGGATGATGATGTTGCGGCCCTCGGCCGCCAGCGCGCGGGCTTTGGCCGACACACCGATCGTCGCCGAGGGGGAGATGCGGTTCAGGCTGTCGGAGAAGAAGCCCATGGTTTCATGGCCTTTCGGGTTTCGGGTTCGGTGCCCCGGGGTGCGCGTGCGCACGGAGGCCTTCGCCATCGCGAAGCGGCGGGACCATAGTTGCAGCGCCGCCCGAGTTCAAGCCGAAGCACACGGAATACCGCGATTTCATGGGATACCTTCGCGCGTCCGGCCGCGGAATGCAGCGATCTATTTGGCGGCGGCGTTCGGGAAGAACAGCTGCTCGCCGTTGATCTTGTAGGCCCGGATCGCGGCCTGCCCCTCTGGCGACACGATCCAGTCGATGAAGGCCTGGCCGAGATCCTTCTTCACCGAGGGGTGTTTCGCGGGGTTCACCAGCATGATGCCGTACTGATTGAACAGCCGTCTGTCGCCTTCGACGGCGATGACGAGATCGGCCTTGTTCTTGAAGCTGATCCACGTGCCGCGATCGGCGAGGACATAGCCGGGCATCGCCGACGCCGTATTCAGCGCCGCGCCCATGCCTTGGCCGATCTCGCGATACCAGGCGGGCTTGGCGACCTGCGGCTCCAATCCCGCCGCTTTCCAGAGCGCCAGCTCGGCAGCGTGCGTGCCGCTCCTGTCGCCGCGCGAGACGAACGTGGCTCCCGCCTGATCGATCGCCTTGAGCACGGCGACGATGTCCTTGCCGCCCGCGATCCTGGCCGGGTCCGACTTCGGACCGATCAGCACGAAGTCATTGTACATGACGTCGAAGCGCTTCACGCCGAAGCCCTCGGCGACGAACTTGTCCTCGAGCGTCCGGGCGTGCACGAAGACGACATCGGCATCGCCGCGGCGGCCGGTGTCGAGCGCCTGGCCGGTGCCCTGGGCGACGACCCTGACCTCGATTCCGGTCTTGGCCTTGAAGAGGGGCAGGATGTGGCCGAAGAGGCCGGAGTCCTGCGTCGAGGTCGTCGAAGCGACGACGATCGAACGCTCCTCGGCCAGCGCCAGCGTCGCCGAGGCCGTCATCACGACAGCCGCGCCAAACGCCAGTGCCAGTTTTCGCAAAGACATGGCCATCTCCATTTCAGATGACGAGATCGCCGGCCAGGAAGTGGCGGGCTTCGTCGGTTGAAGGCCGAGCGAAGAAGCGCTCGGCGGGTGCGTGCTCGCACAGGCGGCCGCGGACGAGGAAAGCGACGTCGCCCGCGAGCCGTCGCGCCTGGCCGAGATCGTGGGTCGACATGACGATGCGGACACCCGACGCCGCGACGGTCGCGATGATGTCCTCGACGATCTTGCTCTGTGCGGGGTCGAGGCTGGCTGTCGGCTCATCCAGCAGCAGGATGTCGGGCTGACGCGCCAGCGCGCGGGCGAGTGCGAGGCGCTGCTGCTCGCCGCCCGAGAGTTTGCGCGCCGGGCGAGCAGCAGCCGCGATGAGGCCGACCTGGGCCAGAAGCTGCTGGATGCGTTCAGGTTCAGCGCCGGAGCCGATCGCCCGCAGCGCAAACGCGATGTTGGCGGCTGCCGATCGCTTGAGCATGACGGGTTTCTGGAACACGAAGGCCCGGCGGCAGCGACCATCGTGATCGGTTGCGAGTTCGATGCGGCCACGGGTCGGCTGCGCGAGCCCCATCAGCAAGCGCAGCAGCGTCGTCTTTCCAGAGCCGTTCGGCCCGAGCAGGACCGTCACCGGACTTGAACCGATCTCCAGATCGATGCCGGCAAGAATGTCTGTCCCGGCGACGGCGAGGCCGACATCGTGCAGGCGAATACCGGGCGTTGCTGGCTTGGCGCCGCTCGCCGATCGCGCTTTCACGTCAACCGGCATGGCGTTCCGACCAGTGCCTGACGCTCCAGGCGAGAACGTTGACGGCAATGACGATGACGATCAGCACGAGGCCGAGACCGATGGCCAAGGGCATGTTGCCCTTCGACGTTTCGAGCGCGATGGTCGTGGTCATGACGCGCGTGAAGCCGTCGATGTTGCCGCCGACGATCATGACGGCCCCGACCTCGGCGGCGGCGCGCCCGAAGCCGGCGAGAAGGATCGTGACGAGGGAAAAGCGTGCGTCCCGGATCAGCGCTGCCACGCGTGTCACCGGCCCCGCCTCCATGGCGGTGAGTTCATCGCGATATTCGACCCACAGATCCTCGATCACCTGCCGGGTCAGCGCCGCGAGGATCGGCGTGATGAGGATCGCCTGCGCGATGATCATGGCCAGCGGCGTGAACAGCAGCCCCAGGGATCCCAGCGGTCCGGACCGCGACAGCGCCAGGAACACCAGCAGTCCGACGACCACCGGCGGCAGGCCCATCATGGCATTCAGGGTGACGACGATGGCGCCGCGGCCGGGAAAGCGCGTCAGGGCGATCAAGGCACCGAACGGCAGGCCGATGACCGCGGCGAGAGCGACAGCCGACAGGCTGACGAGCAGCGACAAGCGCACAACCGCGAACAGAGCCGCGTCGCCGGACAGGATCAGAGCCAGGGCGCTTGAGCCGTCCATTCTCTCTCGATGTCCAGCTCTCACGATGACCGGGATTGACCGCAGGAAGGTCTCGTGTTTTCTACAAAAGTGTCAATGAAAAGAATCTGTGCAGGAATATGCATTCAAAGCCAGGCCTGATCCTGCTGACCACCACCGAGGCCGCCGAATATCTGCGGATCAAGGAACGCAAGCTCTACGAGCTGGTCTCGCAGGGGGCGATCCCCTGCACGAAGGTGACGGGCAAGTGGATATTCCCGCGCGCCGATCTCGACCGGTGGCTGCTGGCGGGTATGGCACGACCGCTCGGCGTGGTCCCCGCCGAGCCGCCACCGATCGTCGGCGGCAGTCACGATCCGTTGCTGCAATGGGCGCTCGCCGAAAGCGGCGCCGGCCTGGCGATCCTGCCCGAGGGCAGCGAGACGGGGTATCGGAGGTTTCTTGCCGGCGAGGTCCTCGCCGCCGCGATCCATTTCCATAACCTGGACGACCCGGATGCCGACGCCAACGTCGCCGTCGTGTCGAAGGAGCCGAGCCTTTACGACGCCGTGCTGATCGGCTTTGCGGCTCGCGAGCAGGGCTTGCTGGTGGCCAAGGGCAACCCGAAAGGCATCACCGCGCTCCGCGGCGCGGTCTCCGCCAAGTGCCGGATCGCGGTGCGGCCCGCGGGCGCCGGCGCGCAGCAGCTTCTCGAGGCGCTACTGAAGCGCGAGGCATTGCCGATACGCCTGCTCAAGGTCGCACTGACCGCCCCGACCGGGCCGGATATCGCGCAGGCCATTCGGGCCGGTCATGCCGACTACGGCGTCGCCACGCAGGCGGTGGCCACGGCGGCGGGTGTCGATTTCGTGCCGCTCGCGACGGAGCGCTTCGACCTCGTCATGCGCCAGCGGGACAGCTATCGCGCGCCACTCATCAGGTTGATCGCGCTGCTGCGGTCTCGCAGCTTCGCGGCGCGCGCCGCCGAGCTTGGCGGCCTCGACGTTAGGGACGCAGGCCAGGTTCGCTGGGCACCTTGAAGCGGCCGGCCGGGACAGGGCCGGTCCGCATCAAGCGTGACATCGCTCGCGCGATCAGACGTCGGGCTGCTCGCCCGTGCCGGCCGGACGCGCATCCTCGTCGAAGGCATCGTCCTCGCTGAAGGTCTCGATGTCCGGGCCTTCCTCGCGAATGACGGTGACGTCCTCGCCGCGCGCCTGGCGTTCGGCTTCTTCCGTCGAACGGGCGACGTTGATGGTCGCCTTGACGATCACCTCGGGGTGAAGCTGCACGCGCACCTCGTGCAGACCGAGCGCCTTGATCGGCTTGTCGAGCAGCACTTGGCGGCGATCGATCGCGAAGCCACCGGCCGAGATGACTTCGGCAATGTCGCGTGTCGAGACCGAGCCGT
>Ga0209573_1004490_pt1 | contig 13680 bp, 12 predicted proteins | sample TNRBio252014_DNA_FD_185870 | JGI IMG/M metagenome (GOLD analysis project Ga0209573, IMG submission 185870) | Wastewater treatment Type I Accumulibacter community from EBPR Bioreactor in Madison, WI, USA - TNR Reactor_6/25/2014_ DNA (SPAdes)... | ecosystem: Engineered > Bioreactor > EBPR >...
TGGTTATTGCTTCAACGATTTATTGATGTGTTCGGGATTAATCCATACTCATCAAAAAATCAAAAGTATTTCAAAGAACTCATATATTATGGCACTATTGCCGCTTAATTCTTTAACGAAGTATTGTGAGTTAAAACACTTAGGTAATCAGTAATAAAATCGTTTTCAAAAGAAAATTCATCCACTTTATCAATTCCCTCTTTATTGTATACACAATACATCGCACCCTTGTTTATAAAGGCAATTTGCTTACATAGCTCACCATTTCTGAGAAAATACACGCCTTTGCTAAAACTTCTCAATTCAAACTGTTCTACAAAAGATTGAGCATTGTCGCTATCAATTTGCAAGTCTTGTTCGATATATTTTTTAAGTTTTGAATACATTATTTTGATATTTCCGGCCTGGTCCTTCAAATGAAAGCCAACTGTTGACGATTAGATTCATGCGGGACAAAAATGTCTTTCAAATTCTGCCATTACAAATGTATGGAAAGATTTACAATGATTCAATGAAAACGTTTACCAGCATTTGCAAAAGGGTTTGTTGAATTAAATCCTTTTCCTGCGGGATACGCTTCCCAAAATACCCGATTCTTTCTGTACCTGAGATTTTTAACTGTTATAATTTGAATTTATTAGAAAGATTTCTGCCAGAATAATGGCAGAACAAGCTATTGTTCGGGTACCAGCGATATAAAATGTGGTAAACATTCCAGGGACAAGTTGTACTCATGTGCAGAATAAAATTTTGCTAAATGGTTATATCAGATGTCTGACTATGTTTATTATCCACTTTGGTCGTGAGGATGTAGTGATTAAAATGTTGGCCTTCAGCGACAGTACAACCCGGGATCATCGCCGGGTTTTGCAGACCGCATAGATATATGTTTGTTGTGAGCGGGCATTTTTATTTATATTAATAACCAATCAATTACATTTATTTTTTGAATCCCGTTTATATTCTTACTGTCGTAATCTAACGTTAAAAGATATTTGGGGTAATTATCTTTAATTTTATCAAATGCCGAAATTTCACGATTAAATGTTTTTTCGTCATTAACAGAATACGCTAACTGATAATATTCACGTTCATTATTCGCCTTTTGAACTACAAAATCAATTTCTCTGTCATTATGCTTTCCAACATATACTTTTCCTCCCCGCCTCAACAATTCAAAAAAAACAACATTTTCAAGTTTGCGTCCCAAATCAGCTTCATGTTTATTTGTTGTTGTAATGTTTTTTAATCCCAAATCAACGACATAATATTTTTCATTTGTCGTTAGTAATTCCTTTCCTTTAATATCATATCGTGGGGCAACATAAAGAATGTATGATTGGATAAGAAAATCCAGATATTTGATGATTGTATTATGCGATATTTTTTGTTTAGAATTATGATTTAATTGGGCAGCAATATTTGTCGGAGAAATAATTGAACCGATTGAATCAAATACAAAGCGGACAATTCGATGCAAATTATTCAAGTTTCTAAGCTGATGTCGTTGTGCAATATCCTTTATTATTACAGTATCGTATATTGATTGAAGATAGTCATTTACCAGGCTTTCATCACTTTGAGAAAGTGTTACAGCTTCTGGGAAACTACTTGTATTTATATACTTTATAAAAAGTCTATCTATATTTTTTTCTTTTTTGTAAGCAGAAGTATATTCTTTAAATGAGTAGGGTTGTAAGTTTATCGCAATATATCTTCCTGTTAAAAGAGTTGCTAATTCACTCGATAACAAATAAGCATTTGAGCCCGTAATATATAAATCAATATTCTTTTTGGTGAATAAGCTATTTACAAGTTTCTCAAAGTCATTGATTAGCTGGACTTCATCTAAGAAAATGTAATATTTTTCCTTAGATTTAACCTTTTCTATTATCTCGTCATAGAGAGTTGTCCAAAATGTGAGATGCAGATTTTCTCTCTCTTCAAAGTTTAGAAAAATTATGTGTTCAGGAGCAATACCATCAATGAGGAGCTCATGCTTAAATGCCTCAAGAAGGGTGGATTTTCCGCAACGTCTTATTCCGGTTATTACTTTTATTATATTCTGGTCCTTTAATTGCCACAAGCGCTTTAAGTATACCCTTCTTTCTATCATTATTCTTTTTTGACAAAGTTATGTCGTTAATGACGAAAAACAAATATTTGCGATAATTTCGTCAATAATGTTAGTTTTTATGCTTGTACACAAGGAATGCCTATATGATTAATTGTCGATTTCGAAGTATTTAACAGTCAGGTTACAATTACTTTTGATAAGATCTGTGTCGTTAGAATACCTTATTCACCGCAATTTAATGCACTTCAGTTTGATCTAAATCCCATCCTGCATTATAAACTTCAAAATACCCGATTCTTTCTGTTTCGGAGATTTTTAACTGTTATAATTTGAATTTATTAGAAAGATTTCTGCCAGAATAATGGCAGAACAAGCTATTGTGCGGGTACCAGCGATATAAAATGTGGTAAACATTCCTGAGACAGGTGTACTCATGTACAGAATAAAATTTGACTAAATGGTTATATCAGTTGTCTGACTTTGTTTATTATCCACTTTGGTCGTGAGGATGTAGTGATTAAAATGTTGGCATTCAGAGACAGTACAACCCGGGATCATCGCCGGGTTTTGCCGACCGCTGATATGCCCGAATATTGTGCTTTTGTGATTTATTTGAATTTGAACTTATTGTCTCCAAACTCATTAAATTTTGAAGTGAAAATACTATAAGATGAACTTTTCTCCATCAAGATAAAAAAAGATTAATAAATATTTGATTGTTACACATTATTGACCTTAATTTGCATTCTATATATAAAATATATTTAGAATGAGTTATTCGTTGTCGTTTTCAAAAGCAATATTGGTTGTCATTTTTATTTCTGATAAAACAAAGCAAAATCAATTCGAATTTTTGTCAACTGCATCTTTGTCAGAAATCCTGAATATTCCAAAGCCAACTTTGGTTAAAATTTTACAGAGCCTGACGGCTGAAGGAATTATTGAGACAAAAGAGGGCAAATTTGGTGGAATCAGGTTGGTCAAAGATCCTTCACAAATTAGTGTTTTGGAAATTTTAAATGCCATAGAAAAAGGTAAATCACTGTTCAATACTACATTTGATATTAAAGCAAAGGGACAGAGACCGGATAAAGCGCAACTTTCGCTGATTAATTTGTTTTCTGTGGCTGAAAATAAAATGAAAAGTGAACTTGGTAAAAAGACTATAGCCCAAATATTGGATGAAATGAGTTGATTTTTTTATCCTAAACTAAATATACAAAATATAATGAAGATAAATATAGGATTTAGTAGTTTTTTCTCAAACGTTCAGGAAACACCCTGGTATCAAGAATTTTTGGAGCCTGTTGTTTCTCTGGTTTCTCCGTACAGTAATGTACTTGATATCGGAACCGGAACAGGGAAACTACTTCAATTATTGGTGAGTGGAAAATCAGCTGTCTGCACTGGAATTGATGTCAGTAGTTCTATGTTAATTGAGGCAGAAAAAAAGTTGGTCGGACTTCCTGTAAAATTGATACTGATAAAATCCGGTGATGCATTACCATTTCAAAATAACAGCTTTGATGTGATATGTATTTGCAATGTACTGTTTAATCTTGATTTTCATGGGCAGGTATTATTATTGGATCAGGCATTGGAAAAGTTGAATGAGAGCGGTAGAATAGTAATTCTTAACCCAACCGGAACAGGAACAATCAGGGAACTAGTTCGAAAAGTTTCAAAAAAGAACAACTTAAGCTTTACTATGTGGAATGCCCTGACCAGGCGAAGAGCATGGAACTGGAATAGACAGCATATTATAAAAAAATACGCTGATAAGTATGAACTGTCTTATTCAAATAGCATTGTTTTGGATGGTTTTGGACATATGGAAATCATTAAAAAAGAGTAATTTTTTTATTTATAACTTAATATACGTAATACAATGTTTAACAATTTAAATTTTAATCAAATGAAAACAAAAATCAGTTTTTTAGCAATCTTAGTTATTTGGGGGCTTTCAAGTTTTAAAGCTTCGGCCCAAAACGGAAGTCAGGCAGTTGAAAAAACAAATTTCTCTATTGAAATTGATCCGGCGACTTTTGTCTTTAAAGGTTATTCTGCACATTTAAGAATTCAACCGAAATCAAGCAATCACCTTTTATATGGAATTGGTATTTATGCCATGAATATGCCCTCTTTTTTTGTAGACATAAACAGCAACAATGTCGACAAAGGCTGGCAGGTACGCATAAACAACGCTGCCGGAATTTTTGGGGAGCATCATTTTTCCCAGGTTAATAAAGGCTTTTTTGTTGGTTCTCAGATTAGTGCGCAACAGTTCTTAATTAAAAATGACAATCAAACCGGAGAGGAGAAGTTTACCAACGGCTTGATAATGGGATACGGAGGTTACACTCTGCATCCATTTAAATTTCCTCTATATTTTAAAGCCTGGGGTGGTGTTGTGTCTATTGACTAAGAATTGACCCCCCGGTTGACGGAATCTTTGACCCCCGGATCAAAAGGAAAATAAAGTTAAAAAATGATCATGAATTACGCAAACTTTTTCCTTTAAGCATAATTTTAGTTGCATTGGAAGTAAGCCTGTCGAGTATTGCATCAGCAATAGTAGGTTCATCCAAAAAATCAAACCATTTATCAACAGGAAGCTGGGAAGCGACGATAGTGGAGCCGATGCCATATCTGTCTTCAAGGATTTGAAGCAAAGCGAGTTTTACTTGTTGAGATAGTGGCTGGATGCCAAAATCATCGATTATGACAAGTTTGGCTTTCTGGACATAATTGATCCATTTGAGGAAAGAGCCATCCATTTTGGACATAGCAATGTGTTCACAAAGTCTGTTCATATTAAAATAGAGGGTTTTGTACCCGAGCAGGCAGGCATTATAACCCAAAGCAGAAGCGATGTAAGATTTTCCGCAACCTGTTGCGCCACAGATAAGGATATTATGTCCTCTGCTGATAAAACTTCCATCTGCGAGGGTCGCGATGATATTTTTGTCCAGATTACGATCGGAATCATATCGGATGTCTTGAATGGAAGCCTGATATTTGAGTTTAGAGAGCCTGAGGAAGAGACTGGTTCTGCGGTCGGAGCGCAACTGCATTTCAGCATCGAGTAATGTAGCGATACATTGGTGCGTGTCAGGTTGTTTGTCGGCAGGTAGTGTACAGATGGCTTTATAGGCATCTCTCATGCCAAGGAGCTTCATGGAAGCCATCAGATTCAAATTTGCTTGTGTGTTCATAAAAATTAATTTTTTAAGTTAAGAAAATGCTATTTATTATTGATAATGAGTTGCACCGCGAATGTTTTCATGTAATGGAATACGCACGGGTGTTATCTGTGTATGAGCAGCGGCATCCATATTGGATACTAATACGTTTTTGATCATTTCCAAAGAAATAGTGCCACACGGTTTAATATATGCACATACCTGTTCAATTCTTTTATCAGAATAATGCCTGACCAGACTAAATAAGCCGTCAGCTTGTTTTTTGTTTAGCCGTGGGTGGTTTGGGGCATTCAGTATATTTTCCACAGCCCACAGAGTATCCGGGCCGATCATGGCAGCTTTATCTAAATAGTCCTGTGGCGTGGCATTAAGGTGAGCCAGATACATTTTGTGTTTTTCAGGCCTGTGAGCCTGTGTTGTAGAAAATCCTCCCTTTTGTAGATTACGTGCATGGAAGGCTATTCGGTGAACGCCCAGATAGATCTCTACATCGTTCTTTGTATAAATAATATCCACTCGTTGCCCGATATATTTATAGGGAACACTGTAATAATGCTTATCCTGTCCGAGCAAGACATGATAATTTCTTTGCACGGTGGCTCTGGTAGATTTAGTGATTTCAAAATCCTGAAAAGGTAACGCAAGCAGGTGATCTGCCTCATAACGTTCAAAGTATTCATTGCGGGTCATTTCAGTGCCTTGTCGTACAGTATTGTTCAGCGCATTTACTTTATCTGAAACAAATTGATTCAGCTGTTCTAAACTGTATGCAGTCTCATGGCGAATTTTTGAATAAATGTTTTGGTAAGTAGTTTTGACATGTCGTTCGACATGCCCTTTGTCTTTTGGTTTGCCTACCCTTGTTGCATCCAATTCAGTACCATAATGAACTGATAATTGTCTGCATAATTGAGTAAATGTAGGACTGTAGCGATCCGCTTTAGATACAAAACTGGCCATGTTATCACTTAATATCAACTTAGGGACACCTCCAAAATATCTCAATGCGCAACTCACTCCCCGGGTTAAATCCTCAATACCAAAGGATGGCAACGCTATAACATGGATCCGCCCCGAGCAGGGAAGTGTGGATATGAGTACAGGTACGTAAACCCATTGCTGTTGCTCATTATCAAAGTAACGAAGTTTAGAACCGGCAAAATCAGTTTGCATAACCTGTCCAGGTTCATGTTCAATGGCAATTGTAGCGTCATTTATACGCTTATATTTTTTTAACTCCCGGCAGAACTGACCATAACTATAACCGTTTGTGCAGTTGATCCGGTACTGCTCCCAGATTTGTTGTCTGGTAACGCCCTTGTACCGTAACTCTTTTACAAGTTCAGGCAAAACACTGAGTAATTCTTCCCGTTTGCCAGAAGCATGAAAGTAATGTGTGGAATATATGTTTTGAACGTGTTTTTCTTCAAGTTCAATAATTTGAGGATCAAGATCCATCTGGTCTATTCGGTCCAGATATTTCTTCACGGTGTTTTTTGAAATATGCAATTGACGCGCAATAGCCTTTTTACCGACCCCTTGGTTTCTTAAATTCCTGATGAGATTGATAGTATCCATTCTTAAATGTTTATAAGCCATATATTCAGATTTTGACTGCATATATAGCAGATTTTCCTTAAGATCTCATCCCGTTAAGGGGGGTCAACTTCGGTCAACCGGGGGGTCAAAGATTCCGTCAACCGGGGGGTCAATTCTTAGTCAATAGACAAATATGTTCTGGTCCATAGAACCCGGGCATATAATTACCACTCCTCCATCAATATTTATCATAATCCAAAACCAGATTGTCTTTATTCTGTATATACCAGTTTTTGGCCATTTCCATGTACTCGTCTGTGGAGAAATTTTTTGGTCCACCACGCGACCGTTTTACTTTTAGCCATTCATCAAAAGTATCCTGGAATTTTGTCGATCTATCCGGGAAATTCAAAACATAAGTTATAAATCCGGATATAGCCATCCGATATATGTCCATCTTCCATTCCACCGACCCTATATGTTCAAGATCGGAAATTAGAACATCTCCAATTTGTTGAAAAGCATATTTTGTTCGTATTTGAGATAACTTTCTAAAGTATTGCAAAAAAGTTCGGGAGTTTTGGAGCTTATAATAATTTTTCAGTTGATCGATAACAACAGTATCATTCATTATACCTAATCGTGCCAGGCATACATTAATAGTCATAGTATCAAACTCTATAAAATAATTATTTGCCTTACGCAATTGATTGATAATCTTAATATTTTTTTTAACAAACAACAATGTTGAATCTATACCTTCGATATTAAGGAATGAAAGATAATAAGGTGTATAGCTTTCCCAATACAAGACAGATTCAGGTCTCGCAAAAAACGAGATCTTGTCCAGAACTTCAGAGTTGTAACTTGATTTAAGAAATGTGCCCGGAATACTTCCTCTCCAATAAAAAAGAGAATCAATCCTGGGAGATCTTTTAAACAATTCATTTAAAAGTAATGAATCAGATTTTTTATCATAATCAACCAAGGTGGCTTTTGAAATTACATTGAACAAGCCCTCCTGGGTATATTCAACTTCATTCATATGCAATAATTCAAAAGTTGTTTTACGCAAAACCATATTATTTGTTTCCCAATCTATAGGTAGAGGCACATTTTGATCTATTAATGCACGGCCAATTAAATTCCTTAGACTGTCAATTTGTCCATCTCCAGGAATGGGAAAAACTAACAATAACACTAAGTACAAAATCACCATTGATAAGCTCTTATTTTCCATCCAGATTCATAATTATAATCCATCAAAGTGAAAATATCTTCGTTTGGGGTGTAAGTTCCTTCAAACTCAAGAAAAACATCATTCCAACCCATTCTGTGTCCAAGTTCATGGGCAACTGTACGCATGCTATACTGAAAACTAGTAGAGACTGCACCATAAATATGAGGTGGACCCTCATATGACATATTCCCATTAAAAAAATAAAGTTCTCCTGTTAGTATATCTTTATTTTGCAATGAATGATACAAAAGAATAGTAGCGGTTCTGTCCATTAATTGAGGTTGTTCATAAGGATAATATCTATTTCTATATAGTGAAACAAAGTTCTGTGAAAGAAAAATCATGCAGTTTCGGTCTTCCTCCAGGTATGTATCCATAATATTATTATCATTCTTATCAAAATCATACTCATACTTATCTATGGGATTTACAGTCCAATCCACGTTCACCTGCTTAAAACAACTATTTAAAGCATCTTCCAGCTGGCTAACCTGGAAGTTTAGTTCCGGGTAATCAGGATCCTCTGGCAGCTTCATCAAAACAAGGTTCAGAATCATGGATTTTGGTTCGAGTACTTTTATCATCAATCCACCGATCACCGTACCATCCTTATGCCGGACTTCTATCTTTGCATCCTGCGTTTTGACATCTCCTCTGATGGTGATCGTTTCTGCATAATCTCGCGGAATATTATTTCCAATAATTACAACTCCCGTCGCTACATATTCAAGATCTTCCAGAACCAACTGATCTGATATCTCTATATTTACCTGATCTTCAACGCCAACGCCCAATGATTTCCATGGTATGCCTTTGCCCAGGGGTGTGTCATATGTCGGATATGGTTTTATTTTGTTGTCGTCAAAACCGAATTTTTGATCCGGAAATTCTCTGAAAACCGCTTGTCCGGCGCATTCAGTACTTCGTCTTAGCCCTCCGTTCCTCAAATAGCAATCTGGATCATTGCAATCAATCCATCCATCTCCGTCGTCATCTATTCCATTATCACAGATTTCACGGCAAGCGAACTTTTCTTTTAAGAAATTTATGATTTCAATTTCAGTTGTACAAAAATCAAAAGGATCCTCAACTTTCGTTCCTTTGTATTGGACCTGTCTCAACATGCTTTGCAATATATCCTGATCGATGCACGGAAAATTTTCAACATCCGGGATCGCGAAATCTACCCACAATCCGACATCTTTGTTATTGACCATCCGGCCAAATATCAAATAATATTTTGATTGATTTTCAATTTTGAACTTCATATCATCGAATACTTCCTGATAACGACCCTCAATATATACATTTAATGGATAAAAACCAAAATCATACACTTTGAATGAATCTCTGTATGCTTCAGGCAATGCATTTACAAGTGTTGTGGATGCCGTTTCCAATAAAGTAATTTCACTTGCTGAATACCCGAAACCCGTTAAATCAGTCATTTGGATATAATCCTGACTCCATCCGGTGGTTGACGAGATCAGCAGTAAAACAGTTACTATGGTTTTGATCGTTTGCATAAAAAATATTTACCTCATCATTAAAATCCTATACTAAATCAAGTGATGTCCGCAACTCAATTCCCTCCCAGATTCCCCACGATCACTGTAGCAGGAACTGAGCTGCCTCCGTCCTTATGATAGGCGACAATGCGGTATTCTGTGTTTTGGAGAGAGACTTCATTGGCGTGGATGCCGAGGTCGTGGACGAAAGAAAGTATTGATAAGTTATTTTGGTTACAGTTTTTTTTCTTAATTTCTCCAACATCAATTTCACTGAAACAGATATCGAAAAATTACTTAAAACACGATTTTTTTAACTTATATGTTTTCAAATAAAACCTTTAAACAATCTTCCTATTTTTCAGAAGTTTTAGTATAAGGATTTCCGGTTTTCCATTCAACTTTCAGTGGCATTTCCGGAGCCCAGAAAACGTGATGAATATGTGGCACCCGGTCTTTATCTTTGTATAACAATTCTGTATTTTTCTGATAACCTGTAAGATACAGGTCAACAAGTTGTATCCTTCGGATTTCATCAAATACCCTGAAATACACCCAGTCATCATGAATAGAAAGAAGTTCTGTATCTAAGTCATCAAAAGAAAATACGGTAAAATCATTGGTTTGTAAATTCCATAGATAAAAAGATCCGGTATGAAATTGTAAGTTGGGAGTAACCCCGTATTTCTTATTGTACCTTGAATTATTTGGCAAATCCTTTTGAAGATTTCTATTAAAACTTGGATTAAGAGCCAGTGTGCCATATCCAACTATATCATTATAGATATTCATGCTATAAATATTAAATGTTGTTGAAATGCTATCTAATTCTGCGGTTAACCTGTCATAAATATAGTAAGTTATAATGCTGTCTGTTGACCCATCATACAATCTTTTAAAGAATACTTCTTTGTTAAAAGTTGGATATTTAAGTAGATGGACAATACAACTATATTTTTCAACATCAACCGCATATGGAAATTGAAAATCAATTTTTCTCCAGTCTTTTATATCATTTTCACCATTAAAACTCATAACGAGATTTCCATTTCTGTTAAATGGATATCCTCCTTGATGTCTGAAAAAAAATGATGCTTCAGATAAACAATATAATCCGTTCAAAAAAGTCTGTTCATGGATTTCTTCAATTAATAGATCTTTATTTATCACATTTCTATTATAAATTATTTGATTATCGCATTGGGAAAATGTATATTGTAATGTACCGTCCCATTTATAGTATGAAGCCCCATGAAGGTTAAAACAACCCGATAGAATTGAATCTGCAACTGCTTTACGTAAATAAATGGTATCAGTAGAATAATCCAGTATAGAGATTAGATCCTCATATTCATTTAAATCATAATATTTTCCTGATTTGTCGCTGACCCAAGATCCTTTGATACGATTTTCTCTAATATAAAAAAAACCAAATTTTTCAAAATGTCGACATTCTGGCATAATGCTACCTATTTTGGGATAAAAATTTATTGTATCAATTAATTTTAAATTTTGATTTTCCAATAAAAATAAAATTGAAGGGATTGTTGAATCACTTTCAACTTTATTCACTTCATCTGATTCCCAGCTTGATATATGGTCTTTAGAAGAAGTTAATAGTAAATAAAGCTTTTCTTCAGAAAATTTACTTTGACCGAAATTGCAATCAATAAAGAGTAAATAGCTAAAAAACATGAAAAACAATAATTTCATCATGGATTATACTTTTAAGGTTAATCTGTTATTCAAAATACTATTATTTAGCGGGTACAAATTGCTCTGAAATTTTTTTTACATAATCATTTTGATTATCCTGAATGGACCAATATGGCCTTTTCCCTTGAGGTTCAATAAGTTTTAGAAAATTTTTTCCGTTAGTTCCTCCATATCCATTGTATGCTAGTATTAAACAAGCATCCAAAAAGGAATATTCACTCTCATTAACTGAGCTTGAAAAATAATTATTAACTAATGAACTTAAGTTTCCTATGAATTCACTTTGGGAAAAATTCCAGGTAATGCCTCCATATTCTATGGTTTCCATCAATACTTTATTATTTGCATTTAAAGGATTAGAATTCCATTGATTTACTTGATTAATATTAGGAGTAATCTTAGCAATAACACCAGTTTTTTTTGATTCTAAATTGTAAAAAGCTTCTTTGAGGTTTTGCTTCCAGTCCCATAAAGCTCTTTTTGAGGGTAAATCATCCGGATACAATAAAGTTAGTTGCATCAAACCGTATCCGCCGTCATAACTTGTATTAGGGCATCTGCTCCATTGATCCCAATTAAGATGGAGGTTTTCTTTAGAAGTATTAAATTCATTGAAATGAAGCATTTTTTGAGAAATATCAAAAACTCTGGTATCACTTTCATGATATGCAATTTTCTTAATAAACCAAACAATTCTATAATCCGGTTCAGAGTTAGAACTGGGTTTTTCATCTAAAAACCTTAATACTTCTCCTATTTTAGGGTTTATACCCTTTATTGTAAAGTCAAAACTTTTGAGTATTTCGGGTGATTGTTCATACTGCCTGACTATCACCTTGACTCTGCCCCCACGAATCTTATTTTCCCAGTTTATTTCATTGAAATCATTTAATGATACATTGTACATGTTAAAAACCTCCAGATCATCTCTGCTTCTTTCACGTTCATCGGCGCTTGTTTCTGGATTATCAGCAATGGTTTTAATATATTTTATTGAGACACTCACAAATACTTCAGTACAAAACTGTCCGGTCAGTCCCTGAGGATAACTTACCCTTAGTCCAATATTTGGCATAGTGTTATTTACAATCAAAGCAACACTGTTTTTCGGTACAGGTGTTGAACCACAATCATCAAAATAAACCTGAATCTTTAATTGCGTGGTATCAATAAAATTTAATTGACTCCTGTTGCCGGCACAACAATCTTTCATTCTTTGAACAAATGAATTGAAAACTCTCATGGCTTCAATTTCCTTTTTATGATATGGTATTCCTTTTTCATTCAGAATTAAAGTCATTTCTTTTTCAAGACCGATAATTTTTTCATTTGTCAGACATGAAAACTCATTTTCATCAGGCAAGTTGACTTTAACTCGGAAGTTTACATCTATCCCTTCTTCAGCCCTTGACTCTCTTCCGAATATAATATTGTATCTCTTAGATTGAAGTGCCTTTTCAATTGCGTTTTGCCATGCATCATCAAAACCAGAGGAAGTTTTACTTAATATTTGATAAAAACCAAAATCAAAAATACCAAACTGATTTTGAAAGCTTACAGGAATGGTGTCCCGTACCTGACAAGCAACTTCATTTAACTCTGACTGATAACCGGAAATATCTACACCATTCATATTGGCAATTACATGGTAACATGTTTGACTTAACATAGGTATTATTGCAAATATATTAAAAATCAGGATGAAATATATCTTTTTCATAAAGTGTAATTTTCTGTATAAAACCATATATAAAATCATAATAATAGTTTTCATACTCAATTCCCTCCCAGATTCCCCACGATCACTGTAGCCGGCAGAGAGCTGCCTCCGTCCTTGTGGTAGGCGACAATGCGGTATTCTGTGTTTTGGAGGGAGACTTCGTTGGCGCGGACGCCGAGGTCGTGGACGAATCCATACCCATCAAAATGCATCGCTCCTGCCATCTCCAGCGCATCGGCCACAGAAAGTGTCTTGACTAATTGCCAGCCTCTCGGATCAGGATCTCCCGGAGCACCCGGGCTGTTCTGTGTAAACCTGAAGTAGATCTTGAACTCCATCAACGAGGACAAGAACTCTGTCTGATAATACCACCTCAGTTCGATGATCCTGAAGGCATCAATGTTTGTATTGCCATTGGGGATAAAGGGATTGATCAGTCCCTGCTGGGTGTACAAGCTGGCTGCAGAGGAAGAGCCAGGAAGTTGCACGCCGCGCAGATACCCGATCTTTCCGCGCATACCATCATCGAATGGCTGAACGGTGATGATGTCGGAGAGGGCGACATTGCCACTGTGCATTGTTTTTTATACCAGCTTCGAATTATTTTTTTATTTTTGTTGTTATATCAAATAATATGCGATGGCTAAACGAACATTAGTCAGTTTTGATTGGGCGAT
>Ga0209573_1004491_pt1 | contig 13673 bp, 11 predicted proteins | sample TNRBio252014_DNA_FD_185870 | JGI IMG/M metagenome (GOLD analysis project Ga0209573, IMG submission 185870) | Wastewater treatment Type I Accumulibacter community from EBPR Bioreactor in Madison, WI, USA - TNR Reactor_6/25/2014_ DNA (SPAdes)... | ecosystem: Engineered > Bioreactor > EBPR >...
CTGGTCAACGACGGCCACGCCCAGCCGCACCGCTCCGCCGAGACCGCGGCGCTGCCGCGCTGGGCGGTGTGGAAGGACGAGGCCTTCGGCACCACCTACGAGCCGGCGGTGATCGTCTACAACAAGCGTCTGCTCGGCGACGCCGACGTCCCCGACAGCCACGCGGCGCTGATCCGTCTGCTCGATCGCGACCCGGTGCAGCTGCGCGGGCGTATCGCCACCTACGACCCCGGGCGCTCCGGCCTCGGCCTGCTGCTGCACTCGCAGGACGCGCAGGCCAACCCGATCGTGTTCTGGCAGCTCGCCCGCGGCATGGGCCGACAGGGCCTGGAGCAGCATGCGGTGAGCAGCGAGATGCTCGATCGCGTCGCCGCGGGCAAGCTGGTGCTCGCCTACAACGTGCTCGGCTCGTATGCGCACCGGCGTGCGCGCAGCGATCCGGCGCTCGGCGTGGCGCTGCCGCAGGATTACACCCTGGTGCTGAGCCGGGTCGCTTTCATCATGCGCGGCGCCCGTCATCCGGCGGCCGCGCGCCTGTGGCTCGATCACCTGCTGTCGACCCGTGGTCAGGCCCTGCTCGCCGCCAATCTCGGTCTGCTGCCGGTGCGCACCGACGCCGGCAGCGCAGGGGCGGACAGTGCTGCGGCCCTGCTCCACCAGAACCTGCAGCATGTCTTCCGTCCGATCCGCATCGGCTCGGGGCTGCTCGCCTACCAGGACCAGGCCAAGAAGCAGGCCTTCCTGCGCCAGTGGGATGCGGCGACCCGGCCGGTTTCCGAGTGACCGCCGCCCTTTCGATCCTCCCCAGTCGCCGCCGCGGATCGTGATTTCCGATCGCGTTTCGTCCCGCGCCGCCTCGCCCCCCCGTTCCGTCCCGATTTCCCGCCGATGTCCGTCCTCTCCGCACTCCGTCTCACCGCCTGGCGCCAGGTCGTCCCCACCCTCATGCTCGCCACGCTCGCCGGCTGGCTGGCCGAAGGCCTGCAACTGCCGCTGCCGTGGATGATCGGTCCGCTGTTCGCCGTGGCCGGTGCACGCATGGCCGACATCGACCTGCGTCCGCTTCCGGGCGGGCGCCAGAGCGGGCAATGGGCGATCGGGGCGGCGCTCGGACTGTATTTCAGTCCCGAGGTGGTGGCCCAGCTCGGCCTCCATGCGCCGCTGGTGGTCGCCGCCGCGCTCGGCTCGCTGGTGCTCGGCATGGCCTACGCCGCCATCCTGTTGCGCCTCGGCGGGGTGGATGCACCGACCGCGTTCTTCGCGGCCCTGCCGGGCGGCGCCTCGGAGATGGCCAGCCTCGCCGACCGCCATGGCGGCGCGGTGGACCGCATCGCCGCGGCGCACGCCATCCGGGTCATGATGGTGGTGTCGGTGCTGCCCTTCGCGCTCACCTTCGCCGGGGTGCAGGGCAGCGACGTCTACGTGCCCCTGGCGCGCGAGGTGGATGCACAGCACTTCCCGCTGCTGGTGGGGGCGAGCCTGCTCGGGGTGGGCACGTTCAAGCTGCTGCGCATCGCCAACGCGTGGGTGCTCGGGCCGCTGCTCGGCGTGGCGCTGGCGACGCTGGCTGGCGTGCCGCTCTCGGCGCTGCCGGGCTGGGTGGTCAACGGCGGCCAACTGCTGATCGGCTGCGCCCTGGGCTGCCGTTTCTCGCGCGCCTTCTTCCGCGCCGCGCCGCGTTTCATGAGCGTGGCGGCGCTCACCGGGGCGATGTCGATCGTGCTCGCGTTCGCACTCTCGGCCCTGCTCGGCCTGGTGTCGGAGGTGCCGCTGCCGACGCTGGCGCTGGCGACCGCACCCGGCGGGGTGTCGGAGATGTGCATCACCGCCAAGATCCTGCAGCTCGGTGTGCCCCTGGTCACCGTGTGCCATGTGCTGCGCGTGGTGGTGCTGACCGTGGGCGCGCAGTGGAGCTTCGGCGTCTTTCGCCGCCTGGTGGCGGCTTGAGGCGGGTCGGTCCGCCCGCGCAGGGGTACCGGCGCGGGCGGACCGGGACTACGCGCTTGCCGCCAGCGTCGGATAGTCGGTGTAACCCTGCGGCCCAGGGGTGTAGAAAGTCGCCGGATCGGGTGCGTTGAGCGCGGCCCCGCGGCGGATGCGCTCGGGCAGGTCGGGGTTGGCGAGGAAGGCGGTGCCGAAGGCGACCGCGTCGAGCTGGCCGGCGGCGATCGCGGCGCTGGCCTCGTCTGCGGAGTAGCCCATGTTGCCGACCAGCACGCCACGGAAGGCTGCGCGTGCCGGCGTCACCACGTCGCCGTGCTGCTGGCCGAAGAAGTCGCCGCGCATCAGGTGCAGGTAGGCGAGGCGCCAGTCGTTGAGGCAGCCGGCGAGCCAGGTGGTCAAGCCGGTCGGGTCGCTGTCGATCATGTCGTTGTAGCTGTTGAGCGGCGACAGGCGTACGCCGACGCGGCCGCTGCCCCACACCTTGCATACTGCATCGAGCACCTCGAAGAGCAGGCGCGCGCGGTGCTCGCGCGGGCCGCCGTAGGGGCCGCTGCGCTTGTTGCTGCCGTCGCGCAGGAACTCGTCGAGCAGGTAGCCGTTGGCGCCATGCACTTCCACGCCGTCGAAGCCGGCGGCGCGTGCGTTCTCGGCCGCGCGCGCAAAGCCGGCGACGATGGCCGGCAGCTCGTCGTCGCGCAGCTCGCGCGGCACCACGTAGGGCTGCTTGCCCTGCGGCGTATGGACCTCGTCGCCGCTGATCGCGAGCGGGCTGGGCGCGACCGGCTGGCGGCCGTCGTTGAGCAAGGGGTGGCAGGCGCGGCCGCCGTGCCAGACCTGCAGCACGATGCGCCCGCCGGCGGCGTGCACCGCGTCGGTGACCTTCCTCCAGCCGGCGACCTGGGCCTCGGAGTGGATGCCGGGCTCGTGCCAGAACGCGGAGTTGCCCTCCATTGCCATCGTCGCCTCGGCGATCAGCAGGCCGGCGCTGGCGCGCTGGGCGTAGTGGGCGGCCATCAGCTCGCCCGGCACGTGGCCGGCCTCGGCGCGGCAGCGCGTGAGCGGGGCCATCAGGATGCGGTTGGGCAAGGCGAGATCGCCGGCCTGCAGCGGGGTGAAGAGATCGGTCATGGGGTCTTGTCCTCGGGGTCGATCGGATCGAAAAGTTGGGCGTAGGCGGCGCGCGCCGCCGCCTCGGCGAGGTCGGCGAGGCGCGCGGCCTGTGCCTTGCGTTTGGCAGGCGCTTCGTTCAGCACGGAGTGGGCGAGCGCGCGGAGGTTCCCCGGCACGGCCAGGTGATGGCGCTGCGGTGCGTACCAGGTGTCGAGCCAGGCGCGCAGTTTGGCGCCCTGCTGCGCGCCGCCGGCGAGGCTGATCGCGGGGCGTGCGAAGGCGTCGGCGACGATGCGTGCGTGCAGGCTGCTCGCGCAGCACAGCGCGGCGTTGGCGATCAGCGCGCACAGGTCGAGGAGGTGGCGGGACTCGGCGACCACCGCGGATTCGGGATCGGGCAGGTGGCGGCGCAGGCGCTGCAGTACCTCCGGGGCGTCGTGCCAGGGCGCGCGTCCGGCGCAGAACAGCACCACGTCCAGGCCATGGTCGCGGGAGATCGCGGCAAGATCGTCCGCGAGCACGGTGAGGGTGGCGTCGTCGCCGAGTTCCGCCGCGAGTTGCACCGCCACGTAGCCCTGCGCGAACCGCGCCCGCAGCACCGCGGGTTCTCCCATCGCGGCGTGGCGTGCCACCTCGGCGGCGAGCAGGCGCTCGACGAGGACCGCCGGGTCGGGGACGAGCTCCGCGTCGATCCCCGCCGCGGCGAGCGCGTCCCGGGTGCGCCGGTCGCGCACCTGCACCCTTGCGGCCGCGCGCAGCTCGGCGAGCGCCTCGGCGCGCAGCGCGGCGGGCAGGGCCGTAAAGCCGACGCCGCCGATGCCGGTGTGCACGATGCGCGTGCCGGGTGGCAGCGCACCGTGCGCGGCGAGGTAGGGCAGTCCGCGCGTGCTTCCCAGTGTTTGCCGCGCCCAGGTTGCGCGCGCGGTCGGGTCGCGGTCGTGCAGCGCGATCGCGCGTTGGGCGCCGGCGGGGTCGAGCAGCATCACCGCCGCCTCCCAGGCGCTGCAGCCGAGGATTTCGCCGCCGACCTGGAGCAGCGCGGGCGCCGCTGCGCATGCCCGGTCACGGTGGGCCGGTTTCCCTTCCGCGGCGAGTTCGGCGAGCGCGTGAACGTCGGCTCCGCCGTCCGCACCCAGGTCGCGTGTGGCCAGGCCGGCGAAGCGCACCTCCCGCCCAGGCAGGAGGCGTGCGGCCAGTTCGGCGGCGATGCGCCCGAGCAGCAGGTCGCCGAGGTTGTGGCGGTCGAAGGCGCCGAACACGATGAGCGGGGAGCGCCGCTCGACGCCGTGATTGGCTCGGGCCGCCGCCCTCGTGGCCGTTACGCAAGCTGGGGCGGTGAGGCGCGATGCTGCGGACCGTGCACTGGACCCGTTCATCGCGCCCCCCGCCTCAATCCATACGGGTGCGCAGGCGGTCCAGGCGCAGGCGCTGGCGGTCGTCGAACAGCCGGCGCGCGCCCAGGCTCACCGCCACCACGGTGCCGAAGCCGGTGCCGCCGGCGATCAGGAACATCACCAGGATCTGGTACTTCACCGCCTCGACCGGTGGCGTGCCGGCGAGGATCTGGCCGGTCATCATGCCGGGCAGGCTGACGATCCCGGCGGCGGCCATGGCGTTGATGATCGGGATCATGCCGACGCGGATCGCCTCGCGCCGGGTGTCGGCGATGGTTTCGTTCCAGTCCTGGCCGAGCGCCAGCCGGGCCTCGAGCACGCTGCGTCGCGCGGCGGCGTCCTGGGTGAGGCGGTCGAGGCCGAGCGCGATGCCGTTCATGGTGTTGCCGAGCACCATGCCGAGCAGCGGGATGGCGTATTGCGGCGCGTACCACGGGGTGGTGCCGATCACCGCCACCAGCGCGATCACGGTGACGGTGAAGGACGACACGAACATCGACAGCGTGCCCAGCCCGAAGCCCCAGCCGCCGGTGAAGCGGCGCTTCTGCCGCGCCATCACCTCGCGCCCGGCGGCGGTGATCATCACCGCCGCCATCGCCGCCACCCACAGGAAATGCACGTTGTCGAAAAGCAGCTTGAGCACCAGGCCGATCAGCAGCAACTGGATGGTGGTGCGCGCGGCCGACATCAGCAGGCGCTGCTCCATGCCCAGGCCGAGGCGCAGCGACAGTCCGGCCAGCGCGAGGATCAGCAGCGCCGCGAGCGCGAGGTCGAGGACCGAGAGTTCGATCACCATGCGGCGCCCTCCACGCCGGGGGCCTTGTCCGCGCCTGCGGCTTCTCCGCCGTCTGCGGCCGCTCGGTCGATTTCGCCTTCCTCGACCAGCCGACCGTCCTCGAGCACGAAGCGGCGCTGCGCCACGCGCGCGGCCTGGCCCGGTTCGTGGCTGACCCACAGCAGCGCGGCGTCGTGCTCGCGCCGGTAGTCGCCGAGCAGGGCTTCGACGCGGGCGGTGCTGTCCTCGTCGAGGTTGCCGGTAGGCTCGTCCAGCAGCAGTGCGGCGGGCTGGCGCACGAGCGTGCGCAGCAGGGCCAGGCGCTGGCGCTCGCCGGTGGAGCAGCGCGCCACCTCCCAGTCGAGCGCCGCGGCGGGCAGGCCGAGGCGGTCCAGCCAGGCGGGGTCGCAGCCGTCGGCAAAGTGGGCGCCGACGGTTTCCGCCCACCACTGGCCCTCGGCCATCACCAGCGCCACCTGGCGCCGCCAGAGCGGTCCCGGCATGGACGAGCACGCCCGCGCATCGAGCCAGGCCTCGCCCTGGTGCGGGTCGAGGTCGGCGATGGCGCGCAGCAGCAGCGACTTGCCGCTGCCCGAGGCGCCCCGGATGCAGACGCATTCGCCCGCGGCGATGTCCACATCGAGCGGGCCGACGTGGCGAGTGCGGAGTTGGCGCAGGGAGAGGGCGGACATGACCGGATCTTCGCGTTTCCGGGTGGGGTTTTCAATGCGGGGGGTGGGCGTGCGGCGCTTGCTGGGGGGCGGTGGCGCGGCGGAAGCCGCGAACAAGGCCTTCGGGTACGCGCCGCGCCTGTGGTCGCCGAGGAATCCTCCCGTGATCTCCGCAACCGCGACCGGATTGGGCGAGAATGTGTAAGCAATCCATGCGTGCCTCCGCCCGCGCGGAATCTTTTTCCCGCGGGGGGCTCACACTTGGGCATGCGGTGCGGATGGTCCGTGCCGCCCGACAGGACCGACTTATGTACAGGGATCCCCGATTTTCCGGCATTTTCCAGACCTTGCGCGGTCCCGCCGCCACGCCTCCCACGCTGCTGCAGAAGATCGTCGGCGGCGTGGTGATGGTGGGTGTGTTCGCGCTCGCGCTGACCTTTTCGGTGGCGCTGTTCGCGGTGGTGATCACGGTCGGCGCCGTGGCGTGGGGCTACTTCTGGTGGAAGACCCGCGCCGTGCGCAAGGCGATGCGTGAGCACATGGCAGCAGCGATGGACGCCGGGCGCGCGGCCGGTGGTGAGCCGGGCGGCAGTGGCGCGGGCACACGCGGGCTGATCATCGAGGGCGAGGTCATCCGAGAGCTGAAGGTCGAGGACCCGCCCGCCGACGCGGGGCGGGATCGGACATGAACCTGAAGGACGAAACCGCTTTCCTGCCCGCGCCGGACGTGAGCGCGGGCGAATGCTGCGCGCTGGCGCAGATGGCGTCCTATGCGCGGATCGAGGCGATGCGCCACGCCCGCGAGCGGGCCGAAGCCCGCCGGTACGGTTGGCGGCAACGGCTGCTTGCGTGGGGATTGCGGCCGGGCAAGCGCTGAGCGCGGCATCCGCGTCGGTCCGATTTCACTGCGCTCTGCCACCCGCGGCAGATGGCGCGTCGATCTTTTGCAGCAGCGCCTCCTTGCCATCGGCCACGCTGCGGATGTGCACGTCCACCTGGTTGTAGGCGATCTCGATGCCTTGCGCGCGGAAGCGGCGGTCGATCTCGCGGCTGATCTCGTCGATCGCGGCGTTGCGGTCGACCAGTTCGCGCACGTGCACCCGCAGCTCGTGGTCGAGCGTGCTGGCCCCGAAGGCGAGCAGGAACACCAGCGGCGCCGGATCCTTGAGCACGCGCGGGTTGTCGTCGGCGATCTGCAGCAGCAGCGTGCGCGTGAGCTCCAGGTCCGAGCCGTAGGCCACGCCGACCTTCACCGTGACCCGGGTGATGGTGTCGGTCAGTGACCAGTTGGTGAGTTCGCCGGTGATGAAGGCCTTGTTGGGCACGATCATCTCCTTGCGGTCGAAGTCGGTGATCGTGGTGGCGCGGATCTGGATCCGGCTGACCGTGCCCGAGACGTTGCCGATCGTGACCACATCGCCGATCCGTAGCGGGCGCTCGAACAGGATGATCAGGCCGGACACGAAGTTGGCGAAGATCTCCTGCAGGCCGAAGCCCAGGCCCACCGACAGCGCAGCCACCAGCCACTGCAGCTTGTCCCAGCTCACCCCCAGCGTGCCCAGTGTGGAGGCGATGCCGACGCCGACGATGACGTACGACAGCAGCGTGGTGATCGCGTAGGCGCTGCCCTGCGCGAGCTGCAGGCGCGACAGCACCAGGACCTCGAGCAGGCCGGGCAGGTTGGTGGCGAGCATGAAGGCGATCGCCGCGATCACCAGCGCGCCGAGCAGATCTGCGAGGCTGATCGGCACCACCGTGGCGGAGTCGCCGCTGCCGCTGGCGTATTCGTAGAGCGTGATGTTGTCGAGGTAGGACACGACCGTCAGCAGGTCGGCCCACACCCAGTACAGCACGACCACGAGCGCGGACAGCAGGGTCAGGTGGAGCAGGCGCAGCGACTGCTGGTTGATGCGGGCGAGGTCGAGGATCGGGGTCTCGATCGGCTGTTCGCCGTCGGCACCCTGCCGGCCCTCGCGTTCGGCGGCTTCGCGGCGAGCGACCGCACGCTTGTAGTCGAGGCGGTGGGCGGCGACCGCGAGCGCGCGCACCAGCACGCCTTCGGCGATGCGCCACAGGATCAGCACGTACAGCGTGTCGACCAGGCGGCCGGTGAGCTTGAGCGCGGTGTAGTAGTAGCCCATCGCCAGCGCGCCGATGAGCGCGAGCGGCATCAGGCCGAGCGCGAGGCTGGTGAGCAGGCGTAGCGGCGAGAGGCGGGCGTCTCCTTTCCGGTGCAGCAGTCCCCTGCCGAGCAGCCAGGCCATGGTCGCGTAGCCGACGAGCAGGATCACGATGCCGAGCACGTCGCTGCCGAGGCTCTCCGGCTGACGCTCGGCGATGGCGACCACGGCGATCACGGCGACCACGACGATGCCCAGCTTGCGCACGTAGCGGTGCAGGGCGTGCAGGCGCTCCGGGGGCCACTGGAAGTGGCGTTCGCCGACGCCACCCGGGAGCAGGATGCGGTAGGCGGTGTGGAACACCAGCCAGGCCTGCGCTATCTGCATCAGCGTCGCGCCCAGGCTGGCGTTCTGGCCGCGCGCGTCCATCTGCAGCGCGATGCCGCCGAGCGCGAGCAGAAGGCTCACCGGCAGCGCGAGCAGCAGGTTGAGCAGGATCGCCAGCGGAGTGTGCAGCTGACTGTCGCGGCGCACGTAGCCAATGTCGGCGTGCAGGCTCTCGAGCTTCTCGCGCAGCCAGCGCCGGCGCGAGAACAGCGCGATGCTGAGCAGCAGCACCGGCAGGAACAGGAAGGGCCGCGCCTGCAGGCCAGCCCACAGCTCGTTGCTCGCCGACTCCCACGGGATGGCCGAAAACTGCTTGCCGAGCGCCGCCGGTACCGCCTGCAGCCAGGCGAAATCGAGCGGACGGTTGCTCGGAATCCAGAACATCTGCTCATCGAGTGTGGTGCGCAGGCGGTCGGCGGTGACCTGGAGCTGGCGCTCGGCGAGCTGCAGCGTGATCGACTGGTTGAGCACGGTGTTGAGATCGCGGTTCAGCTGGTCGAGCAGCTCGACGCGGGTGGCGAGCAGCGCCACGAGCGGCTCGCGCAGTGCCGGATCGGCCTGTCCTTCGGGGGCTTCGGCCAGCACGCGGTCGATGTAGGCCGCCGGGTTGATGAGCGCTTCGCGCTGCTTGCCGATCTCGAACTGGTAAAGGCGGATGTCGGCGATCTGCTCGGCGAGCGAGGCGTCGGCGACCGGCGCCGGCAGCGCGCGGCGCTGCTCAAGGAGGATGCGCGACAGCAGGATGCTGCCCTGCAGCACGCCGATCTGCTCATCGATCACCGTGCTGCTGCGGTTGAGTGCGTCGAGCTGCTGGCTCACCGCCTGGTTGCGCCGGGTCAGCGTGTTCAGGTGTTCGGTGGTGCGCAGCAGGTACTGCGAGAGCTCCTGGTTGGCGGCGGCCTCACGTGCGAGCAGGGCATCCCAGGTGGTGGTGGCGCGCGCGTCCACCAGCGCCTGCACGGTCTGCTCGGCCTGCGTGGCGCGCTGCTGGTTGATCGCGTCCTGCAGGGCCTGGGTCGCGGCCTCGAGGCGGTCGAGCTGCAGGCGGGCGAGCTCCTGGCGGGCGCGGCCGAGGTCGGTCAGCACGCTGTTGCCGGCGAGCTCCTGGCGGCGCAGGGCGACCTGGGCGTCGAGCGCATGCCATTCGGCGGCGAGGGCATCGCGGCGTTCGGCGCTCAGCGCGCGGGCATCGCGCCCGGCCTCGCGACCCGCGGCGATCGCGGCCTCGATCGCGGTCATGCGCTGCTGTCCGCTGCTGATCTCGGTTTGCGCGCGCTCCGGTCCGGTGCGCGCGCCGACCAGCAGGCTGTCGGCCTCGTCAAGGCGCTTGCGCCAGTCCGACAGTGCCCCCTCCTGTTCGGCCAGGCGCTGTTCGAGTTCCGCGCTCGGGGGGGCGGTGACGTGCGCGTCCTTGCCACTGTCGCGTTGCAGCGCGGCGACCTGGCTGCGGGCCTCGGCGATGCGTGCCGGCGCGGTGGCGAGGGTTTCCTTCAGCGTGGCGAGCCGTTGCCGGTAGTCGTCGGCACTTCCCAGGCTGGCCACCGCCTGTTCCAGCGCCTGCTGGGCGGCGCGCTGGTCGGCCTCGGACAGCTTGCGGTCGGCGAGCGTTTCGAGGCGGGTACGGATGTCTTCGACCGCGGGTCGTGGTGGTGCTTCGGCGGCGGCGCAGGGTGCCAGCAGCGCGAACAGGAGCAGGAAGAGGAGCTGGATCAGCGGGCGCATCGGGGCCGGGACGGGGTGAGGAAAAGCGGGCAGGCAGAAAACGGGATGGAGGCGAGTGCTGGCGGAGTCGGCCGGCGCACGGGCCGAAATTTAGCCTGCGGGTGGGGCGGGCGTCGTGGCGAAACATTCGCTTGAATGGATTTGCCGCCCCGTCTATGGTGCTGGATCGACGGGGAGACGGAAAACAACACGATGGACAACCAGATCCAGCGCATGAAGGTGCTCGGCGCGGGCATCTTCAGCTTGCTGCTTGCGCTCGGGGTGGCGCGTTTTGCCTATACGCCGCTGCTGCCGGTGATGCAGGCGCAGGCCGGACTCGGCCTGGCCGAGGGCGGCTGGCTGGCGGCGATCAACTACCTTGGTTACCTCAGCGGTGCGCTGCTCGCGGCGTCGATCAGCGATCTGGTGCTCAAGGACCGCCTGTACCGCATCGGCATGGTGGTGGCGGTGCTCACCACGGTGATGATGGGGCTCACCACCGATTTCTGGGTGTGGGCGGTGTCGCGCTACCTGGCCGGCCTGGCGAGCGCGGCGGCGATGCTGCTCGGCACCGGGCTGATCCTGAACTGGCTGATCCGCCATAACCACCGCAGCGAGCTCGGTATCCACTTCGCCGGCATCGGTCTGGGCATCGCCGGCTGCTCGGTGGCGGTGGCGGTGATGAGCCCGTGGCTGGACTGGCGCGCGCAGTGGTTCGCGTTCACCGCGATCGCTTGCGTGCTGCTGGTGCCGGCACTGTCCTGGCTGCCAGCGCCCGACACCAGCACCGTCACCCGCAGCGGCGCGCCGATGCACGACAACCCGCCCAGCGCGCTGTTCCTGCGCGTCTTCATGGCGTCGTACTTCTGCGCCGGGGTGGGCTACGTGATCAGCGCGACCTTCATTGTCGCCATCGTTAACCGCCTGCCCGGGCTGGAGGGTCAGGGCAGCTGGAGCTTCCTCGCGATCGGTCTCGCCGCGGCGCCGGCCTGCATCGTGTGGGACTTCATCGCGCGCCGCACCGGGGTGCTCAACGCCCTGATCCTCGCCGCGGTGCTGCAGATCGTCGGCATCCTGCTCCCGGTCGCGGTGGGCGGCATGGCGGGGGCGATCGCCGGTGCCCTGCTCTTCGGTGGCACCTTCATCGGCATGGTGAGCCTGGTGCTGACCATGGCCGGACGTTACTACCCGACGCGGCCGGCCAAGATGATGGGCAAGATGACCATCTCCTATGGCGTGGCGCAGATCCTCGGGCCGACGGTCACCGGCTGGCTGGGTGCGACCTTCGGCAGCTACGCCGGCGGGCTGTGGTTCGCCGCCGCGATGATGGCGGTCGGCGCCGCGCTGCTGCTCGTGCTCAAGGCCGTCGGCCGGCGCGACGCGCTCGCCGCGGCGGGCACCGCCTGAGCCGATCTCGCCTCGATCAGGCCACGGGCGGCCACGGCCGCCCGTGGCGCAGGCAGAAGTCGCGCAGCAACTGGTTGGCCATCGCGTAGCGGATCGGGAACAGCGGCGGCAGCGCATCGACGTGGAAGAAACGCGCGTCCTCGATCTCGCCAGGGGCACAGACGATCTCGCCCCCTTCGTATTCGGCCTGGTAGCCGAGCATCAGCGCATGCGGGAAGGGCCACGCCTGGCTGGAGAAATAGCGCAGCGCGCGGATGCGCAGCCCGGTTTCCTCGTGGATCTCGCGGTGCACCGCCTGCTCCGCCGACTCGCCGGCGTCGACGAAGCCGGCGAGCGTGCTGTAGAGCCCGGGCGGGAAGTGTGGCGAACGCCCGAGCAGGATCTGGGGGCCGCGCTCGACGGCCACGATCACCACCGGCGACACCCGCGGGAAGTGCTCACGACCGCAGTCCGCGGCGCTGCAGCGCCGTGCCGGTGGGTCCGTCCTGAGCGTGGTGGGGGCGCCGCAGGCGCCGCAGAAACGGTGCGCACGGTCGAACTCGAGCAACTCCAGCGCGCGCGCGGCGAGCGCAAGGGTCGTTGCGGGCAGGCTGTCGAGCAGGCTCTTGAGGTGCTCGAATGCAAGCGGCGGTGGCGGCTCGGTGTCGTGGCCGACTTCGATGGCCGCGCACCGGCGGCCGTCTGCGGTGGCGAAGTCGACACGGTGCAGGACATCCACAGCCAGGCCTGCCTGTGCGGGTGGACGGCTCGAGGCGTCCACCAGGAGCTGGTGGCCGCGAAAGACGAGAACGATGGGTTCGGCGCGATCCATGGCGATGCGTTGGGAATGGCGGAGGGCGGGCGGTGGCGGCGGACAGTGGGTGCCGGGCTAGGCACGGCCGCCGGGTGAGCAGCTTGCCACCGCGCCGGCGCCGGGGAAAGGGCTTGCCGATCGCCGCCCGCGCGGGGTGCGTGTGCAGGTTTCAATGCCGGCGCGTTCGATAAGTGGTATTTTTCCGCCGACTGCGAGCGCGCGGCCCGAGCGCTGCGCCGGCGACAGGGGGTCGCGTGCGGTTGTCGAGACAAGATCTAAAACACTAGGGGAAATCAATGGCTGCAGGGAAATCGAAGATCATCTACACGCTCACGGACGAAGCGCCGCTGCTCGCGACGTGCGCCCTCCTTCCGATCATCCGCACCTTTGCCGGCCCTGCAGGCGTCGACATCGATGAGGCCGATATCTCGGTCTCGGCCCGCGTGCTGGCGGAGTTTTCCGAGTACCTTGCCGAAGACCAGCGCGTGCCGGACACGCTCGGCGAGCTCGGCCGCCTGACGCTCGAACCCGACACCAACATCATCAAGCTGCCCAACATCAGCGCCTCGGTCGCCCAGCTCAAGGCCTGCGTCAAGGAACTGCAGGAGAAGGGCTACAAAATCCCCGATTACCCCGAGGATCCGAAGAGCGACGAGGAAAAGGCGCTCCGCGCCCGCTTCGGCAAGTGCCTGGGTTCCGCGGTCAACCCGGTGCTGCGTGAAGGCAACTCGGACCGGCGCGCCCCCGCCGCGGTCAAGAACTACGCCAAGAAGAACCCGCACTCGATGGGTGAGTGGAAGCAGTGGTCGCAGACCCATGTCTCGCACATGCACCACGGCGACTTCTACCACGGCGAAAAGTCGATGACGATCGACAAGGCGCGCGACGTCAAGATGGAGCTGATCACCAAGTCGGGCAAGACCATCGTCCTCAAGCCCAAGCTTGCGCTGCTCGATGGCGAGGTCATCGACTCGATGTTCATGAGCAAGAAGGCGTTGTGCGAGTTCTACGAGCGTGAGCTCGACGACTGCCGCGAGGCCGGCATCCTGTTCTCGCTGCACGTGAAGGCGACGATGATGAAGGTGTCGCACCCGATCGTCTTCGGCCACTGCGTGAAGATCTACTACAAGGACGCCTTCGCCAAGCACGGCAAGCTGTTCGACGAGCTCGGCATCAACGTCAACAACGGCATGGTCGACCTGTACGAGAAGATCAAGACCCTGCCCGAGTCCAAGCACGACGAGATCATCCGCGACCTGCACGCCTGCAACGAGCACCGCCCCGAACTCGCCATGGTCGATTCGGCCAAGGGCATCACCAACTTCCACTCGCCCAACGACATCATCGTCGACGCCTCGATGCCGGCGATGA
>Ga0209573_1004492_pt1 | contig 13670 bp, 7 predicted proteins | sample TNRBio252014_DNA_FD_185870 | JGI IMG/M metagenome (GOLD analysis project Ga0209573, IMG submission 185870) | Wastewater treatment Type I Accumulibacter community from EBPR Bioreactor in Madison, WI, USA - TNR Reactor_6/25/2014_ DNA (SPAdes)... | ecosystem: Engineered > Bioreactor > EBPR >...
CCGTGTATTGGTAATCGGAAAGGCACTGCTGATCTTTGGAATACTTCTATTCTGTTCGAAGTAGAGTTTCATGCTTATCCTGTTATTCAGTATATAATCGATTGACGGCGCTATACGGATCACTTTTTGCCCGCCGGTCCCGAATGCAGTACCCTGGTCAAGTTTGCTGTTAGCAGTTGCATCATCCCGCAGGCTAAAATCCATCCGGAAAGTGACATCATTATCCAGTTTCATTCCATTCTTACCGATCTTAAGATTTTTGATCAGCGGAATTCCTTTCTTACGCCAGTTGAATCCAAAAGTTACTTCCGTGGAGCGGTTCTCTGCTAATTGGTAGTCAATCAAACTCAAACTTAATGTCCGGCTCTTCTTGAATTCAAATCTGGTGGTTAGTTGATTGGTGAACGTAACATCAATCTCGATCAATGGGTCAAAACTTTCCTGTATGGTAATATTAGGTACCAGGAAGTAAGGAATAAAGTTACCAGTCAGTGTATCTCTGAACGAAGGATACCCCACCCTCAGCGGATCAGCAAACAACAAGGCTGTATTGAAACTGTTCATGCTAAAAGTGCTGCGGTAACCGTGGCGGATAGTAAAGTTGGTAAATATCTTATCCAGCCCTTTCATTCTCGATAAACCAGTATAAGTAATATTCCAGTTTGGTTTTGGTAAGATACCGGAGAATGGATTTGCCCTGATATTAGGATTATTGTTCTTAGCCAGTTTTGCACCCAGCGGATCCTTATTAGTGTATGCTGCCAGGAAAGCAGGTATCACCACATCCTGTGCATAGCGGCCATAACCTTTTACATAACCATCGGGATCAGTGCCCCCCGCCTGGTAAGGATTAAGGCCACCCAGTTTGCCAGATAATATTTTCCTATTGGCTTCAAACTGCTTGAATGTTTCAGACACTACATTAGGATCAAATTTTTTGAACAAGGTTTGGTAAGAAATATAACTGACACTGAAGCTGCCCAATGCATAAGGGTTGAGCCTTGTGAGGCCTGCACTTCCTGTAGTGTCCTTATATAATTCAGAATACTGCTTGTCAAATGTTTTATCAAGATTAATATCAATATTGAAATCACGGAAAGGACTAACCTGCGCCGTAATGTTCAATCGCTGGTTATACCGCTGCTGTATCATGGCACTTACTAAGGAATCACGGGACAACAAACCTTTGGCACCAAACCTGTTGATCCAGTTGGTATCCGGCTGGTAACCGAAAATATATCCAAAGCCCGGTTCCCTGCTTTTGAAATTATTCCCCAGCAATTGGGTGCTATCCATATAACCCGGTAAAGTCGTTCCAAAATCTTCTGTATACTGAATACCCACTCTTTTCAGCGAAGTAGCCAGCCGCAGGAAGAACCTGGGAACATTGCTGATTTCCGGTAATTGGTTAGGATCTTTCCTTGCTTTTATCTTCCTCTTCTTAATGCGTATGATCTTTCCTTTTTTATTCCTGATAGTATCAATTCGTATTCCCGCCTCTCTTGGACCCTGTGGTTGATTACCCACTTGTCCGTCATTCTTTTTATCGTCTCCGCTTTTTCCGTCATTTTTCCCGCTTCGTGGGCTTTTGGGTGCCCCGGGAGAGTTACTGTTTACTGCTCTTAAGAACCGCCATTTGTTATATAGTTCTTCAAATTTCAACTCACCGTTTATAGTTCTTGTTTGCGTATTAGAAAGTGTATTTCCCAGGTTTCTTGCCAGTAAGGAAGAAGCCAGCCAATTATACTTCGTATTATAGCTTGCTCTTATTGATGTCCAGTCAAGCAACGGAATTTTATTGGTGGGCACATTGTAGTTGATCGTTACATCCTGGCTGTAATTGGTATTCCTTCCTCCTTTGAAGAGATTGGTTTTTACAGAATCCTTTTTCCCTTTTGTATCAATTCGGCCAAAAGGCTCATCTACCCGTGCATTATTGGTAGCTGTAAAGTCAATGGAAATAGATCTTGTGAGATTCCATTGCAAAATATAATACCTGTCGAACGTAAAATACTTGTTGTATGTCTCCGGTATCTGATAGGGGCCACCACCTACATTGCGGGGACGTGTAGCACCAAACTGCCGGAATACATCAGCCCTGAAAGATATCTGGTTGGGAGCATAATTGAGGTTGAAATCCTTTATCAGTGACAACCAGGGTGATTTTGATTTGATCATTTTTTTAAATGGTTCAAACGGTCTCACCTGTGGCGCATAAGTATAGCCTATTGCTCCGCGGGTCCGGCGCATTTCATCTCTTTCAATTAATGGATTATGGCTGAGTGTCTGTATGTAGGAATAATTGAAATCAAAATTGGTGATACTCCATGGCTTGGGTCTTTTACCATCTGTTTTCAGCTTTCTTACATTCGTAAGGTTGATTGTTTTGATAGTAGTAACATCCTGTGCATCATTTTTTATCGAATCTCTCTTATCAGCATCAGCATCCTTTATTTTTTGTTTCAGGTTAAGATCAAGATCATACGGATCATACTCCGGTGTGCTGCTGCGGCGGCTGATACCAGCATATACAGGAATTTGTAAACCCAATTTCTTGGGTAATAATTTTCCTGCCTCGATAGTAGCTGATGCATCAATAGTGTATACATCTTCCCGGCTCCGTTCATTTACTCTTTGTTCCAGTGTACCAAAACCCTGTGATTTGGCAGTTCCTGAAATAGACAGGGTTCCCAGGTCTGCCAGTTTTATATCTGCCCTTGCCAGGGCTGCCCATCCGCCCTTTTCATCCAGTTGTTGCAGTCGGAGTTCATTAAACCATACTTCGGTACACACTGATTCTTGTGTTACATTTTCTACTCCCATTAGCATACCCCTCACTTCACCAAGGTTTGGATTGCCCAGAATAGCATAGGACCGGCCGTTCGCCAATGTCTCTTTATAATATACCGAAGGTGAAATTCCCAACTTATTCCGTTTTGTTTTCAGGTCAGTCAGATCATCCAATGAAAAATCAAGGTTATTTTCTGCAGGCCATATTTTTAAGCTATCCATTTCTCCAAAGTCAGTTTTCTTCAATGGAATTCTTACTTCATAATAATTCCCGGAAAAGTCATTTCCAATTCTTACCACTGCATTAAGATCTCCATCTTCAATTGGCTGGCTGCCCTGTACAGACTCTGCATGGATAAACATAGACAGTTTGCCATACTGACGCATATCAAGATTCATTGTTTTAAAAACACCTCTTGACTCAAATTGTGGCAGTCCGCAAACCTGCATGCTGATAGATTGCTCATTCAGGAACAATGCCACATTATTATTACTAAGCTGTTGTTGTCTTTCAATGCCCGGAGGTATGCGGTAAACAATTGGCTGCCTTTGGTCATTTTCTTCCACATTCACTGCCAGCACATTTACTGTTGTCGGATCAGGAACAGGAAGAGTGGTATAATTACCGGTAGTATCGATCTTATTCTTGAACTTTCTCCACTGGTTACGGATCAGTTCCAGTTTACCAAAACGCATTACTACAGAATCTTCAAACCCGGTTACGAACATACGAATGAAGCGAATGGATTTGAAATCAGGAATATTTCCAATTTTCTGCTGGTACTGATCAACAGGAATACGAAACAGGTACCATTTCTCTGTACGGGACTGCCCGTTAGCCAGTGATACAGTCGATTCTCTTACATCAGTAATAAAAGGGTTTGTACTTTGACTCATCCCGGGCCTGATATCCACTCTGTACTGGAAATACTCTTCCACTTCATTCATGGTATTATCCCTGTTCAGTTCTTCGGCATCGGGATATTGAGTAAAGGCATTTACAAACTGTGTATTGTTTTCTGCAATCGGCGAATTACCATGCGGGTTATTAATATTCTTATACCTTTGTAAAATTCCTGTTACCGGTGACTGATCAAAAGCAGGGTCACGGTAAGCTTTAAAATTATCACCTGAAGGGTCTGCCTGTGCCTTTTGATAAATGGGTGAAGTAGTTCCAAAGTTTGTACTCAAACTATTCAGGAAGGGAGCAAATACTCTTTGCTCAGCAGTATCCTGCAATCCATCAAAGCCCACATCCTGGAACTCCCGGTCGGTTGGGGTATTACTAAATGCATTGGTTACCTGCAATGGAATCGAAGGCACTTTGCCCCATACGGTTGATTCATCAACTCTTGCATTATTTGTAGGGGTAGGTAATCCATTTTCATACTGTCTCTTGCCATCTCTTAATACATCTTCAGAAATATTTCCCAGGTTGAAATATAATTGACCACCGGTTGGGTTAGCAGTATTAGTAATAAAAGGATCCTGCAGCCAGAATTCTATGTATTCAATGTTTCCGGTTTCAAAATCTGTCTGGTCAATATTACGCATCAAACCTCCCCATGCCTGTCTCGGGTTTCTTAGTTTGCCATTCGCATCTACTCTTGTCGGATCGAATTCAAAATTATAAGGTCCTTTATCCTTTGGATAAAATGCAAGGTCGAAAGTGGTTAATAGCCCTTCGCCAAACTGTGTACTGCGCCGGGGAAATATTTCCTTTTGCAGCACCTGTCTTGTTTCAGGTTTGGATAACTCGTCAAGGTCATTCTGCAAAGGATTGTTTGAATTCCTTCTTTCCTGCAATACAGGTTCAATATTGTACCAGGCCAGTTTGGCCCTGTTATAGCCGCTTCTCAGGTCATTATTTAAAGCTGATTCCGTAAACAAACCATTACCCTGCGGTATGGAAGCCATTGTCCAGCTGATCAACGGGAAACGAAGATCAATACCGGCACGGGTCCCTTCGAAATCATCAATATATACCTGGCCGCTCTTATCACTATTGCCTGAGTTGATTTGCTTAGCATGCCCCGGCTGTAAAAGAGCTGCCTCAGCATAAGCGGTAATGGATGACATCGCCTTGGTAGAATAGAAAGGCAGTTTATCCAGCAGTTTTGATAAACGGGGAATATTATTGCGATAGTCAATATCAAAACCATACATCGTATTACGTATGGGATCTTCTCCGTAAGATTGTTTTATAAAAAAAGGTCTTTCACCCAGTCTTACAATCGTTCCGCCAAGCGACAGTTTATTACTTGCCATATAATCAAGCCGCAATCCCAGGAAATTCTTCTGCTGGAAACCAAAGGCCTGGTTATTCTCATAATTAATACTAACCGGAACACCTGAATTGATGATAGCCTGGTTCACTACTCTCAATGTTCCCAGGTCATAATTGATCTCGTAATCCACATTCTCTACCAATACCTGCCCTCCGGCTGTTACAGTTACTGAACCGCGGGGAATATTATATCCCAACTGATACTCACTTCCTCCCCCGGCGGCACCAAACCCTGATGATTTGGACCGGCCAGTGATCTTAAACCGGTTCAGGTTGGCATATGTTTGTGCAATGGCTTTGATCGTATCATAAAGCGGGTAGTATAAATATTTATCTCTCGTAGCCTGCGAAGCATATAAATAATCGAGGTCATGCCCGAAAGGTTCCAGTACGGGGAAAATAATACGACTCTGTGTAGAAATGACCGTATAGCCTTCTATAAAATCAAATACTCCATCCGGTTGCGGGTCGTTCTGGTTGTTTAACCGGTCGAGGTTGGTTAATGAAATAATTGGTTGCCCCTTATAAGGATCTACAACATCCGGCGGAGGTAAATATCTTTTTTCACCAAAGCTTGGCTCTTCATATAACAGGTCCAGCATAAAATCCTGCCTTTCCAACTGGCCAAACCCTACTGAATAAACATTCTTCATCATCAGGTCCCATATCGGAAGGTTTGTTCGTTGCGAAGTAGCTTTTAGTAATTTGAGAAAAAGAGTTCGCTGGGAATTACCCGTTGTATCTGGTGGCACATCCTGCGAAAATTCTCCTACCTGGAATACCCGGCCGTTATAAGTGTATTGGAATGCGATTCCCAATACTTCATCAGGTTGCAAGGGTTGATTGAGAGAGATAAAACCTATTTGAGGATTAAAATAATAATCTGTTGGCTGCAGCTTGCGGGCAAATGTTTTTTCAAAATCCTGAACTGGCGACAGACCATAAGTGGTCAGCGCATTTTGCACCAACGAAGAATTCCTGAAATTAGGATTGGTCGTCAGGTCACGATAAAGATTATTAGCATCATTTCTTGGCAGTACATCGCCGCCACCTGTAAGAACAGGACTGTACGGATTTCGTTCTCCCAGGTCCATAAAGGCCACTACATCTCTTGTATCGGTGGTACTCCCGTTCCTGTTGGTTACCCATACTTCTACCCTTAGTACCTGCACTTTTGAATTGACGATCGGCAATTGTTTCATTGCCGTATTATAATTGCTGCGAAAATATTGTGACATCAGGAAGTGCCGGTTCTCATCATACTCATCTGCTTTTAATGAAAACCGCTGCGCTGACGTTCCGCCCTGCAATCCCATTGTCTGGCGCTGCGATTGTTGATTGGCCAATACCGTAGTGATAAATAATCTACCAAACTGTAATTGTGTTTTTACGCCAAAAAGAGACTGAGCCCCCGGTATCAATGTTCCTTTAGAAGCGAAATTGGTATTACCTGCCTGGAACATTTTTACAATATCATCATCCTTTCCCCTGAAATCAAGTTTCAACTGATTTTCAAAATTGAAGTTGGCCAGCGTATTATAGTTGATCGGCAGTTTTAGTTTTTCACCTATTTGTGCATCCATCTGCAGTTGGGAGTTCATATTAAAATCAAAACCCCCATTTCTTCTTGCTCGTTCAGGTAATGTCGGGTTTTTAATATTCTGCCCCTGGTATCCTGCCAGGAAATCTACATAGCCCGAAGGTTTGATCTCTATTTTTACTTTACCATCCGGTCCAACTCCCATTATCCGGTTGAACCAGTCATTCGATACTTTAAACTTTGGCCGCACCATCCGGCGGTTCATATTGGTAAGCAGTGAAGCTCTTTTTTTGAAGTAATCCTCTTCATCTTTTTTTCCCTGCATCCGCACAAACTCTTCCATGGTAAAAGAGGTGGGAGTCCTGTAATAACGATTACCGATCTTCTCTACGATATAATACTGTTTTGTTTTTGGATCGTATTCTATTGTTCTTTTGATAAATGCAGTGTCTCTGAGATCAAATGTGTTCCGGTTGGGGTTAGAATAAGGGTCGCCATACCTGTCTCTTATCGGGTAGCGGGTGGTATCATAAAAAAAGAAATTGTTATTCGCATCAGAAGGCCTGAAATCATCAGCCCGTGCCTGCAAACCGGAAGAAGCAAGCACAATGGTAAATAATACCAGTGTACGGAAGATATGAGCAGTTTTAAGGTTCAATGTTTTCTCGTCAATTAGTTTCCTGAAATATTGTAATTAGAGGGTACGAAGTGCCATCTTAATCAGTTCCTCAACGGATAGGTTTGGATTGGCTGCAAGGGTCTTTTCAATGGCCTGGCTGGCAGCCTGCCTGCTAATGCCCAAAGCAGTTAAAGCATTTAACGCATCCTGATGCAAAGTATTGTTTTTCAGCGGAGAAATATTTGATTCCAGGGCATGCTTTGCCAGTTTATCCCTGAGTTCCAACACCATCCGCTCGGCGGTTTTTTTGCCAATTCCTTTGATGCCTTCCAGCGTCTTTGTATCGCCCTGAATAATGGCTTTGGCCAGCTCCTCCGGTCTCATGTATGACAGCATTACCCTTGCTGTCGATGCGCCAATACCTGAAACACTTATTAGCTGCATAAATAGTTCTTTTTCTGCCAGGTCAAAAAAGCCATACAGTACATGGGCATCTTCCCTTATAAGCAGGCTGGTATGCAAGACTCCTTTATCCAGGTTTTGAATTTTTGAGTATGTATGGAGACTGATCTGCACCTCATATCCTACTCCATTTACATCAATATGGACCACCGCCGGGGTCTTGTGCACAAAATCACCTTTCAGGTAAGCTATCATGGCTGCGAAAATAGGGAAATGGTTAATTGGTTAATCGGGAATGGCAGGTGTATTGCTATTATTCCCGGAATAACTGAATACCCAGTAAAATATCAACAAAGCCCTGCCTTCCGACAGCCTGATTAACTGGTTTTACAATTAATTAATCCCCCGTAACTTTGGCCACTTTTATTTTTAATATTCTTTCTGCATGAGTAAAAAAATTACCGCTGCCATTACTGCAGTTGGCGGCTTTGTTCCGGAAGATAAACTGACCAATTTCGACCTGGAGAAAATGGTGGAAACCAATGATGAATGGATACGTACCCGCACAGGTATTTCTGAGCGAAGGATATTGAAGGGAGAAGGCAAGGCGACATCAGACATGGTAGTACCTGCCGTGCAGGAATTATGCAGGAAAAGAGGCATCAGCCCGGAAGAAATAGATTGCCTGATCGTGGGCACAGTTACTCCTGATATGGTTTTCCCTTCCACTGCCAATATAGCCTGTGATAAACTGGGAGCCAAAAATGCCTGGGGTTTTGATGTAGCGGCCGCCTGTTCTGGTTTTTTATACTCACTAACGCAAGGTGCGGCGCTGATAGAAAGTGGCCGGTATAAAAAGGTGGTGGTTTGCGGAGCTGATAAAATGAGTGCCATCGTTGATTACAGCGACCGGGCTACTTGTATCATTTTTGGTGATGGTGCCGGGGCCGTTTTACTGGAACCAAGTGAAGATGGTTATGGTATCCTCGACAGTATACTCAGAAGTGATGGCAGCGGAGGCCAGTTTCTGCATATGAAAGCCGGTGGTTCATTAAAACCTGCCAGTATTGATACGGTAATGGCAAAGGAACATTTTGCTTACCAGGAAGGACAGGCCGTTTTTAAATTTGCGGTAAAGGGCATGGCCGATGTTAGTGCTGAATTGCTGGAGAGAAACAACCTGACCGGTGATGATGTGGCATGGCTGGTACCACACCAGGCCAATCTTCGCATAATTGATGCTACGGCAAACAGGATGGGGTTGCCGAAAGAAAAAGTAATGATCAATATTGAGAAATACGGGAATACCACTGCTGCTACTATCCCGCTTTGCCTGTGGGAATGGGAAAACCAGTTAAAGAAAGGCGACAATATTGTACTGTCCGCATTTGGTGGTGGGTTTACCTGGGGTGCCACCTGGGTGAAATGGGCCTATGATCCTAAAAATTAATAGTCCATTGCTGTTTTAAAAGATAATTTCAACTATCTTTTCGCCGGTTAAAGGTTCTCTATTTTTTTACTGATTAGCAGTCATTTTATTATGTCAAGCCGACGCCGTGCCAACAAAAAATTCTGGAATAAGGTTTTCAGACTTTTCCTTCTTTATCTTGTCTTAGTTCCTCTTATCTTTTTAATACTGGACAGATCGACTGTATACCAGGAAATCAGGGAAGATACACTTGTATTTATTCTGAAGATGGCAGGTATTGCATTGGGTATTGCGCTTATCATCAGTTTTTGGAGCAACCGTGATCCGGAGTTGAGGAAATATTAATAAGAGGATCTGGTTTGGGCTGGCATGGCCAGGAGACCGAGGCATTATTTAATACGATTTAAAATATTTCTAAAAAAATATGAAACACTTTCTTTATTGATTCCAGTGATTTTCTCCTCTATCTCTTTAAATATAATACTCACTTCAGAAACATTATCAGCCTTATATAATTTGGTTTTGCTGTTTATAACTATATAAAATTGATAATACCCTACATCTGTAGCTGTAGTATCGATCAAGGAAAGAGTTGGCGACTCTTCAATTACTTTTTTGATCTTCAAAAACTCGCATTCATCAATCTTATAAGTAACTCCATAAGTGAAAAGGCCTAAATAATAAATAGAATCCGTGGAAAAATAAATCTCCGGAATCGGCTTATCAACATCACCCCCTCTGTATTCTAACCGAATATAATTTGCTGGAAGATTAGGTTGATCATCGTTTATTTTAGCCTGACCATTGCTTATTAATGTCAATAAAATAAGGGTTATTAAAATATTTTGCTTCTTCATTTGCCTCTTTTTTTATTTTTTCCTAGCCGAGTCTCACCTCCCAGCCCGGTGCAGTGGCGTGGACTCGGCGGTGTAATTTAGCGACAATGTCAAATCTATATTTGCCAACTCAGTAATTTACGGATTTCTCTACACAGCAACGGCGAGTCCGGTGGCTAACACACAAGACTATGTACCGAGACTACGCCTGGAAAAGTTGAATAGACACTCGGTAAGGAAGAGGGAAGTCTAAGGAGAAATTCAGGGGTTCATTACCCTAAATAGGAAAGAAAAAAAATTAATACTACACTAATAACAAAAAATATTACAGCCAATAAAATCTGTTTGAATCGTTTGCCAATTTGCTTTTGATAGGAATCATCATTACCCATTTGGGTAGATGATGGGTTGCTATTTTTACCTCGCAGATAGATTTTATTGATTTGAAAAATATTGACCGCACATATAATTGCTAGTGTGAAAAAAAGAAGACCAATAACAAGTTTCTGCCACATAGTTAAGTCCTTTTCCTAGCCGAGTCTCACCTCCCAGCCCGGTGCAGTGGCGTGGACTCGGCGGTGTAATTCAGCGACAATGTCAAATCTATATCTGCCAACTCAGTAATTTACGGATTTCTCTACACAGCAATGGCGAATCCGGTGGCTAACACACAAGGCTATGTACCGAGACTACGCCTGGAAAAGTTGAATGGATACTCGGCGAGGAAGAAAAATATACTACTACTTACAATCTCTCTAAATAAGTTGAATCTAATACAGATATATCTTTCCTTTCACAATTAATATATGTGAGTTTTTCAATTATTTTTAATGCCTTTATTCCTTTTACGTTAAAAGGTGCTTCAAAACGCATAACATTAGAAAAAACTGAATCATTTTGGCCCTTCAATGTAATCCATTCTGAGCTATTTAAGGTTATAGAAAATTTTTTAATTTCATTTCCAAGAGTAGATATATAAAAATTATATACAATAGAGTCTTTGTGTATTTCGTCGACATTTGAAATAAGTATTGGATTACCCTCAGCACTATCTATCCCCCCATTATTATTAAAATACACAGCGTAAGAATAATTATTTTCGTTAGTATAAAACTTATAATATTTTAATTTTTTAAATCTATCAAACTTGTATTCACCTCTAATATTTGCATTTTCTATTCCAATATCCTCCAATAAAACCTCTCCGTTCTTTTCTTTTATTGGAGGGTGAAATTTATTTTTTTCTTTACTAATACTGTCATAAGTACTTATACATTTATTTGAACGTTTTGAGATGCATGCACTGATAATAACAATTAGAGAGAAAAAAATAATTCTATACATACTTATTTAAGTTTTCTTCTATCCGTCATCTCCTTCCCAGCCTGTCTGTAGCAGAAACATCAGGCCGGAAAACGTTATCCCCTATTTCTTATTTCTAACCCACAATACAAAATCAGTTCCCGGCAGTTTTTCTACTCCCAACTGCCGTAGCATAGTGATCAATTGCCCGCGGTGATATGTACTATGATTAAACACATGTAATACCATCTGGTAGATTGGCATCTTTACCGGCTCCTTTTTATTGTTGTAATACTGAAAAACATGATCCAGCGAAAGCTCACTGGCATTGCTTACCCATCCTTCCCATAGTTTTGACTGGCTCAGCAGACCGTTTATCACATCACGGGTAGTACCTTTTGGATTATCGCTTGGCCGTACAAATCGTTCATGCAGTTTCATACGCTGCCACCAGATACTCTCCGCATCCCAGATATGCAGGATCGTAGTATGGAGGCTGTTAAAACTGCTGGCTACCTCCGCCTTTTGCTTTTCTTCAGGCAACGAGAGTATTACATCGGTGATCCGCTGTGTAGCCCAAACATTGTATGCAGCCAGTTGTTTCAGGAGTTCTTTCATGCAGTAGTTCAATAAAAATTAAATCAGTTACTTTTGAACAGGCTCAAATTTCACCATTCAAAACCCGATAATGGATAAAAGTTTTCCACTTACAGGATGGGGATCACTGGCGGTGCATGGCGGACACAAACAGGATCCGAATTATGCACACCTGGTTCCGATCTATGCCAGCAGCACGTTTGTTTTTGATTCGGCTGAGCAGGGAATGAAACGGTTTGACAATAAAGAAGAAGGATATATATATAGCCGCTGGGGCAACCCGACCATGACAGAAGCAGAAGATAAGATTGCAGCACTGGAAACATTTGGATTGAATACAGAAGCAAAAGGTATCCTGCATGCTTCAGGTATGGCTGCTATCTCTACCCTGATGCTGTCTGCCTTAAAGCCCGGTGATAAGATCATTACTCATTTTTCTCTGTATGGAGGAACAGAGGAACTGGTATCAAAAATTCTTCCTGCCTTTGGAATTACGGCCATTATTGCTGACCTCAGGGATCTGCAAAAAGCAGCAGACATCATTAAAGCTGATAAAGCCATTAAGATGATGTACCTGGAAACACCGGCCAATCCAACGATTCAATGTGTGGATATAGAAGAATTAAGTGCCCTGGCAAAACAACATAACCTGGTGGTGGCCTGTGATAACACATTTGCTACTCCCTACCTGCAGCAACCATTCCGGTATGGAGTTGATTATATCGTTCACTCCACTACTAAATTCTTAAACGGACATGGTACTGCTATAGGAGGTATTTTACTTGGCAGGGATATAGAACAAATGAAAACAAGGATCACAAAAATTCACCGGACCCTTGGAGGCAATTCGAACAGCTTTGATGCTTTTTTGCTGATACAGGGCATAAAAACTTTGGAAGTGAGAATGGAACGGCATTGTCACAATGCCATGGAAGTAGCTCATTACCTTGAAGCACATCCTGCAATCGCCAAAGTAAACTATACAGGATTAAGCAATCATCCTGATCATTACACAGCCTTGAAGCAAATGCGTCACCCGGGAGCTATGCTGAGTTTTGAATTAAAAGGAGGATTACAGGCTGGTATTGATTTTATGAATAAATTGAAAATGTGTGTACGGACAGTTTCGCTTGGTACCTGCGACACTCTTCTCTCTCATCCGGCTTCCATGACGCATTATAGTGTGCCAAAAGAAGAGAAAGAAAAATATGGCATCACGGATGGGTTGATCAGGATGAATGTGGGTATTGAAAATTTACAGGATATTATTACAGATCTCGAACAGGCATTATAAAGTACTATTAAAAACAACAGCAATGAAACAGTTATTTTTCATTTTCGCCTTACTGCTCGTCAATAATTCTTTCGGACAAAAGAAACCCGTTAAGCAGCCAGACCCCCTGGCAGGAATTGACACTGTTTTTGAAAGGATATTAAAAGACAGGCAGGGAGCAGGCTTTGCGGTAGCGATTATTAAAAAGGATAAAATTATATATGCAAAGGGGTTTGGCTACCGTGATTATGAAAAGAAATTACCTGTTACTCCTAATACATTGTTTGCTATTGGTTCCTGCACAAAAGCCTTTACTTCTTCCTTACTGGGGCTATTGAATAAAGACAATAAACTGGACTATGACAAACCCGCAAGGAACTATTTACCTGAATTAAAATTTTTTAATGATGACCTGAACAACAAGGTTACCATACGGGATATGATGTGCCACCGTACGGGTTTGCCAAGACATGATTATTCCTGGTATCTTTTTAATACTTCATCAAGAGATAGTTTACTGCAACGTATCCAATACCAGGAACCCACTGCCGCAATAAGAGAAACATGGCAATACAACAACTTCATGTTCCTTACA
>Ga0209573_1004495_pt1 | contig 13655 bp, 1 predicted proteins | sample TNRBio252014_DNA_FD_185870 | JGI IMG/M metagenome (GOLD analysis project Ga0209573, IMG submission 185870) | Wastewater treatment Type I Accumulibacter community from EBPR Bioreactor in Madison, WI, USA - TNR Reactor_6/25/2014_ DNA (SPAdes)... | ecosystem: Engineered > Bioreactor > EBPR >...
TGGACATTAGCAGCAACTTCTTTAGCCACACCGGTAGCTGCTACCGGTATCACCCCATTAAATTTCCCGGGGCTGAGTTTTACCATACCAGCCGGTACGCAATATCGTTTTGCATTACGTAATACAGGGCCCGGTAATTGCCGGTATTCAGGAACAGGCAGTGCCATTGCTCCAAACACTTTTAGTGGTGGAGGTGTGAACCTTAAATTAGGAGATGTACAGATAGCCGGACAAAGTGTGGGTTATGGTGGTTCAGGAACCGCACTTACACTTACTCCAAGATATTTTACGGGAGCCATCACTTTTGCACCAGCAGGTCCATGTACAGATCCACCTGTAACAGGAACAGTAACAGCCAGCCAAAACCCTGTCTGCCTGAATACGAACTTTAACCTTACGCTGGTCGGTGGAACTGGTGGAACTGGTCAAACCTATCAGTGGCAGATTTCTCCGGATAATACCAGTTGGACCAATATCACTGGGGCTACTACGGCCTTCTATACTACCTCACAAACATCATCTAATTATTACAGGTGTGCGGTAACCTGTGGTGCCACCACTGTTAACTCGGCCAGCCTGCAGGTAGTTACTCCTGCTGCTGTATCGGGAACATTTACCATTAACAGTGCACTGCCGACAGGTGGTACCAATTTCCAGTCTTTTAATGCAGCCTATAATTATATATCATGCGGTATCAATGGCCCGGTAATATTTAATGTTGATCCGGCTTCCGGCCCTTATACGGAACAACTGATCATTAATCCTGTTCCGGGAGCATCAGCAACCAATACAGTAACATTTAACGGTAACGGAAGGGTGTTGCAGTTTACTTCTACCAATACCAACGAAAGAGGAGTGATAAAACTAAACGGGGCAGATCATTTTATCTTTGACAGTCTTACTATTAACGCAACTGCTACCACTACTACTGAGTATGGTTTTGCTGTTCAGCTGTTAAATAACGCTGATTCGAATATTGTAAGAAAATGTACCATCAATGCTTTCAATGCAGGTACATCCACCAATCATGTAGGTATTTCGATCAGCGCCAGTGCTACATCTGCCACCACCACCGGTAATACAGAGTGTGATGACAACCTCTTTGAATTAAATACAATTAACGGCGGGTATTATGGAATCACCAATGTAGGCAGCACCACTGTTGCAAACCAGCGGAATAAATTTATCCGCAACACGATCAGTGACTTTTACCTGTATGGAATTTATGTAAGCGGTACTTTCCAGACACTTATTGAAGGGAACAATATCAGCCGGCCTACCCGTACGGCCAGTTCTACTATTACTTACGGTATCTTCTTTACTTCACTTAGTACCTCTGCTAATGTAACCGGCAACTATATTCACGGCATATATGACGGAATGACTACGACTGCCAATGATGCTTATGGTATTGTGTTCAGCAGTTGTGATGCATTGGCAGGTCTTGAGAACAGGGTAGTGAACAATGCGGTCTATGATATTAAGAGTAATGGTTCGATCTGGGGATTATATAACACCGGTTCTGATAATGTATTCTTTTATCACAATACGGTATCATTAGATGACCAGGCCACTACGGCGGCATCAACAGAAACTACCCGTGGTTTTTATCAAACAACTGCTGCTGCGGGTATTGAATTAAGGAACAACCTGTTTACTATCAACAGGGCTGGTGCAGGGCCCAAGCATGGATTGTTCTTTAATACCACCACTTCCACTATCGTTTCCAATAATAATAACGTATACTTTACACCATCAGCAACCACGTTCTATGGTTCATGGGGTACTGCTGGCCAGGCTACATTGGCCAACTGGCAGACTGCATCAGGACAGGATGCCAATTCATCATTCATTGATCCTGCTTACACCAATATGGCACTGGGTAACCTAAAGCCAACTTCAGCAGGCATGAATGACCTGGGTGCTCCGGTAGGCATTACGTCTGATATACTTGGTGTATCAAGAAGTGCTGTTTCGCCGGATTTGGGTGCATGGGAGTTTGATGTGGGCGGTTGTACTGCTCCGCCAAATGCCGGTGATGCTACATCAAGTATCAGTGTTCCGATTTGTCCCGGTGAACTGGTATCCCTGGGATTGATCAATAACTCATCTGGCACAGGTCAAACTTATCAATGGCAATCAGCGACTACACTGGCTGGTCCGTGGACTGATATTGGTGCTGTACAGACTAACCCGGCCTTAAGTCTTAACCCGACAGTTACATTATACTATCGTTGTGCTGTTACCTGTAGCGGTTCTACCACTTTCTCCACACCGGTACAGGTAGTGGTGAATGCCTTGTTCCCGGCTGGTACATACACTATCAATAGTGCAGTAGCAACAGGTGGTACTAACTTCCAGAGCTTTACCGATGCAGTATTTGCATTGCGTTGTGGTATCGCCGGACCGATTGTATTTAATGTAGTAAGTGGTTCCGGCCCTTACAATGAACAGGTGATCATCGGGCAGATACAGGGTGCTTCTGCTGTGAACACTGTTACATTCAATGGTAACGGAGCCACTATCACTAATCTTTCTACCAATACAAATGAAAGAGCAGTGATCAAACTAAACGGAACAGATCATTTTGTATTCGACAGCTTAACAGTAGTGCCGCAGGGCTCAGCTACTACCGAGTATGGTTTTGGATTCCATCTGCTGAATAATGCCGATTCAAATATTATCCGCAATTGTGATATCAACATGAGCACCAGCACTACCTCAACCAACTTTGCAGGTATTGTGTCCAGTGTTGGTACTACAGCTACAACAACCGGAACCAATCTGTCAGATTACAACCTTTTTGAAAATAACGAGATCACCGGTGGTTATTATGGCATCACTTCTGTGGGAAGTACCACTTCAGCTGTAGGTAATAATACAATGGCAAGAAATACCATTAAAGATTTTTATGCGTATGGTATATACTTGTCAGGCAACTTTAATGCGCTGGTAGAGAAGAACAATATATCCCGCCCTACAAGGGTAGCTTCCACTACTACATATGGTATTTATGTTACAGCATTGAATACCGCTGTGAAAATCTCCAAGAACAGGATACATAACCTGTTTGATGGTACGCCTACCACCACCAGCACCTCATATGGCATTTATTTCACTGGGGTGGATGCCATTGCAGGTCTAGAAAATATTGTCAGTAACAATGCGATCTACAATATGAATGGTAACGGTACCCAGTATGGTATCTACAACACAGGATCAGATAATGTGGGCTATTATTATAACACGGTTACTCTTGATGATCCCAATGCCACTACCGCCAGTGATGCTTATTGTTTCTATCAGACAACAGCTGCGGCAGGTATTGACCTGAAGAATAACCTCTTTAGTATGACAAGAGCGGGCAATGGTGATAAATTCTGTATGTACTTTGCTACATCCACTACCACTTTCACCTCTGATTATAATGGTTTCTACAGAAACGCCGCCAATTCACATGTAGGGTTTAATGGCGCCAACCAGACAACATTAGCTAACTGGCAGGCTGCTACTACACAAGACGGCAACTCTGTATCTGCTAATCCATATTTCACCGATGCGGCTGCCGGAAACCTGGAACCAAGAACGCCGGCATTGGATAATGAAGGAACACCTGTCACTGGTATCACTTCAGACATCCGTGATGTGGTACGAAGTGCCACTACACCGGATATTGGTGCATGGGAATTTGCAGTGCCTGTTTGTACAGCGCCTCCAACAGCCGGTATTGCAACAGCTGTACCGAATACCGGTATCTGTTTAGGTACACCAATCGATCTTGATCTTACCGGTAATTCTATTGGATCAGGTCAGAGCTATCAATGGCAATTTGCTACAGCTGCTGCCGGCCCTTATACCAACCTTGGCAATCCAAAAATTTTCCCGGATACAACTATCCTTGCCAGCGGCACCTTGTGGTATCGTTGCGTGGTGACCTGTAGTTCGCAATCAGTTAACTCAGCACCGGTGCAGGTAATTATGAACCCGCCGTTCCCGGCAGGGGTGTACACTATTAATAATACCCTGCCCACTGATTATCCTGGAGGTACTAACTTCAACTCTTTTGTTGAGGCAGTGGCGGTAATGGATTGTGGAATTTCAGGTGCTGTTACATTTAATGTAGCGCCGGGCACATATACAGAGCAGGTAAGGATGCACCGTATTACTGGTGCTTCAAATACGAGCCGTGTAACATTCCAGAGTGCCAATGGTAACCCTGCTTCTGTTACACTTACATATGATGCTACTAATGCAGCCGCCAACTATGTACTGCAGTTAGACAGTGCCAGCTATATCACCTATAAAAATATGACCATTACTGCTATCAATGCCACCAATGGCCGGGCAGTAGATATGGCTAATACTGCATCTAATGATAGTTTGGTAAATAATATCATTAATGCACCAACAGGCACAGGTACAGGTACTGCACTTGTAGGTATTCATGCTGCCAGCCTGCAGGGATCTGCCAATGTGATAAGAGGTAATACAGTGAACGGTGGTGTAAGTGGTATTTATATATCTGCTGCAACCGGTTTGTCCGTTTCTGATATCAGCATTGACAGCAACACAGTTGCAGGGTCGCATTATTATAATATATACCTGGCTAATGCCTGGTTCTCTTCTGTCAGCAAAAACAATGTTACCGTTACCGCACCAAGAAATACTACCACCTATGGTATTTATCTGACCAATGCCGATTCGGCTTACCAGGTAAACAATAACATGGCGACTATCACCGGAAGTACATCCACCACCACTTATGGAATATACCTCACCGGTTGTGCGGCTGCCGGGCATACCGGAAGTGTTTCAGGAAACAAAGTGCTGGGTATTACCGGTAATACAGGAACACTCTATGGTTTATACCAGACATCTTCTATAGGTAACTATACTAAGAATAACGTTATTAATATCAATACCAGCGCTACTACCGCTTATGGCTTGTACTCAACCGGTGGTAATGGCATTAAGTATTATAATAACTCTGTACAGAATGCTTCTCCTGCAGCTGGTACCACCAATATTGCTGCCTATATCAGTCATACTACGTCATCTGCAGGAGTGGGAGATATCAGGAACAATATTTTCTCACATACGGCTAATGGCATTGCAGCCAACTACGTAAACGTAGCGAACATTTATACTGATTTCAATATGTTCTTTACTGCGGGAGCCACACTGATAAGACAGAACACGGTGAACTATGCCACCCTGCAGGATTGGAAGAATGGGCAGAACTGGGATTATAATTCTATTGTTTACACTCCTGCTTTTGCTGCAGGTAATGAATTGCAGCCTGATGTGGCTAATCCTGATGTTTGGGCTATGCATGGCCGTGGGGTGCAGATAACCGATAACGCAACAGATATTAATGGCAATGCAAGACCAACTACATTAACAGACGGTGTGCCTGACATGGGAGCTTATGAATTCCTTCCAACTGTGCAACCACCTGCATTGCCTGCCACACCTGCTGCACCTGCTGCAGGTACCACACAGGTATTTATGTTTGGTACAGATACGGTACAGAAAATAATATGGGCACCTGCATCAACAGTTCCAACTACGGTTGATGTAAGAAGGTATTCAGGTATCATTCCTCCGGGACTGGCACCTGGCCAGCAATCCATGTATTATTACACTGATGTGGATATCACCGGCAGTGCACCGACCAATTTCACTAACCAGCAATATTATATTGATCCGTGGATGAGAAATATTCCATTGGAACCAACAGTAAAACTGGGTCGTACCAATGCAGCCGGCACATGGCTGGTAGCATCAGGAAGTACAGTAGATGATATCGGTAATGTGATAACTGAAAGCAATCTTAGCTTCCTTGATAAGTTTACAGGAATGACAGATGGTGTAGCGCCGCCACCGGCCGTGCCTCCTGTCTTTACTCTAGATACATCTAACAGGGGTAAACGCTTCTGGGTGGGCTATGGCCACCACTATGGATTTAGTACCAACAGCCAGGATATGGCACTTTACCTGAGTGCAGAAGATTCGGCTAATGTTACGGTGAAAGTAAACGGAACTAACTGGGTTCGCACCTATGCTATCCCGGCCAATACAGTAAGAGTGAGTGACCTGATGCCAACATCAGGGCTGGTGGATGCAAGATTAACAGATGAAGGACTCTTCAATAAAGGTATCAGCATTGAAAGTGATGTGCCGATTGTAGCCTATGCACATATCAGTGACGGAGCCAACTCCGGAGCAGGTATGTTGTTACCTACAGGAGTATATGGTTATGAATACAGATCATTGAACTCCCGCCAGTATTATCCAACAGGCGGAGCAGGTTCTTATTCATGGATGTTTGTGATCGCAGATCATGACAGCACATTGGTTGAAATAACTCCTTCTGTTACTACGAAAGGCGGTCGCCCTGCCGGTGTACCATTCCAGGTATACCTGAAGAGAGGTGAAGTGTATAACGTAATGGGTACACAAGCCACCGGTGGACAGGGAACTGATCTCTCCGGATCAACGATCAAATCAATTCCGAATGCCAGTGGTAAATGTTACCCGATAGCGGTGTTCTCCGGCAGCAGCCGTACTGCTATCTGTAATACTACCAATGGTGATAATATGATACAGCAGGTATTCCCGGCCAGCGCATGGGGAACCAAGTACCTGACCTTTGCAACAGCCAATTCAGCATCCAATACCAATTATAATTCCAACGGATGGAGAGTAATGGTAAAAGATCCGGCTACAGTAGTAAAAAGGAATGGAGTAACATTGGATCCTGCTACCCTGGTCGTACCGGGTAATTATTATGAGTTCTTCGTAGGTAATAATACCGGTGCTAATACGGCCAGCTATATTGAGGCTGACCAACCGGTAATGGTAGCACAGTATATGTTATCTACCAGCGGAACAGGTTGTTCAGGTGTTCCTGCACCAACAGGTAACGGCGATCCTGAAATGATCTATATCAGCCCGATAGAGCAGGGTATTAAAAAAGCAAGATTCTATAATACGAATGCCAATTCAATCACTTCAAACTATGTGAATGTTATATTACCTACAGCTGCATTACCAAGCTTGCAGATAGATGGCAGTACAACCTTCACTGATGTATTTGCTCATCCGAACCTGGCAGGTTATACCTGTGTAAGGCAAAACTTCCCGGGAGCGGCTGCGCAACACTACATCACCTGTGATTCTGCCTTCACGGCCATCACTTATGGTCTTGGCAGTGTGGAAAGCTATGGGTACAATGCAGGAACCTTAGTTAAGAATCTCAGCGCTGTTCCATCATTCAATAATGTGTTCAATACAACAGGGGTGAATACGTATACCTGTAAGGGAACTCCATTCCGCCTGAGCCTGCAGATCTCTGTAAAACCAACACAACTGGTATGGCAACTGAGCCAGGTGAATAATGTAACACCGAATACCAATGTAACACAGGTGAACCCTGTGCCAACAGACTCTGTTACCGTCAACGGCAAGAAGTTCTATATCTATACGCTGGCGCAACAGTATACATTCAGCCAGGTAGGTACCTACAATGTGCCGATCACCATATTCCATCCAAGCATTGAAGGTTGCGGTGGTTCTATTGAGATCAGTTTACCGGTTACTGTGATTGCAGCGCCTGTTTCTGATTTCACTACCAACTTTAGCGGTTGTGTAGGAGATGCAGTACAGTTCAATGCCACTACTACTACCAGCAATGGTGTGCCAACGAACCAATGGACATGGACATATGGCGATGGTAATAATGGTGCCGGACAAAACCCGGTGCATACTTACGCAGCAGCAGGAACATATAATGTATCCTTGAGAGGTATTGCCAATGATGGCTGTATTGGTGATACTACCAAACCGGTAGTGGTGAACCCAAGACCAACCGGGGCCATTACACAGGATACGGTGTATGTATGTAATAATGCCAGCGCCACCTTTACGGTACAGAACCCTGTAACGGGTGATACCTATAATTGGTATAGTGCTGCAACCGGCGGTACATTACTGGGAACAGGAACAAACTTTGTGCTGAATAATGTTACCGGTTTTGTGAATGTATACCTTGAAGTAATAAGACTGGGATGCGCCAGTACCACCCGTGACCGGGCTACGGCTGGTGTATTACCAACCTTAGCAGCGCCGGTGGTAACCGTTGATTCAGTTAGTACCAATACGATTGTGTTCAGGTGGACAGCGGTAACAGGCGCCACCGGTTACCAGGTTTCTGTCAATGGCGGGGCCACCTGGTCAACACCATCATCAGGAGCACTGGGACTGACCCATACGGTTACAGGATTACCATTGGGCACTACGGTCACTTTGCAGGTAAGAGCACTGGGTGGTTGTTTACCGGCCGTATCTCAACCGGTAACAGGACAAACCGTAACCGACCAGGTATATATACCAAACAGCTTTACACCAAACGGTGATGGATTGAATGATGTGCTTCGGGTGTACAGTAATGTGATACGCAGTATGAAGTTTGTAGTGTTCAACCAGTGGGGTGAAAAGATCTTTGAATCCAATACACAATCACTGGCATGGGATGGCACGCATAAGGGTAAAGCGCAACCATCAGGTGTATATATCTATGTGTGCGATATTGTATTGAGAAATGGCGAAAGAATACAGCGCAAGGGATCTATTAACCTGGTGAGATAAGTTACTTAATTAATGAGTTAAAACCTATTTATGCATAATCAATTATTGAAACATTGTCTCTTATTTGTCCTGTCAAGTATTTTTTATTTCGGTACTTACTCTCAAATAGGATATAAACAATGGCGGAATGATATAATTAGCGAAGTAAATGAGGAACAACAAAATGTCATACATTGTTTGCCCCGTAGTTTAAATGGCTGCAATTATATTAATAATAATACGTTTTTGCCTAATAGTCTTTACCAATCCTCCAATATTTTACATTATCATGACCCGTTCAACTTTGATCCGGAGATGATTCCTGAATGGTATGCATCTCATGGAACCCCTAATATTTTCGATGGGGTTAATTACCCTAGCCCCCTTCCTTTTACAGATGCTGGCTATGCAAGAATGGGGGCATGGGGTGATGATTTTAGTGATGATCTACTTAGTGAGGGAGTTGTGCAAAAGATTCCAGTATTAACTGCAAATAAGGAATATGTATTAAGTTTTTTTAAGAAGATAGAAAACATTGCACCCGGGGCAGGTAATACTATAGACAATTTCAATATCGTATTGATGAATTGTGCAGACTATTCTCAGATCTACACACCTTTGTATGAGGCACCGCAGCTTCCCGCAAATTCGCAGGTAATTTATTGCGAGAGATTAGTAAGAAATGTTAACTGGGAGCAGGTAGTTATAAAATTTACGGCCAACCAGGCATATGATATGATTTGGGTTTTCCCAAAACAAAATATAGGAGCTTCTTCTGTCCCTTCTGTCATCCTTTTTTCTTTTCCAGAGTTGATTGATCCAACGAATTTTTCAGCAGGAATACCTCCTGCAACTGGGAATTGTCATGTTACAATCGGACCTGCGCCATTGAATTGTTCAGTAAGAAATGCTGTGTTTACATGGAGAGACCCTAGTAACAATATTGTTTACCAGGGTCCCAATCAGCATCTTAATTTAGATATGGGAACAGCTCCATCTGGTACATATACATTATCAATGTCAGTGCCGTCTGCGGCTAATATTACAACTAATGGATGCTCTTTACATTATCCTGTTTATTCTGCAACGGTGAATGTCCCTGCTCCAAGTTGTAATTGTACAGGGTTGCAAATTGTTTTACCAAATGTAGAATATTGGAATATACAACCTTCAGGTAATCAAAATATGAATTTTGTTCAAGATCTTTCAACTTGTAGTTTGAATAATCTATGTTTTGGAAAGACAGATGATTTGCCTTTTATTTTTAATCTTTCCTCTAACCAAACAAGTGGTAATATATGGGAAGCGAGAATTGTTGCTGTTGCGCCATTTACATACGGAGGAAATGCAGGAGGAACATTTAATAATTCTCCAATACCTTATCCATATAGCGGCAGCTATTATACTTTTGGTACAGGGCAAAACGCACAATTAGAAATGAATGGTTTTATGGCCCCAAGAGAGATTTTCATTGTTGAGATTAAATTATCTAACTCATTATTGGGGCAATCAAAGATTTTGCAGATTCGCAATGTTCCTTTAAGTATAGTATATCAAAGTGATTTTTGGTGTGTACCCTATTCACCTGCTGCCAATTATCCACACAAAGTTATTATGGGGGTAGATGCATTGGGAGGTAATTCATTAGATATACCAGGGTATACATATCAATGGACATTTCCTCAAGGAATGACAATGATCACAGGCACAAATAACCTTCATGTAGAATGGGATGATGCTAACTTTGATTACATTAATAACCCTAATCCAATTGCATCTTTATATGTCACAAATATTTATGGATGTAGTGACTTTACTCAAGTTATAAATATAGCACCTCAATATTGCACGTCAGCCAGAACACCTTTTGTTAATAGTGGAAACTCAAAAGAAAGAGACGAAGGAACTAGGTTTACAGGCAAGGATAAAGCTGTTATATTTCCTAACCCCGCTAGTGCTATTGTCAATATTAGTTCTAATGGGAATTTTGTTGAAGCCAGTATTCAATCAGGAGATGGAAGAATAATTGGTAGATTTTTAATTTCTGGTAGAATGCACCAATTGGATGTTTCCCATTTGGCAAAGGGAGTTTATTTGTTAATGTTGAAGAAAAGAGATGGGACAAATGAAGTTCACAAAATTGTGAAACATTAAGGCATGAGGTTTAATTATTACAAATATTGCAGTAATTTTAAAACACTTAGTTGTGTTTTGCTAGGTATTTTTTTTATAAAAAATTCTAGTGGGCAAAATTTATCAAATCGGGGCAGAGATTTTTGGGTTGGTTATGGACACCACCAGTCAATGGAGGTAGCAAGCCCTCCAGTACCTGGGGGTGGTCAGGATATGATACTTTATTTTAGTGCTGAGCAAGCAGCTAATGTAGTAGTAACTATTAATAATACTTCATACGTAAGAAATTATTTCGTTCCGGCAAATGGTGTATTGGCTTCCGAAACTATCCCAAAATCAGGTGCTATAGATGCAAGACTTTTTTCAGTTCAGTGCACTTTTGTTCCTCCGGGATTTCCTTGTGGAGGAGAAGGATTCTTCAATTCCCATGCAATTCATATAACCAGTGATGCTCCCATCGTTGTTTATGCCCATATATACGATGGTGCAAACTCCGGGGCTACCATGCTGATGCCAGTTGAATCGTGGGGTTATTATTATCAAACGTTAAACAGTAAGCAAAACTATGCAGCTAATTGTTTTTCGTGGGCTTATGTTATTGCACAACATGATAATACTGTAGTTGAAATAACTCCATCTCAGATAACACGAAGGGGTGCGCCAGCAAATGTCCCCTTTACAATAACACTAAACCGGGGACAGATATACCAAACTATGGCAGGTCCGGAAGGGGGGTCAATAAAGCCAGAGTTTACGGGCACAAAAGTAAGGTCAATTGCCAATGCAGCAGGCGATTGTTATCCAATTGCAGTCTTTGCAGGGAGTAGTAGAACTCTTGGTACTCCTGTAACTTGTGGTACTGCGTCTGGAGGCGATAATGATAATCAGCAATGTTTTCCATATCAGGTATGGGGCAAAAGATATTTAACTGCACCTACATCCAACTCAACTACCGCAAGTACTCCTATGTGGAATACTTTTAAAATTGCGGTCAAAGACCCTACAACAGTGGTGAGAAGAAATGGAACTATCCTAACAGGGATGACAAACAATACCTATGAATTTATTACCAATACAGCTGATCTAATCGAGGCCGACAAACCAGTAATGGTTGCACAATTTATACATAGTGGAACTGCTTGTCAGGGAGGACCAGGTGTTGGAGACCCTGAAATGATCTATATAAGCCCGATCGAGCAAGGAATAAAAAGAATTGGCTTCTATAGAAATAATAGAACGGGTATTACCGTCAATTACTTGACATTAATTATACCAACAGCAGGACTAAGCAGTTTGGTAATTGATGGTACTTCAACTTTTACTCATACTTATCCTCATCCAAATTTACCCGGTTATTCAGTTGTAGTAAGACGATGGACTGCTGCTCAGGCGCAGGCAACAGCTTCAAGCGACTCTGCTTTTACGGCAATAACTTATGGATTGGGTTCTGTAGAAAGTTATGGCTACAATGCTGGTACCTATCTCAATAATCTGAATGCAATCAGCCATACACAAAATACTCCGGATCCAACTGTTCCCCAGCATCCATATACTTGCGTCGGAACGCCAATCAAACTTTCTGTGCTAATGGCTTATCAGCCTACCCGGTTGGATTGGTTATTAAGTCAGCTGGGCGCCAATATTACCCCTAATACGGACATAATTGATAATGCACCGGTTTCTTCCGGCACAGTTGTGGTAAACGGAATTACTTATTATAAGTACACTTTACCCGGTACTTATATTTTCAATGCGGCCGATACATTTGATTTACCTGTCAATGGTTATCATCCAAGTATCGAGAATTGTTATAACAGGGAGAATCTTGTTATATCATTTATTGTAAAACCCAAACCATTGGCTGATTTTACGTTTAGTCATACCGGGTGCACATTAGACCCTGTAACTTTTTCAGGGGTGGCTAATACCAGTAACGGGTATACCATCAGGGATTACAACTGGACATTCCCCGGCCCGGCTACAGCCACCGGGCAGAATGTGATACGATTATTGCCGCCCGGTACACATACTATTAACCTGTCAGTGGTTTCTAATGAAGGTTGTTCCAGCGATACGCTGAAACAGATCACCGTATACGATAAGCCACCGGCAGAGTTCATGCTTACACCGAATAATCTTTGTGTGGGCAATGCCATCACCTTAACAGATACTTCTTCGGCAGCCATTGCAGTAAATCAGTGGTACTGGGATTTTGGAAACGGCGTTACTCAAACCGTAACGACCGGTCCTTCGGTTACCTATACCTATCCCACTCATGGTACCTATACTATTAAACATGTGGCCCGTTCAAGTGCCAGTTGTGTAAGCGATACCATAAGCAGGGTGGTAACAGTATATGCCAGGCCAACTGTTTCCTTTACCAATGATGCAGCAGGTTGTCTGGCTCCGGCAGGTTTGGTACAGTTTACCGGCACTGCAACGGCTGCAGATGGCCAGGCCATTACTGCTTATGCCTGGGATTTTGGTGATCCGAATGCTACGCCTCCCGGTAATCCGAATACTTCCACTGCACAAAACCCGACACATAATTACCAGCAGGGCACTTATACTATTAATTTCAGCGCCACCACAGTTAACGGTTGCACAGAGAATACATCACAAACAGTAACCTTTAACCTGAAGCCGGCGCTTACTTACCCGCTGCTGAATGCAGTATGTGAAAATGCGGCGCCATTATCAATTGCCAATGCCACAGTTACAAATGGTGTAACAGGAACCGGTATCTACCAGGGACCGGGCACCAATGCGGCTGGTATGTTCAATCCGGCAACGGCAGGCTTTGGTACGCATACTATCTGGTATAAGTTTGCCTCAGGTGCCGGTTGTATTGATTCCGTATCGCAAACCATACTGGTGCATGCCAGGCCGAGAAC
>Ga0209573_1004496_pt1 | contig 13654 bp, 13 predicted proteins | sample TNRBio252014_DNA_FD_185870 | JGI IMG/M metagenome (GOLD analysis project Ga0209573, IMG submission 185870) | Wastewater treatment Type I Accumulibacter community from EBPR Bioreactor in Madison, WI, USA - TNR Reactor_6/25/2014_ DNA (SPAdes)... | ecosystem: Engineered > Bioreactor > EBPR >...
TGGCATTTTTTTACCCTTGAATATTACCAAAGTAGCCTGAAAATACCTTTTTAAGTAAAAAAATTCAAATCCTTATCCATAATCATACTATTTTTGAATTGAAATTATTTCTTTGCGGATTTAAGGTAATCCAAAAGTCGCAGAGAGCCCAATTATAAGCATGAAGAAAGCAAAGTGAATATATTTTAGATTCTTGTCTGTTGTGAAAAATATTTGAGTCAAAATACCAACAGTGAATGTGACGCCAGCTATATGAGCAAAAATCGAATGAAGTGTTGATTGAGTTGTTGAGTAAGTATTGGCGTCAAAGAAGGGTTTTGTGCAAAAAATTCCTGTTAAAGCAACACAAAGTCCATAAATTAAGATTGGGGCAGACCTCAAAGAAAGTCCATTAAGAAAAATTCCTACAGACAAGGTCAATCCAAAAATTAAAAAGCCAATTTGCATAATTAGCTTTCTCTCGTAGCCTTGTGCACCAAGGTCGCTTATTGTATTTTTTATCCAATAGTAATTGTTTGTCGAGAAAATATGAGCAGTGATAATAAACAAAACAAAAAGTGTGGTCGAGATTATATTATAGTTTGCTTTTATAAATTCCATTTTCATTATAGTCTGTTTTTCTGTCGGTTGCGGGTTTTACATTCGTTTTTTTTAATTAAATAAAGCTCGAAATTCCAAGGGTGTTTGATTGGTTTTGGATTTAAATAATTTGTTGAATGATTGTGAATGCTCAAAACCCAATTCATAGGCAATTTCACTTACAGATAAATTTGTTGTGGATAATTTTATCTTAGCTTTTTCAATTAATTTATTATGTATATGTTGCTGAGTTGTTTGTCCTGTTGAACTTTTTAGCATAGAGCACAAATAATCTGTTGTGAGGTTTAAATTTTGTGAAATAAGTTGAACCGTTGGCAAGCCTTTGTCAAGAATATTTCCACTATTAAAATAATCTTCTAAAAGTATATCCAATCTATCCAATATTTGATGATTAGAAATTTTACGTGTCAGGAATTGACGCTGATAGAATCTTTCAGAATAATTTAGCAATAATTCTAATTGACTTATAATGATATGTTGACTAAACTGGTCAAGATTTGCCTGATATTCGCTTTTAATATTTTGAAAAATTTCAGTGATTGTTTTTTCTTCTTTTTCGGATAAAAAAAGTGCCTCCCGAACCGAATAGTTCAAAAATGAATATTTTTTTATGTTGGTGGCTAAAGAAGTACCAAATAGAAAATCAGGATGAATTGCTAAAATCCATCCTGAAGGTTTACTATTCAAATCTTCTTCTATAAATTTCACTGAAATTACTTGTTCGGGAGAAAAAAAAGTCATTAACCCCTCATCAAAATCGTACGATTCCTGGCCATAACGATATTTTCCAACCACATTTCGTTTGATTGAAATCGTAAAAAATTCTTGTACCCATTTCAACTCATTATTTACAGGCGTTGGTTTAGTTTGGCTATAATCAATTAAACTAATTAAAGGGTGATTGGGTGGCGAAATGTTGTTGAAACGATGAAGTTCGTTGATGCTTTTTAATCTTGTTGGAATTGACATTTTCAGATTATTGGAGTTATAAATGAAAATTTCCCACTGCTTTTGATATTTAAACTATTTAAAAAGGAAAATTTACTTTGGTTGTTTCTTTAGCCCAATCCCACAACCTGGCATTTAGGGTTTCATCTAAAGCAGCTGCATCAATTTTTGCCAATGCTGGTTTTCCTTTTTGTTCATTGTATCCATCAGGTCCCCAATATTGACCGCCTTTGGCATCTTCACGCAAACAAGCTGCCAATGTAGGCTGTGCACCTTCTTTGGCAGTCATTAGTTCGAGTGATGCAAGCATATCCTTATCCATATATTTTTGTAAATCTGTTTCGCTGAAGCCCGGATGTGCCGCTAAAGATATTAGTTGGTTACCATTTTTTCTTAGCCTATTTTCAAATTCAAGGGCAAAAATAATATCAGCTAATTTGCTTTGCCCGTATTCTCTCCAATTTTGATATTCTTTTTCTAAACGGAAATTATCAAAATCAATTTTTGCTCCTCTATGGGCAATACTGCTTATAGTTACAACTCTCGAACCTCTCGTTGCTTCCAATAAATTAAACAGATGTCCTGTAAGTGCAAAATGACCAACGAAGTTTACTCCAAACTGGATTTCAAAGCCGTCTTCTGTTTTTGATGGTGGCGGAATCATAATTCCAGCGTTGTTGATCAATAAATCAAGTCGTGATTCTGCGTTTATAATGTTGTCAGCAAAATCTTTTACAGAATGCAAACTTGCCAAATCTAAATGTTCATAAATTAATTCCCCTGATCCAACCTCAGCCTTCATTTTTTCAATAGCCGAAAGTGCTTTTTCCTGGTTACGACAAGCAACATATACTTTTGCTCCTTTTTTGTACAAGTCCAAGGCCGTTTCGTACCCAATTCCTGTGTTTGAACCTGTTACGATTGCTGTTTTACCTGATAGATTCATATTTTCCTTTTTAAATTAAATGATGGTACAAATTTATCTGTGTTCTTTAAGGTTGATGTATCCAAATCCTTGAAAGTTGTAGTTAAAAAAATCATTTGATCGTAACCGTCTTAAAAATGCCACAAAACGTTTTCCGTTTATGAGAAGTAGGGGATTCAAAGCCTCTTCACTTTCAGTTGGCCACTGCCTCTTGTTAAAAGCGCTGACCCATGATTTAGCACAAAACCCGCTATTTTTATTACACGATTTTGGTAGTAGTTATTTTTTCGAAGCCTTAAATGTTCCGTTTGGTTGTATCAATAATATATCGCTTATGGATCCATCAACAGATTCCACAAATTCAACTTTAAAACCTTCTAAAGCCTTAAAGGAAAATTTATGCTTGTCTGTTGCCAATAATTCGTATTCCGGCTGGCCTTGAACAAAGAGATAGAGCTTATTTTCATTTTTAATGTACACTTTTATTATAGTTCCGGCTAACTCATAATCACCTACATATTTTTCCAGGATTGCATTGTCAACATCAACAATATTCGGACTATGCTTAAACTCGATCGGATGATCCAGCGAGCCTTCCAATTTCATTCTAACTAAAGAAATCTCGCCACCATCATTCGTTATAAAATTTAATCGTAAAAGACCTGTTTCCGTCGTGTCTATGCCTGTTTTAGTCACCTCGAAAGGTTCAAAAATATCATAGTGTATATGCTTTAAATAAAATGTTTTTAATTTGAAGTTTGCATATAATGAATCATTTTTATTGGTTATATTGAATTTCCCGTAGCCAGGATGTGAATACTCACCTGTATAATCCTGCAAAATATGGGATGGTTTTGTGTTTTCAATTGTTGATGCTGTCATTTCAGATTTGGCATCTTTTTCTTCTTTTTCTGCTTTTGTTTTTTGCTCAGAAAACTTTTTGGCCCAATCTGTTTTTTGTGTTTTTAACATTCTGTCTGCTACTGTATTTCTAACTAAACCAGGAACAACTGAACCATTTTGATTTGTTAAGACAACAACTCCGATACTATCACCTGGAAAAAAGCCAACATTGGCTGAAAATCCATCAATGTTGCCGCCATGTTGAACGAGATAGTGTCCTTTGTAGGATGAAAGAAACCAACCATAACCATAAGTTGAAAAATGCATATCCGGAAACTCTTTATCAGGCAGGGCACCACTGACAACCATCTGAGAACTTATAGCTTCATTGATATAGGCTTCAGGCAATATCTGTTCATCATTAAACTTTCCTTTGTTTATCCAGGTTAATAACCAGTTAGCCATTTCATTGACACTACTGTTAATACTGCCAGCCGGACTCATGCCAGCAATATTATAATAATCCATTTTGCTTATTATGCTATCCTTTTTTAATTCATAACCAAATGCTGCATTTGAGCTTTTTGCCAATTCTTCGATAGAAACATTCGATCTGGTCATGCCTAACGGTTTAAAGAAGCGCTCTTTAATATTGTCTTCCCAACTTTTCCCGGTAATGCGTTCCGCAATTACACCCTGCGCCAGAAACATGAAGTTGTTGTAATACCATTGTTGCCTTACCCCAGTAAAAGGTTCATGGTGTTCTACACGAAGGAGTAAGCTATCTTTATTGTTTGTTGGAAAAAGATACCATGAAAAGTCGTGACGAGGCAAACCTGTTCGATGGCACATTAAATCTTTTATAATGATGTTATTATTCATTTCATCATTATAGAATTTTAAATCAGTTACATATTTTAAAGGACTTTCTTCAAATGATAATTTGTCCTCTTGCCGCAATTGACCCAGGATAGAGGATGTAAACGCTTTTGAGCTTGAACCAATGGCATATAAGGTATTTTCATCAGCGGGGATCTTATTCTCATAATCGCTGTATCCAAATCCTTTGGCGTAAATGATTTTTCTGCCTTCAACAATAGCGACGGCAAAACCGGGAGCTTTTGTAAGCTCAAGAATTTCATTTAAGTCCTTTTCAAGTCCTTTCAGACGTTTGTCTGATTGGGCAAAAACAGCAGATATTGAGATAATTGTCAATAGAATAATTAGAATTTTTTTCATTACAATTTATATTTATTGTGAATATTTATTTTTACCACCAACGGTCGCGCAATGTGCTATGTCGCTGAAAAGCCAGGCAAGGTATCATAGTGTATGTCATACAGCGGTGTTGACTATCATCCTTTTTCTCCCTGAAGCCGGAGAGTAGGCACACTCATTCCATTCATTCTGCCCTATTTAAGCCCGGATAAAACTACTGATCTTTTTTTATTTCACCAAATGCTCAATAGCCTGGCTGCAATGATGTAATAACGTTTTACAATATAAAACGTTTGGGTCTTGGGGTGGAGTTTTTGTCAACCGACAAAAATATAGATGCGGGCACAAAACCATCGCAAACAATTGAACCCCAACTGTTTTACATGGTGTGTTACATGCGGTTTCCCCTACTTATTATTTTCTTCAGTGATTTTACGGTTTTTAACATGCTTGTCAAACCAGTTAATTTGTTCCCACAAAACATGTTCGATTGATTCCTTGGCTCTGTATCCATGATCTTCAAATGGCAGCAATACCAATCTTGCAGTACCTCCTGAACCTCTCACCGCTTCATAAAACACCTCTGACTGAAAAGTCAGTGTCCCCGGATTGGAATCATCATCACCATGAATGATCAAAATAGGTTCATTGACCTTGTCTGCAAAAAATGTCGGGGAGCAGTCAATATAAGATTTGGTTGCTTCGAAAAGTGAACGACGTTCACCCTGGAACCCATATGGCTGATTGGTTTTGTTATAGGAACCACTGCGTGCAATGCCCGCACAGAACAAATCGGTGTGCGCTAACAAATTAGCAACCATTAAGGCACCATGACTGTGACCGATGATGCCAATTTTATCAGGATCAGCAATACCCATATCGATGGCTTTTGTTACGGCCGCTTCAGCATCTGCTACCAACTGCGGAATAAATGAATCATAAACGGTTTCAGGGTCACCAACCATAGGCATTGAAGTATTGTCTAAAACGGCATAACCCCGCATTAAAAAATATAAATGTGAAGGGCCGTAAATTCGCAAAAATCGATTGGAAGATCCTCTGACCTGACCGGCTACATTAGCTCCCGAGTATTCTAAAGGATAAGCATAAACAACGGTAGGTACTTTGGTTCCTTCTTTATATCCGGGAGGCAAAAGCAACTGAAAACTTAGTTCGACACTGTCTTTTCTTTGGTATCGCACCAGCTTGTTTTCAATCTGACGCAACTCCGGACTTGGATCTTCAAATTTTGTGATAGGGCGTTTAGAAATTTCTTTGGTACTTTCACCGGCATCTGCTTTAATTGTTTTGCCAAATTTTGCCAAATAGAAATTCGGAACGTCAACAGGCGACTCCGAACTCATAATGAAGCTGCCCGGCTCGTTAGCAAAGTCAACGAAATATTCATATTTATCAGCAGCGCAACGAAATATTCTTTCGGACTTTCCTGTTTCAATATTGCGTCTGTCAACAAATGGACGATCTCCGGTTTTTGTACCTCCCTCTCCACGAAAATAAATGTATCCGTCTTCCACCTTGAATACATAATTACCGTTAGCCAATTGTGTAAAAAGGGGGTTGCCGGGATCGTTGTACCGGTCATCTTCATTCAGATCAAACCATAGTCTGGATGTACCTTTGTTCACATCCAGAAGCCAGATATACCGCCACCTTTTCATACGTTCTCTCTGATACACCATGACCATTCCTTCGCTTTGACCCCATATGGCAGCTTGTATACGATGTTCTGCTTTAAAAACTTCTTCCGGTTGGGCACTGAAAGGAGCTTCCCATTTCATGAGTTTATCTCTGAAATCTGCTTTTGCCACAGGGTTACCTCCATCTAATGCTTCAATCCAAAACAAGGTGTGGGGAGCAGTAGGTTGCCAGGATACATTTCTCGGACCCGTTATTTCCCCATGTATAGGTACTTCATTGGCTAAAGGTTGATTAGCAATCGTTTTCACTAAATTTCCCTGCAGGTTCCACACTTCAATATCATGGGCAAATCGTCCCCAGGCAACTTCAAGTGACCAGGGTTTTTTCAATCGCTCTATGAGTAAATAATTTCCATCCGGAGAAACGTCAGCATTCCTATAAGTATCGGCAGGGCCAACAAGCTGTATCTTTTTTGTTTTGGTATCATAGATAACCAGTTCGCATTGAGAGTAGTAACTGAACAGTTCAACATCGTAATCAGTTTCGAGCAGGTTTCTTGATTCGTAGGTTGATCTGGCCTTGGCGCCGGCATCTTCCATAATTTTAGGGCCATTGGGTATTGATGGGTTTTGAGGTGCGGCACCGCGGGCATTAATTCTTCTGACCAGCATTTTTTCCTGGTCCGGAAACCATTTAACAGCCTGATCCAAGAGTGGATTAAGTATAATGTTTGGCACTTTTTCTACATTTCCACTGATATCACCCATCCATAGCTCAATCCTATCCTCAAATCCCACAGACAGTGCAAAACGTTGGCCATCTACGGTCCAGTCAGTTGACAAAATTTCCGCTTCTTTCGGAATTATAAGTGGAACCGTTTTTCCATCTTTAATGGTGAGTATTCTTGGAGAGGTACCACCATGACTTCCATGATAATAATTGTTTTTGGGATTGACACGCATGCCGGCCAACTTCAGCATAGGACCCGCCAACTCCGACAACGCCGGGTAAATAACAGGGTCTGTAAGCAACATATGTGTTCTTGCCGGAGAGATGGATGTTCTCGGTAACGGAGGAGCATACAGAATTTTGAGGATGTCCTCATCAGGAGATTGCCAGAAGCCTGCATTGTCTTCAGGGTTTTTGTTTTGGGCTATCGTTTCCTGAATAGGTAAAAAGCAAATAAAACTTAACAGCAGTGATAGAAATAGACTTTTCATATGTATGTTTTTTGTTTGGCTATATGGAATCTCTGATGAAAAATACTTACGATGCTTTCGCATATCAGCATTAATAACATTCATGGTTGGTTAGCGAAAAATATCCTGAATATTTTTCATGTCGATTTCATGAGTATGTCCTTTAGATTTTAAACTGTAAAAAAAAGTAAAATTATTGACATTAGTTTAATAAAGATTTTCATTTGATCCATTGCATGGTACGCTGAGTATTTACAAATTAGGCGATTGAGGGCTTCAACCTTTTAATTTACTGATATTTAGCCTATTTTGGAAATACATTATTGGCGGTTTGTTGATTTATTTATTAAATTCTTTTGTCTAATTCTTTCTTCATCCACATAAACTGAACTATTTCAATAATCTCAGTTGGCAATTCACTTAATTTTTTTTTCTGCCATTCTCTTTCATTTTCTATGTCCTTTTTGGCAAGCTTTATTGCTTTAAGTGCATAAAATGCTCCACCAAGTGAATGGTCTGCCATATGAGCTGTTGCAACCGATTGTCCTACAGAACGGGCTACTGCCTTAGAAATTGGACTTTCGGGAGCAGACTCAAGATTGTATAGTAGCAGTTTTAAAATAGATATGGAAAAACAATTTTCCTTTCTTTGGGGTATTCTTCAAAATTTTCAAGATACCAATCATGATGATTTTTGGCTCGAGGTACAAGATTGGCAAATGTCCAGACTAAAAACGTAAGTGCCGGTAAATTCCAGGCCATTAGCGCAAAGCCACCCCATTCAATTATTTCACCAAATAAATTTGGAGAAGAAATGTAATTAAATAAAAATCCTTTGGGGATTTTATAACCTGTTTCTCCTTTTTTACGCAGGTTTATCAGCATCGTGTCGGATTTAATATTGATAAACATGCCACTAAAAAATAAAATGATTCCAATAATAAAATGAGGACTTGTTAACCAGTTTGAACTATAGCTATTTATTGGTGCCAATTCTGCCAGGTAATAGCTATTTAATCCGGCATTCATAAGGTTAAAAAATATTGCATTGCCCACGATGAAAAGCGGCATTTTTTTTGCCGTTGGCTTTATCCGTAATGGATAAATGATTGTTCTGTTGAAATAGTGAATGATCCACACTGTAAATAAAATCCATGCAAAGGTTTTAAAAGAATTGCTTCCCCAAAATAAAAAATAAAGCATTATTAGCAGGGATGGCAATTCCATGATGAACCAGCCTAGTTTATTATTAATGGAAATCCCCCACTTTTCGGAAGTATGTCTGCCAAAAGGAGCTTTGACAAAAAACAAGGATATATGGACAATGATTGCGATGGCTAACCAGATATAAGCAATTACCTGAAATATTTCTATTTTCATTTTTTAATATTTTTATTATCTGGTTGCCACAGAAAAAAATCTGTTATTGTTTCTTCCAATGGCCTGTTCCTGTGATTTAATATTTTTTTAGCTTTAGCATTATTCATAAAAGGGTGTCCATGCTTTAGCGCATTAATCGATTCTATGGTAAGTGTCGGGTCAGATCTGGTGAGTTTAAAATACACCATTGCGAAAGGTGCCAATACTTTTAACAACCAGTAAGGAAGTGTTTTATCAGTAACTTTTTTACCAGTAACCTGATGAATTACTTTGGCCAATTCAATCAAACTGTAATACTTTCCGCTTAGTAAAAATATTTCACCGTTATTGCCTTTTTGAATAGCTTCTATTATTGATCCGGCAACATCTCTTACATCTACCAAATCATATCCACCTTTTGGCAGGAAAGGGATTTTTTGATTGTAAATGTCAAGTAGAGCTTTTCCCATTTTTGATGGCTTATAATCAAATGGGCCTATCACGCAACTTGGTCTCACAATAATTACTTCGATAGAATTATTTTTTGCCCCATTTAAAATCGATTTTTCTCCTTCAGCTTTAGAATAGTCATATGCAAAGTCTGCTGATGTTTTGTAGGGTCTGGTTTCATCAAAAGCTTGTGAATGGGGTAATTCAGTTACGGCATGTACGCTACTTACATGAATTAATTTTTTAACACCTTCAGCGATACAAATATCCAATACATTTTTTGGACCAATAGTATTTGTTTTAAATACCATTCCTTTTGGATCACCCGAAATGCTGATGATGGCAGCACAATTTATAACTACTTCGGAGCCAGCTATCAATCGTGATAAATCATCTTTCACTAATACACTACCCTGTACAAGTTCTACATTCAAGCCTGATAAGGCTTTAGGATCAGAATTATAGAATGCTTTTACCTGATGCCCTTTTTCGGTAAGCAATCTGCACAGTACATTTCCTATATGACCACTGGCTCCTGTAACAGCAATCTGCATTGTTGATTTTTTTACAAATTTTAATAAATTATTATGGTCAAACGGTCATACCTGTTTTGACAGAATTTCCATATATTGTTTTGATTAGCCAATTTTAGCATGTGACAAAACTAATATTTTCAAAAGGAAAAAGTCTGCGAACGGATGAAACTAATTTTCATTTGCTCTGCAGATTTATGTTTTTTCAAGTTGTTTTGATTCATTGGCTCGGCCGAAATGTTTGCTGCTAAGGTTAAGTGAATGATTTTGTAAGGGATTGCGGACTTCAAACCTGTCAAAGTACCACCCAAAATAGATGCGGGAGAAAACGATCGGAAACCGCTGAAACCCATATGAATTATATACATGGTTACCAGCTGGCGATTTTAAATCTCATGTCTATTTTTCGATCTTTCATCATTTACGATGGTTCCACTATGAAAGATACCATTCATTGCTCTATCTCTCCAATATTTTGTCGAATCATAATATTCTTTGTCAGTATCAATTTCTGTAATTAATATTCCATCTTTATTCTTGTCAAGTCTTCCAACAACCACGCCATCGGGTCTAACAATCATACTTGCCCAACAGCTTTCGGCAGCAGAAGTATTGCTGCAACTTATCCACATGTAATTATTAGCTGCATAAGATATCATCGTCGATGGCATTGTAATCTCAGGAATTGTTCTTCCATTGTTTATTGTAAAAAACTTTTCTCCAACTTCCTTTTCCATATTTCCTTGTCGGGTTGGAGTCATATTTCCAGCATGATATGAATGAAACATGATTTCTACCCCTTTCTTCTTGTACTCACGATACAATTCAGGATATCTGTATTCATGACAAATCAAAACCCCACATTTAATTCCATTTAAAGAAAAAGTTGAAAAGTGATCTCCTGGTGAAAAATGCAGCAAATCCTCTGTATTTTCCTGGTTGGTTCCAGCGCAAAACATTTTATCATATCTATCAACTATTTGTCCGGTGTTGTCAATTATGTACAGGCAATTGTGAGGTTTGTGGTTTTCAAGTCGATGTGCTGAGCCAATTACAACCCAAATTCCTGATTCTTTAACCTTATTAATAATGTCATTTGTGGATTTAGTCAATTCATCCCAGTTAAATCCAACAAAGCTCTCAAAATCAACTCCTGCGTAACCTGATAAACTCCCTTCCGGAAAATGAATTAAATTTGCGTTCAAGTATTTTGCTTCATCAATCTGAGCAAGAATTCTTTTTTTATTATCCTCAATTTTAGAACTGATAGAGAACTGACTTGTGGCAATTTTTATCTTCATAAATCTATGTTTTGTGGGTTCCGACTGCTTGATGGTAACGTCCGCGGGTATGCCCGGTAGCCGTTTACAGGGTTCATCACTGTCCAAAGGTACAATGTTTCTGCGGGGTGCATTGTTTCAAGTTGTTCTTTCACGGGCTATTGGGTATAGGTGTTGTTATGGTGCGTAATTCATTCAACATTAAACTTCTATCGAAATATTTACTTTTCCGCCAAGTCCTTTCTCAACTATGTCGAAAAGGGTGCTAATGGTAATATTGCTACCATTGTTTTCGACCCGGGAAATGTAGGTTCTTTTCTTGTCTACTTTCTGTCCCAGTTCTTCCTGAGTCATGTTCTGGGATTCACGGGCTTTTTTGAGCATAAGTCCAATTCTAAATGATTCGGCTTCTCTTTCAAGGTTGTCACGTCTTTCTGTCCCTTTCTCACCGTAAACTTTATCTTTGATTTCTGTCCAGGATGAGATGTGTTTATTTTCTGTTTTCATAGTATTCTTTCATTAATTGTTTTGCTTTCTCTATTTTTTTGGAAGGTGTTTTCTGTGTTTTTTTCTGGAACCCATTCAGGAGAATAACCAGCTTTCCCCGGTCAAAAAAGCACAAAACGCGCCAAATATCTGATCCTAATTGAATTCTTGCTTCATAAAGTCCGTTGGTGTCAACAATGAGTTTCAGATAAGTGGTTGGGATTCTTTCTAAAGTCTCAATTGCTTCAAGAATTTTGAAGATTTTGTCCTGAACTTTAGTGGGTTGTTGAATCAGGAAGTCTTCAAAATAGTTTTTGTACGCAACAATTTCCCGGATTTTCTCCATGAGTTATTCAACTATACGCAAAAGTAACTTTAAAGTTACAATTTTCCAAATTTTCGATAATTTTTCATTATGCACCATGACTTGTTCATATCCTTAACAAAAAAATATCACATATCAGGTATTCCGCTCCATTAGTTAAGCATATCCACCCATTTCATCCCGATATGCCCAACCCATCACTACAGCCTTCCACTTAAATCTAATCTCACCACCCATACCATCCCAGGGAAAAGTCCTATAAACTTACAAAAAGTCTCTGATTTAAAAAAAGTATGTGAAGATTTTTTCCTGTAAAATCCTGTCCAATTTGACCAAACAAATCCGGTTCAAATAGACAACCAGATTTGCAAAGACCATATTGAAATCAGAAGAAATAAAGCTAAAAAGCAATCAAACCAGGTTGCAGGATCTGTAAAATGGGTAACTTCTCCCGATAGATCCTACATCTGCAATACCGATAACCCCATAATATTAAAAAAATGCTGGGTTTCCACTCTTGAGAGCGCTAGCGATTGAAAATCAATACCAGGAACCTGTACTGATTACAAATCATTACCGATAGCGTCATAACCGGCAGCGTCAGTATTCCGTTTGCCCCGTTGGTAAAATACCTACGGGGTTCAATACTGCGTTCATCGCCTGGTTTGCAACCACGACGGACGCTTAGCTGTTATAAGCTGTTTTCCTATTTGTCATTCGTGTCAATTAGTTCAAAAATTAATTCTGTCAAAGTCTGCACGTCACTTTCAATTGTACCTTTCATATATCGTTCGTAAACATTTTTGTTGTCAGGCGGGTTGAGATTTAGTGTCACGCCTTTTTCTAAAGCTAACAGGCGTAAAAACTCTCTTTGTGTTCGTCCGTTACCTTCTCTGAATGGGTGTAAATAGTTGATGTTATCTAAAATTTTCGACAACTTCTCGGCTAAGAGTTTTTTGTTGTCTTTCGGAATTTTCCTGAACTCAGCAATTAATTGGTCAATGTATCTGAAAGCTTTGTCAAAGTGTGAAGTAGGGAAGAATTTTTTGCCGTCTTTGCTAATTTCAACTGTCCGCTTCTTTCCTGCCCAAACATAAATGTCTTGAAATAAATGTCTGTGAATTTCAAAAAGGCTGTCAATACTCTTGATTTTTATGGGGTTTTCGTAAAGTTCTTGAAGTCGTTTTGTTACTGCACCACTCTCAACAAACAGCAATACATCGGGGTCTGTAATGTCTTGTAAGTTCTTTAAAAGTCCTGTCTTCGGGTCTGTGTATGTGAAGTCAGGGTCTATGTATTTGTAGGAATTAGACATAGGCTTTTTGTTTGGCAAACGCCACAAGTTCTGTTAGAGATATTTTCCCGGTCACGTAGTCCCTTATGATTTCAATACCTTTTGGTGTCGGTTTAAATCCTTCAAACATATTACTCCCTAAGGCGTTTGCAGTGCTTTCTAAGGTTTTCAAGTCCGAAAACTTAACTCCCATTATTGTCAGATTACTTCTGTCTATTTCTATCGTGTTGAACATATTAGTATGTCTTAATTGTCTTCAAATTTACAAAATTTCCTTGTTCTGTCGTTTGTTTTCTGTCTCTTTAAAATGGCTTATAACGTTTTGCAGCTACCCGAAGGTGGCGATTTCGAAGCACTTCACTGTCAACCAAGCACAAACCTTGATAGAAGCACAAAGCTTGATTTAACCACTGAACCGCCACTTTTGGGTAGGTGCTGTTGAACTAAACCTTCGGTAGCTTTCCCACGCCCGAAAGTTTGGTGGTTTATAATTTGCTGTCATTAAGATTTTAACTAAAAGCAACAAAAGATGACA
>Ga0209573_1004497_pt1 | contig 13650 bp, 5 predicted proteins | sample TNRBio252014_DNA_FD_185870 | JGI IMG/M metagenome (GOLD analysis project Ga0209573, IMG submission 185870) | Wastewater treatment Type I Accumulibacter community from EBPR Bioreactor in Madison, WI, USA - TNR Reactor_6/25/2014_ DNA (SPAdes)... | ecosystem: Engineered > Bioreactor > EBPR >...
AAATGCTACGCGTTTTGCTGCTCAGGCCATTGAAATGTGGAAAACGCAGACCGGAAATCTCATTAACGTTTTTTATATAGCACAGTTTGATTTAGTCTCCCCAAGAGCAGCTTGCGCGGCGCCGGGTGTTCCGCTATTATAGCAGGCAGGCGCGCCGGCCTTTAAGGGCCGGCGCGCCTGCCTGCTATACCGCTTCACCCCCTTGTCCGGATATGAATACCCGCTTGCCAATGGCTATTGTGGGGCGTATGCTTGCATTATTGATACGCAGTGCGGCGACCTCTGCTTAAGCGGAGGTGTAGGAGCTTGTATGGGGGGTAGCTTAGGTGGATGTGTACAGATGAGCCTAATGTGGGTAATGGTTGGTCGTGGGATAATAGTTTTTCTAGCTGCTCCAGTTGATTCTGGTAAATAAAAATTGCTACTTTTTAATTGGATTTATAGAAAATGTGCTATTATTGCATCTATTCGTATCCTGTGTTATTTATTCAATCCTATTCGTCATCAATGTTAACCAAACACTTAGCATTAACATGGATTTTAAGGATTATATCAAACAGCTCGGCGAAAGAGTAAGCAAGCTCAAGGATCAAATTGCCACCGAAGAAGCTACTAAAAATGCTTTTATCATGCCCTTTATTCAGTGTTTGGGCTATGATGTATTCAATCCATTGGAGGTAGTACCTGAATTCGTAGCAGATATAGGATTAAAGAAGGGTGAAAAAGTGGATTATGCCATTATAAAAGATGGTGGCCCTGTTATTTTAATTGAATGTAAACACTGGGGGCAGAAACTAGATATTCATGATAATCAGTTGATTCGCTACTTCAATGTCACGAAAGCAAAGTTCGCTATTTTAACCAATGGTGTAAAATACCGCTTTTACACTGACTTAGTAGAGCCCAACATAATGGATGAAAAACCTTTCCTAGAGTTTGATATTCCTGAGATTAAAGATGCTCAAATCGAAGAGCTTAAAAAATTCCATAAATCATACTTTGACGTAAGCAATATCCTTAGCTCGGCAAGCGAGTTAAAATATACTAGCGAGCTCAAAGCCATAATCTCTAACGAGCTAAAGAGCCCAAGCGAAGATTTTGTCCGATTTTTTGCTAAAAAAGTATATCCGAAAACGGTTACATCTAATGTGCTTTTCCAGTTCACTGACCTTGTAAAAAAGTCAGCCCATCAGGTTATTAGCGATATGATTACTGATCGCCTAAAATCCGCGATTGATAAAGAAGCTGAAACGGCTGCTGCGGAAGCCCCTGCTATTTTACCCATAGATGTAACTACGGATAGTAATACAGAGAAACAAATCGAGACAACAGATGAGGAGATTGAAGCTTTTTTTGTGGTGAAATCTATCTTGAGAACTGCTGTTGATCCATCTAGGATTTTTTATAGGGATGCACAAAGTTACTTCTCTATAATTCTTGACGACAATAACCGAAAAGCCATCTGTCGGCTCTATCTCAATGGTAACCGTAAATATATCGGCACATTTGATTCGGCTAAAAAAGAGACTAAGAATGAACTAATGACGCTGGACGATATCTATAATTATACAGAGCAACTGCAGCAAACCATAGAAATTTACCTTTCTATGAAATAATTTTTTATAACATATCCTTTTATGGTACCTGAGCATAAGCTTACTGGTCGGTAGATATGTACTTGTTCGGATGCTTATAATTGGGAATCAAAACCGCCAGTGTTCGGTTGATTCTTTCTGCCGATCCATTGACCGATTTTTCAACAAGCCAGATATTGATGAACGGGCACGGCGCTGATCGTGCGTAAGCATAAAGGTACTTAAATTTGAGCTTGATGCTTGATGAAGAATGAATGTAATGCTCTTGCAACAGCCTCTGACAATGGGACTGGAACACCATTCCCAATCATCTTAAACTTTTTAGTAAGCTGCCCTTTAGGCAAAATATAACTATCCGGAACTCCCTGTAACCGGAGAGCTTCCCTCACTGATAACCGCCGCTGTTGATAAGGATGGAGATGTACCTCATTGTTTCCATAGCATACTGTCGGGCTATACCTATATCGATGAAGTCGCTTAAATGAAGGTCTATTTGTTTCACCTTCTTGTATTTTTTCTAACTTTTCACAACTTGTGTGTAACCGAAAGAATTCATCTGCATTAGCAATTTTATCCATCCGATTATCTGGTACGAGGTGGCTCTCCACACATAATTCTAAGGGAATATTACCCTGTTTTTCAAGTGTCGAGCCAAATGAGTTCGGAACAGGAAGTTTCCAACTCAAAGCGTCCTGGTACTTTTTAGGAGGCTGCTCAAACCAGCCTTTACCTAAGTGAAACCGCTCATCCGGATTTTTAATCAGCGATTTCAGAATACCTACCACAAACACCCGCTCCCGAAATTGGGGAGTGCCGTAATGTAAGGCGTTCAGGTTGAAGTGTTCGATCCAGTATATATCCCGCAAGGCTTCAAGATGTTCAAGAAATACCTTCTTTGTTTTTTTTACATGCACCAGTCCCGCTACATTTTCCATCACGAAAAAGGACGGTTCAATTTCCTTTACTTTTGTCAAAAATTCCTTTGTCAGTTTCCCCCGGTCACCGTTGAAGCCGTTTTTTTTACCCATTGAGCTAAAGTCCTGGCAAGGCGGTCCACCGATGATTCCGAAAAATTCTGGCTTGCCGGCCGCTGCAAATGCTTCATCCAGAATTTGGATGGCAGACAACTCCTGCACCTTACTATTATTTGAAATCCTACGGCCTATATTGTCACCCATTTCTTCAGCCAGCCAGGAACTGAACCCTTGCTCATAGAACTTGCCAAATGTGACGTCGCATTCATTGGTCCATACCGTTTTAAAGTGTCCTGTCCGCTCGAAGCCCATGTCCAATAAGCCGCCGCCGGTGAAGAAGGAAAGCAAGGGTATTTTTTCAGTTTCAGACAGCATAAATTTCAGTGAATTTTGTGCAAGTGAATTTTTGCGCACTAACTCGTGTAACGTTAAAGATAACAATCCGCTGGTTTACAAGCCTGGTTAATGTCTCCTTTTTTCCAGCATCAAAACCAGTAATTTTGACTAACTCCCCAGCTCGCTGGATTTGCAAACCCAAGCCAGCAATGCCATTTTCCTCAATGCTTACCAATGTTCCCGGCAAATCTTGCCAGCCCTTGTCCGGTAAAGCAGGCGTCATTTCTAGTACACTTAAGTATTTCGTACAGGCCGGCCGGTAATTGCAAAGAGCGCAGTAATCACCCGGATTTGCCAAGTCCTCCCATTTATTTTCTGCGATTTTTCGGTTAATTGCTGCCAAGAAAGATTTGACTTCTTTCAAAAGTTGTGAACATTCTTCCGGTGTGAATTTAACCTCATATTCAACGCCATTCAGATCCTCCAAAATGAGCCTATCAGGATATCTTCCATAACTTTCCATAAAAAGGCAGGCGTAGAGCTTCATTTGCAATTCATAATCCTCTTTAACCACCGGAGCGGCTACCCCTCCATCCCCGTCAGTGGTAATTACGCCGCTTTTGTAATCCCTCACCTCTGCCTGTCCATCCCGCCAAATGATGCAATCCAATTTGCCGGTCAGCAGCCCATCATCAGAATTGAGTTTTTGTTCAGCCACTTTCGAGATATTTCCGGTAGAATAAGGCTGGCTACTTTGGAACAAAAACAGCCTGTTTCTCGCCTGTACTTTTTTCAACCCAAAATGCTTGGTATTTTCTTTCAACGGTACGAATTGCCCCCAGCCTTTATCTGTCAATTTCTGCTCAGCCTTTTTTACACTGTTATCCCACCAACGGTCAAAATCATCCCTCGTTTTTATCTCTCCTTTTGTGATTCCTTCCAAAGCGGCGTGAAGAATGTTTCCAAGCGTGGCGTTGGGGTGAACTGGCAACAAAGGATTGTTCTGAAAATGCCTCGCCAGCATCACCCGCCAGGCACATTGCCGCAAGTTCAACCAAGTGGACGGAGTCACATGGGACAAGCCGCTTTGGGTCAAAATTTCTGCTGTTGTCACCATGTAAGTTCGAGTTTTTCATAACACCAAGCAGGACGCCTGTGTAGGTTGAAAGTGTCCACAAATTTCACGTTGGTTGCTCCATGCCGGCTGAACGCAGCAGCCACAATTTCCGTAAGCCAGCTATCCTCTGACCAGTGCTCCAAATCCCAAAAAGGATGAACCAGCATCACAACTTTGTTCTTTCCGTGCTGGAAATTGGGAAGAGGAATAGCTTCATCCTGTATATGCAAACCAAAACTTTCTGCAAAATTATCCCGCAGCTTTCTGGCAAACTCCAACCAGTCTTTTAGTTCAGGGAAATCGAAATTTCCATCCGCCCCTGATTTGTACGCGGGTTCAGCCAATACCCGCAGCAATCCCAAACCAAGCCGCCAATCAAGCAAGCCATGATAATTCATATTTCGGTACACTTTCAAGCACTCGTAACAGGCATCCTGGCAGCTATCAACATGGGATTGGTGGCGTATTTTACCAGTATAGGCAGCAGGGTCAGGGTTATGAAGCAAGAGGTCGAGATATTCCTTGAAATCATCATGCAACCGCCTGACAAAACCGGAGCCATTCGGCAATTCATCGGTTAGAACGATTTCGGCAGTGTGCCGTCCGTTGGACAAGATCTTTCTTGTGATTTCAGCTATTTCGATTTCCGTTGGATCAACGTCGAGGCGGTCAGCCAGCGCCCGTTGGAGCAGGAATGCAGCCGAGTAAAAAGCGCCTTTAATGCTCGATGACCGCATCAGGTTCCGGCTAAACATGTCGAGGTCAAGTTCCAAAGGCACACGCTCCGGTGAAATGCGCAGGATTTCCGTCTTTTTGTTGGCGGCGAGGGCAATGGCTTCCGGTTCACCCGGATTTCTGACGTTCATGTTAAAACCTGCCCGCTGGTGTTCGGTATCAAGGTTTTCGCAGCCAGTTAAAATCCATTGCTGGTTGAAATTGTGCCATGTGCTGTCGCCTCGTTGCCTGAACCCGGTTTGTTCGTACAAATGCCCAGCGAAAAAATTATCTCCATTGGTGTTGATGCGCCAGGTCACATCAAAGTCTGAAATATGCAAATGTGCGTTGCCCACTATTCTGCCGGGATTTGTGTCATCTTTCTTCTCAGCATAAATAGGCGGGCGGGACAACACAAGGCTGCTGTCCTCTTTGGCATCCTTTCCGCTGGTGAGATTGGTGCGGTAGGCTATAGGGGATTTGATATTGAATATTTTGAACTTTTCTGGTCTGTTCTCGCCGCATTCTGGAATAGGACACGAATGTAATTCAGGCCTCGAATTCCAAGTTTGATTGTAACCACATCCTCTGCAAAGCGCCATCCAGCGAGACAGGGAAAATGGCGAATCCTCATTGTTAGTCAAAGACTGAATACCATTTGCATTACGAGAAACGAAGTCGCTGGTAAATCCTATGCAAGTATGGATTGCCTTATCCTTCGTCTTTTGAGCGCCCGGTGCAAACTCGAAAATAGCCAGCCCTTGGTCCCGGTCAATAGAAAGGGCAGAATAACTGGCATCTTCTTCCCGCTTAACGCCGTGGTAAAGGTTTCTGACAGAGGTTGGCATTCCGAACATAGGTAGTAAGCCGCCCTCCGCTAATTTTTGAGCCAGGTCATCCGTTGCGATTTCTTGATTAGCAACAATTTCATCAATCCGGCTCATGAGATTGTTTTCAACCGAACCTCTGATTTCAGCCAGTTTGCCTGGAGGCAACTCACCTTTCAAAGCCGTAATAGTTTGCTCGATGACTGCAGGATTTTGTCTTATCCAATCTTCAATAAATGTCTTTCTGTCTTCCCAAAATCGAGCCTCGCCAAACTGACCATGAACACCGTGTTTTTCAAGTGGGTGAAACGAAATATTACTTTCAAAAGCAAGACGCAGCACCTCTTTTGCCAACAGCCGGTGAAAAATCCGCTCCTGCTTCATCGAAAGGAAAGGAACAGGCGGCGGGTCGCCCGTTATTTTGTGGGGGTTGGCGAAGTAAAATTCGTCGTGGCTCCTGCCCCGGCAGAAAGTCAGCGAAACAGAATACGCTTGTCCCCGCCGCCCGGCTCGACCTACCCGTTGCTGATAATTGAAGCGTTGCGGTGGCATATTGCCAAGCATGACAGCTTGTAGTGAACCAATATCCACGCCCACTTCCAAGGTTGTAGTGACACTTAACAGGTCAATCGTTTTGACAATGGGCTCACCTTCATTATCCAGTATGACATTGCGAAAATGCCGTTGCCGCTCAAATTGGTCGTCCGTTTGACCGGTCAATTCTTCGCAATGGAGACGAATAGGTTTGCGTTTTTCGACAGCCGCAAAATAGGCATGGTATTCATTGTGCCATAGCTGGCCAGCAGTTTTGACGGGGTTTGGCAGAAGCGGGGATTGACAGAACGTGCAATAGCCACCGCAACGGTGCAAGTGCGGTCTTGCACAATTAGAACACTCCCAAACAGGGTCATTGGCTTGTGCCACTTTCAATACAAGGTTTTCAATCTCCAAGTCGCCATTTGGATTGATCGCGCTTGTCCGCTGTAAAATGCGGTAAATTTCCTCTCCGAACTGAGGGTCTGCGTTGATTGCAGATGCATAGCGCCTGATGCGTGCATTGAAGTTTTGAAAGGAAGTCCAAGCAGAATGTGAAAATTCAGAATAAACATGGCGGTAATTATCTCCAAGCATTCGGATGACTCCATTAAGCGCCTCCAATAATTCTTGCCCGTGTTGGGTTGCAATAATTTGGGCATCCTGAACAGTGAGATAACCAAAGCCAGAGGACTCGAAAGCGAAGTACAGCCTTCCGAACAAGGTATCCCTCGTAAGGTCGCTCATTAAATTTGTTCTTATGTCCTGGTAAAAGTTCTCATCGCCTTTCCGCCACTCCAATTTGTCAAAGTCAAAAATTTCATCCCAGGCTTTCCCATTTGACTGCTGAACTTTCAAGTCATTGCCGCCAGGATTTACGCCAATTTCCAAAAACCGCCTGATTAATGGCGGCGCATTTCTGACAGCAGGATTGTCATTACGGATGATGCTTCTGACCGGAATAACTGCCTGTTCTGTTTTTTCCAACTCATTGCGGGCATTGTCAATGATTTTCTGCAAGGCAGGATTGCCGGCATGATTTGGAATATTCGCATTGTTGAAGTTGCCTTGGATTTCTTCAAAATCACCCCGGAATAACGATTTGAATTTTTCAATTTCCTCACTGTCACCATTTTTCAAAGCATTCAGAATGTTCTGCCTACCCTGAATTTGGCTGACTAAAATTTCCCTCATCAAGTCATCATAGTGCAGGCGCTCGATGCCATTGGCAACCTGCGCAGCATCCTCCCTGCTGTCGGAGAAAACAACCAATTTTCTCTGTTTGGGATTATCAGGTAGTTGATAGACCAATTCTTTCGCCAACATCTGGTTCGTTTTGGCAAAACCGGTTCGAAAACCACGAACAGGTGATTTTCGCCTTTTTTGTGGATTGGAGTGATCCACACCACATGCCGGACAAATAGCTGGAAGAGCTTTATGTGTTTGTTTTGGCTCATGTACTTGCAGCCATGCCGGGTTTGCCACGTCCACCCTGTTTTCACGCACCACAAATAGCATCCCTTCCACCCAATCGCCAGGGTTTTCTTTTTCCCGGATGGAACAACACTCAACATCGCCGGAATAAATATTTATTATGGCTTCTTCCCATTTCGCTTCGAAGTTTCCTGTAGCACCGTTGATTTCCGGCTGCGTCCATACGTCCTGCGGATTGCCAAGCCTGTTCAAATGTTGACGGTAGAATTGTTTACCTTTTGCCCAAAAAACGCCGTACTCCTGGTAATTGCGTTTTTCCAGCAACTGCGCTGCTGTTCGCTCTGGTATGCCTTCGATGTCTGGGCTTAATGCCAAAAGTTCAAACGTTCCGTCCTGCTTTATAAGACGGTTGCCACCAAGAAACACCGTTCCGCAATTGTCACAATAGAGCAATTCCAACACCCGGTAGCCTGCCTCCGATTTTATCCTTGAAGCGCCAAATAACCGCCCAACCGGGCGCTGGCCGGTAGTAAATTCTCCGTCCACATCAGCCGGATTGACAGATGCCCATGTTCCTTCGATATTTCTGAAAAACCAGTGGAAACGGAAGCGGGGTAAATGGACATCCTTGCAAAAAGAGCGTGCAATCAAAAGCCCTTGTACGGCGGCTTTCAAAAGATGTTCAGGCAAGTCAGCACCGAATATTTTTTCACTGAAAAAGGGCAGTTGGCTTTCGTCATCTTCTTTACGGAAAAGGCAAACGGCTTTTGTTGTGCCATTGACTTGACAAGCCTGATACAACCTTTCCCGGAGTTGCAACGGCGATGCAACGAGCGTTTGGCAAAGCCGCTCGACACCACTTGTACCTGATGCAGCCGATACACCAAATTCCTCTTCCAACGCTTGTGCTGCTTCACCGCAAGCTTGGTCAAAAGCGGGTTTATCCGTGTCTCCTTTTACCTTTTCCCAACCTTCTGCAATGCTTACAAAGGGTGCCGGCGGTAAAAAACTTACAACGGCGTCCATACTTCCTTTGTCCTTTTCAGAACCCTCGATTATGGTAAAAGGCTTTTCAGAACCAAAAAAATCTTTCAAAAATTGACCGCTTTTAGGGTCGTTGCGGTCGAGCGAGGCGCTGGATGCGAGAATGCGCAGTTGCGGGTGGTCAGGATGAAGGCCCAGGCGGTTTAAAACTAAGCGTAACAGGTAGGCGACTTCCGTGCCTTGTGTTCCCCGGTAAAGGTGCAGCTCGTCAATGATGAGGTGGAAAATGCGGTTCGGGCGCTCCGCTTCCCGCTCCCGTTCCGGTAAATCTTCGCATGCCAGCCAATCGCGTGTTTTCTCAAAAACGGCACTGTCCACCTCCCTCATCATCATGACCCCAAGCATCGAAAAATTGGTGATGAGAATGTCGGGTGGGGCAAGCTGCATGTCGAAGCGGCAGCGCATTTCTGCGCCGTCGAGCCGCTGAAAGAAAGCCGTCAATTCGACAGGGTCATCCACTTTTTCAGGATGAAGCCCTATGAAATCCCGGACTTTCTGAGCGGCATTTTCCAGGTTGGAAAGCTGCTTGCAAAGCTGCTTTACTTTGCCTTCATGGATTTCCCACCGGTTATTTGTTTCATTCCATTTCCGCAATTCGCCTGCTACGGGAGAACTGCCGTTGTACCTGCCGAAATATAGCCGGTTTCCATTCGCATTCCCTGCCAACCATGACCTCGCCGCATCGCTGTCCAATGCTTTGCGCAAGCGTGTCATTTGGTCTTCCACCAAGGCGTTCATCGGATAGAGAATAAGCGCCCGGACTGCGGACGGGCGGGTCTCATGTCCACGCTGCCTGACTGTTGGCAGTAATTGAAAACCACTATCCACAATACTTTTGGGGTTGAGCGTTTTCCACCAATCCCGTTGACGATCCGTCATTTGACCTGGCGATTTCCACAAAGGAAGTTCTTTGGATAGCTGGGCAAAAAGGGGAAGCAGAAAACTCTCCGTTTTCCCGGAACCGGTACCGGAGGTAATGACGCAATTTTCACCTGCCAACGCACGGGTCAACATCTCTTTTTGATGTTGATACAGCTCGATATTTTCAGGGAACAAGCCTTGTTTGACAAGTCTTTTAAACACTTCCATTTGCGCAGCCGTCATGCCAGGCAGGTCGCCCGCTTTCAAATCGCCTATCTTTTTACCGCTCGAAGCATAGTCAGGCAATGGTTCAATCCATGACTCCCGGTAGAAAACCTTGTCAGTGTTTAAAAGTGCTTCCCGTTCCAGTTCAATGGCGGGAAAACGGGTGCCGAATGCAGTTTTGACGTAGCGGATGAAATTATCCTTAATCGTGTAAAAAGAACCGACGGGGTCATGCATGGATCAGAAGATTTGATGAACATGTATGGGTTCTTGTCCAATCCTGGAAAACTCATTGTCGAGCATAATCTTTATCACATTTCTGTAAAGGGAGAAAATGGTATGGATACCGTTCATTTCCAGATATTTTTGTTCCGGTATCCTCCCACTGCAAAGCATAAAGGCTTCCGAAATTAAACGGGGCAAGGGCATTCCTGCCGGAATGGCGGTGATGCCGTTTTCATCACGAAAAACTACCTGCCGTTTAAAATGCTGTAAAACCAACCACCTGCCCCAACCTTTGTCAATTGGATAAGCCTTGCCATTTTTCCAGAGAATGTGGCGGTAAGTGTAAGCATTGAACTGATATTCGACCAGCGAGAAGGTTTTGTCAAAGTTTTCATCTGCCAAGCGCTCAAACCGGAAAGTGTCAGGGTTGAAAATCTTTCTTGACCAATCGTAATCTTCAAAACGCTCATCCGGGAGCAGGCTTTTTGCATAGTCATCAATGCTTGCCGAGAAATTCAATAAGCCCCATTGGGCAATGTGTGCTGGGTCGAAATAGATGTTGAGGTCTTTTGCGAGATCCTTCATTTCTGACATGCCGTAGCCAGGCAAGTCCAGGGCTTCCACGAAAATGGTGTCCGGGAGTAAAATCCAAGGCTCACTTGTCCCGGCTTGCGGAATAATATGAATATGCAACCCTAACTCACTCGCTTTTTCAAAAACCTTTTCTGCAAAATCTGGCGTTCGTGCCCCGGTAAGAAAGGCTTTTCTTCCGGATTGAGTTGGCACTAAGAAAAGCTGAGGCGGGTTAACGACGACCCGCTTGGATTGATAATCAAAGTCAACGTAGCCAAGAAAATCGTAAAAGTTCAAAACCTGGCGTTTGAGCGAAGTTAGGTTGACCCCGGCTTCATCCAATTCCCCGGCGATTTTTCTGGAAAGGATGTTTTCGTATGCTTCAAAGAATTCCCCGGAATATGCGACTTTCTTACGGGTCAGGTACTCCAATAACAGATCGTTCTCAGGTTGAATATTATTATCTGTAGAAGGATAATCGTGGTTAAATGTGAATCCTTGACCGGGCTGAAAATGCCAAACGTATGGTTCTTGTTGCACGTAGTTTATACCATGCACCAAGCTACCCTGCACGAACATGTTGGGTAATGTTTCATTCACCATTCCAAACCAGTTTCTTTTGGGACAACGGGAATTATCTATTTGCAAACCCTCAAGTTTTTCAATAGCAATCCTGACTGGATAGGATTTTTCTTCCCCGGCATAAATCCTGAACTCATCTCCTTCCTTTAAATTTTCCGGCAGCAGCCAACGGCTGGCTACCTCTGTTTTCCACTGCAAGTGGATTTTATGACCACCAGGCATTATCTCGATGAAGACATTTTCAGTACCCTCACTATTTTCAATCACTATTTCCGGCAAGCAACTTCTTTGGTAAGTCCGGTTGCCGGTTTGAATACCACCTACCAAGAGAATTTTTTTGGTAGTGGATAATTGCATGACAGGTTCTCCTTCATGGGATTTTGCCGGGTGCTGAAACTTGAAAAGGCTCCAGCCTTCAGGTATGCCGCAAAGATCATCGCTGGTAAATTCTTTGAAATAACCAAATGATTGAAAGTGTTTACCCCATTGTTCGATAGCAGGTTTGCGGTAACTTTTACACAACAAATACATAGGGCTAACCCTGCTCATTTGGTCAGTTTCTATCCAATAATCACTGTTCAAATTCAGCATTGCACCACCAATGAAAAGCCGCAGGTCTTTTTCTGGCAGAACTGCTTCCCATTTGTTCGCAACGTCTTTCAAACTCGCTTTTTCCTGAAAACCCAACTCCAATTGGTTCGACCAATTTTCGCGCACTTCATGGCAGGCAATTCCATAAAATGCCAAATCCTCCGGGTAATCATTTTTTGAGTACATCCGGCAGCCCCATTTCAAAGCTCCGGTGCTTTTTTCTACTTTGAAAGAGAGATATAACCTTGCCCGGATACCAGCTTTTCTGACACGGTTGACAGGCGAAGAACCAGACCGGGATGTTGCTACTTCTTCTTCCCCAGTTTCCGTTTCGCCTTGCCAATGCCCATATACTTGCCTGACAATTTCAAGTACAACTTTTCCCATTTCATCACCCTGCCGAATATGTTCCAAAACAGCGGGACGCTGTTCCAAGTCTCTAATCCACGTCCGCTCTAAAAATACTTTCCAGTCCTCGTCCGGGACGAAGCAATCCGGGGTCAAACCTTCTTTCAGAAAGACCTCAGGCAATCTTTTCAGCGCTTTTGGATTAATCAGGCATTGAGAAAGCGGCAAGCCTGCATATACCCAAGCAGGAGAAAAGTTTCTAACCCGGAAAATACCCAAATCTGTCTTCTTAGTCTGAATTGACCAGTCGGAGAGGTGCTGCCAAATGTGGTTCCAATTGCGAGCTTGGTTTAGATTGGGCAGTCCAGGCAGCTTGTTGCTTTTTAAAAAATCCCTAACATGTGAATAATAATTGTTGACTCGCAATGCTCTACTGGCCTGAGATTGTCCAGCTTCTAAAACTGGAAGCACAGTCAATGCCAAATAACCAAGATAAGGGGGGAATAGAACTTGAATCCCTTCAATGGCATGAACTTTTACTTTCTGAAAAACATACTCTAACTTGCCGGGATAGTCACTTTTTGACGGCTCTCCGGGCAATCCACTTCTAATTGCATTTATAAAATCAGCCCAAACTATCTCGTCATCTATATCATGGAAAACCTTCTCCATTCTGCCAAGGTTAATAATATCAGACTTTGTAAGGAATAAATATACTTCCTTACCGGCCATCTTTTCGTTGAAGAGATAATTACCGATCAGATTATTCCACTCTAAGTACTTCATGGCTTCATAGGGTAATTACATAAGAGTTGCAGCTCTTCTCTTTTAAACACAACGGTGCATAGGCTTGGCAGATCAACTCTTCCAACATTGTTGTATTTGAAAATTCAAGTTATTTATTAACAATGTATTAGCTCCATCAGGTTTTGAGATGGTAGCTGTTCAGCGCGTAAAATACTCTTATTGTGCGATAAAATCAAATATTTAGAGTAAAAGTTACATTAATCAATACTAAGTCAGCATCCAAACAAGCTCACACTGCCTTTCTATGATCGAGGCGGAATTTTGCGCTTATCGTTTCTCAGGCTAAGATTTATGAGTCTTGATTTGCTGTTTTTCTGGCTCGATGCGTTAAAATATCTCACCATAACTTAGGCTATGTCTACATACTTTGCCTTGTCAGCCAGAAAATGAGCATATCTCATAGCCATCTGCCCCAAAGGCTAAGCACAACATCCCCCTGCGGCGAAAAAAACACATAATCGCCGCAATTTTGCGGCGAAAAACCATATCTTTGCTGCAAAAGACTCCGGGCATGGCAAAATACATTTACGAGCATCCCAACTGGCCCCATTTTTCGTGGCAAGACAGAGTTATTAACGCCATATTTGGCGAAGTAAGGTTGATGCAAGGTAAAATAATAGGACAAATGAACAGTTTAGGGTTTTTGGCCAAGGAAGAGGCAACGCTTACCGCCTTAACCTTAGACGTAGTAAAATCATCCGAAATAGAAGGCGAATCACTCAATTACGACCAGGTACGCTCGTCCATTGCCCTGCGTTTGGGCATCAACACCGCAGGGCTTACGCCCAGCAACCGCTATGTAGAAGGAGTGGTAGAAATGACGCTTGATGCCACCCAGCGCTACGCTTTGCCATTAACCGAAA
>Ga0209573_1004498_pt1 | contig 13648 bp, 9 predicted proteins | sample TNRBio252014_DNA_FD_185870 | JGI IMG/M metagenome (GOLD analysis project Ga0209573, IMG submission 185870) | Wastewater treatment Type I Accumulibacter community from EBPR Bioreactor in Madison, WI, USA - TNR Reactor_6/25/2014_ DNA (SPAdes)... | ecosystem: Engineered > Bioreactor > EBPR >...
CACCAGCACGTGGACGTCGCCACCGAGCTTGCCAGCGGCGGCCACGGTGTTGAGCGTCGAGGCCTTGAGCGATTGGTTGTCGTGTTCAGCAATAACGAGAATGGCCATGTTCAGATCACCTTCGCAACGTTCTTGAGTTTGTCGACCAGTTGGGCCACGTCGGCCACGCGCTCACCGGCGCTGCGCTTGGGCGGCTCGGACACTTTCAGCGTGGTCAGGCGGGGCGTGACATCGACGCCGAGGTCGGCCGGCTTGACGGTGTCGAGCGGCTTCTTCTTGGCCTTCATGATGTTGGGCAGCGTGGCGTAGCGCGGCTCGTTCAGGCGCAGGTCGGTGGTGACCACCGCCGGCAGCTTGATCGACACGGTCTCGACGCCACCGTCGATTTCACGCGCCACCGCGGCCTTGCCATCGGCAAGGGTGATCTTCGAAGCAAAGGTCGCCTGCGCCCAGCCCGCCAGCGCAGCCAGCATCTGGCCGGTCTGGTTGGCATCGTCGTCGATGGCCTGCTTGCCGCAGATCACCAGATTCGGCTGTTCCTTGTCGCACACGGCCTTGAGCAGCTTGGCCACGGCCAGCGGCTGCAGCTCGACGTCGGTCTCGACCAGGACGGCGCGGTCGGCACCGATCGCCAGCGCCGCACGCAGCGTCTCCTGGCAGGCACCCACGCCGCAGCTCACCGCCACGACTTCGGTCACCACCCCGGCTTCCTTCAGACGAACCGCTTCTTCCACCGCGATCTCGTCGAAGGGGTTCATGCTCATCTTGACGTTGGCCAGATCCACGCCGCTGCCATCGGCCTTGACGCGAACCTTCACGTTGTAATCGACAACGCGTTTGACGGGTACGAGAATCTTCATGAGTCATCCTCCTTGTTATTGGCGCCGACTGGCGCGTCTATGGCGTGTTGTTTCGCCATGCATGCGATGCCCACTGAGTCGAGTTGCTCGATCCGGGGCCCGCGTTTGTCATTTCCAGATCTGCCGGCACCGGCTGTATCGGACCCGGCAGCCGCCCCCTTCCCAAGCTGTGCGGCTTGCAATCGGAAGGGGTTGAGCGAGCTGCCGGCTGTCCCTGTCTTCAGAAGGTCGCGCCGACGGCGAGGGCGAAGAAATCCCGGTCCTTCGCGAAGTTGTATCGACCGCCCCAGATCGGCGTCCAGGAGGCCTCGACGAAGAACCGTTTCTTCACGTCCGCCTGCAACGCAACGATCGCCAGACGCCGTCCCTCGATGAAGAGCGAGTCGTAGGACCAGCCCTTCACGTCATGGCCAAAGGTGATGGACGGCTTGAGATCCACGCCATCGAAGACATTGCCATATACGGAAGATGCCCTCAGGCGGTAGCCCCAGGCCAGCGCCGAGGCGTAGCCGTCGTTGCTGCACTGCGCAGCCGACGCTCCAGGCAAGCACACGCCATTGACCGGACCTTGCCCGTAGAGATCGGAGCGAACGTAGCGCCGCTCGCTCACGTCCGGCAGGTCGTGGATGTACTTCACGCCGACTTCGCCCGCCAGGGTGAAGTCGCCGCCCAGCACCTTGCCGAACGGCCTGGACGCACCGGCGCTGAATTGGCTCATCTTGAGGCGGTCGTAGCCGTGGTAGACACCGCCCGCCGGCGTCGCCGTCGCATCGGCCCGGAGCAGGCTCGGGGCGGTGTTCGACACGAATGCCGAGAGCAAATCCCCGGTCGCCAACTGGATGGTCTGGTTGGGGCGGTAGGTATATTCGGCGAAGACCCGGGTCTGGTCAGGCAGACGCGTCTTGAAGTTCAGCCCCCAGACCTTCACGTCTTCCGGATACTCAACGAAGTACTGCACATTCTCGCCGTTGGGGTCGCCCGGAATGAACGGGGCGGTCCCTGACGACTTGAGCACGCTGACCGCGAGCCGGCGGCTGTGATAGTTGGCGAAATAGGCGCCGAACTGCCCCAGGTTCTCGGCAAGATAAGTCACGCCGACGCCATATTGGCCGCCGTCCGAAGGATCCCCGTCCGCCCCGCGCTTGACGACCAGCCCAAGGTCCTCGGCTTGTGCATCGCTGACCGTCACAGGCGCGACGAAGACCTGGTTGCAGCCCGCAGTCGCGTAGTCGACGAATGCACCGAAGGTGCCGCAGCCCGCCAGTTCACTGGGGCGGAAGCCGAACTGGTAGAACGCCTCGACATTGGTGTTCTTGTTCAGGCCCAGCCTGGCGAAGACCGCCGGAATCGGAATCCGGGTCTCCTCGGGAACCGCGCCGGCGCGCAGGCGCGCGGGATTGTCGATCGGGTTGATCTGCTCCAGACCGCCCAGAATCGTACCTGGGGAGCCCCAGTCGATGGTCTGATAGCCGATGCGGGTGAGCAGGGATTTGCCGTCCAGGTCGAAGTTGCCGTAGACGTTGGCCCTCAGGTCGGCCCCCGAGAAACGTCCGAGGCGACTGAAGCCCTTGTCGCTGAGGTTCTTGTCGGGCGCGTAGCCGTTGGCCGCATTGCCGTGCGGGACGCTGTCATCTTCAAGGTCGAAGTCGTGCCAGGCCTTGACGCGCACGAACATCCCCAGGTTCCGGTACTTCAGGTCGGCATCGAGCACGGCCTTGAGCACGGTCGAGGTATGGTCGCCACGCCCGTAATTCAGTTCGCCGTCGTCATTGTTGGTGCCGCCCCTCGCCGTACCGTTGACGCCCACTGCTACGCCGTTGCCGTACGGAACCAGCTCGGGATTACGGTCATCCGCGCGGATGATGGTGCCGTAGGTCATCGTCCCCTTGGTGCTGACCGTCACCTCGCCGAACTGGAATTCCTTCGGCTTCGCGACGCCGGGCCCTCCGGCGGTCAGCTCAGCCGCCTGTACCGCGCCCATGAGGCACGTATGTGCAAGCACGGCAGTCCCCAGGATGCGAATCGACGACGCGCGCCACTGGCCGCGAACGCCGCTTGCAGTCGTCGTGCTCGCCCGCGCCGCCCCCTGCGCAACGGCACGGATTGCCTGCGCTGCAGGGTCTCGATCAGCAGGGGTACAGCCATGGCACCTGGCTCGATCGGGGGCCTTGTCGATGAACGTTTCCTTCACGTCTTGCTCCTTTGGTCGATATCGCCTGAATGGGCGGTGTTGTTTTGAGGTTTTCTTGCAATGCGAGCGTCGATTCGACCGCTCGAGCGCCCCCGTGCAGGGGCATGGGAATGGGAATGGGGATGGGTTTTCCGGGATCCGCCGCGCAGGAAAAGACCCCATCCGGCACATGTGCCGGATGGGCAAATCGCCAACAGAGGGAGAGAGGGAGCTCCGCTGGTCGAAACCGGCCTGTTACCTCGCGGACGGGCTCTGTCTCATTCGAACAGCACGTCGCCAAAGCCCCGGATCGCCGCGTCGCCGGCCATCGCCACCTTGCTCCAGGCCTCGGCCTGCGCCAGCAGTTGGTCAGCGTAGAAGCCGGCGGTGGCGATCTTGCTGCGATAGAACCGCTGGTCGCCGGCTTCGCTGTCCAGGTAGCCGGCGGCGGCCAAGGCCGCCCTGCCCATCATCCAGCCGCCGCAGACGAGGACGGCTAGGTTGAGGTACGGCAGGGCCGCGGTCAGCACGGCCGCAACGTCCGACCTGACAGTGCCCAGTACCCACTCCGTGGCGTCGGACCAGGCCTGTTTCGCGCCCAGCAGTTGCGCGCCGATGGCACGCAGTTCGGGCCGGTCGGAAGCCAGCAGCGCGTCGGCCGTGCCCTGCACCTCGGAGAAGACGACTTTGACGGTGGCGCCCTGGTCGCGCATCAGCTTGCGGAAGATCAGGTCGTTGGCCTGGATGCCGGTGGTGCCTTCGTAGATCGTCGTGATGCGCGAATCGCGCCAGTGCTGCGCGGCGCCGGTCTCCTCGATGAAGCCCATGCCGCCGTGCACCTGGATGCCGAGCGAAGTGACCTCGACCGCCATCTCCGTGCCACCGCCCTTGACCACGGGAATCAGCAGTTCGGCCAGGAACAGGTCGCGCTTCTTCTGCTCCGGGTCGGTGCCGGCGTGCGCACGGTCGAGCAGCCCGGCGGTGAAGTAGGTGACGGCGCGGCAGGCTTCGACGCGCGACTTCATCAGCATCAGCATGCGGCGCACGTCCGGATGCTTGTCGATCGTGACCAGCGCTTCGCCGGTCACGGCGTCCCGCCCCTGCTTGCGTTCACGGGCGTAGCCGAGCGCCTGCTGGTAGGCGCGCTCGCCGAGGGCGACCCCCTGCAGGCCGACGCCCATGCGGGCTTCGTTCATCATGATGAACATGTACTCGAGGCCGCGGTTCGCCTCGCCCAGCAGATAGCCGACGGCGCCGCCCTTGTCACCGAAGGCCATGACGCAGGTCGGGCTGGCGTGGATGCCGAGCTTGTGCTCGATCGACACGCAGTAGGCATCGTTGCGCTCGCCGAGCGAACCGTCGGCATTGACCAGGAACTTCGGCACCAGGAAGAGCGAGATGCCCTTCACGCCCGCCGGGGCGTCCGGCAGGCGGGCGAGAACGAGATGGACGATGTTGTCCGTCATGTCGTGGTCGCCATAGGTGATGAAGATCTTCTGGCCGAAGACGCGGTAGCTGCCGTCAGCCTGCGGCTCGGCGCGGCTGCGGATCAGGGCCAGATCGGAACCCGCATTCGGCTCCGTCAGGTTCATCGTGCCGGTCCATTCTCCGGAGATCATCTTCTCCAGGTAGATGGCCTTGAGTTCGTCGCTGGCGCAGGTCAGCAGCGCAGCCACGGCGCCACCGGTCAGCAGCGGACCGAGCGAGAAGGACAGGTTGGCGGACGAGGCCATCTCCTTGACCGCGATGCCGATGGCTTCCGGCAGGCCCTGCCCGCCGTACGCCGTCGGCGAGGCCAGGCCGTTCCAGCCGGCGTCGCAGAAGGCCTTGTAGGCTTCCTTCCATCCGTCGGCGGTGACGACGCCGTCAGGCCCGAGCTTGCAGCCCTGCGTGTCGCCGATCCAGTTGAGCGGGGCCAGCACGCCGCTGGCGAACTTGGCCGCCTCCTCGAGGATGGCGTCCGCCATGTCGGGCGTGGCTTCTTCGTAGCCGGGAAGCGCGGCGATGGCGTCGAGACCGACGATCTCGTCCATCACGAAGCGCATGTCCTTCACGGGGGCGATGTAATCACTCATGGTGTTCTCTCTTTCGATCTGTTCGTTCAGATGCTTTCGAAGATGCCGGCGGCACCCATGCCCGTGCCGATGCACATGCTGACCATCCCGTACTTGCCGCCGGTACGGCGCATGCCGTGCAGCAGCGTCGCCGTGCGGATGGCGCCGGTGGCACCGAGCGGGTGGCCGAGCGCGATCGCGCCGCCCAGCGGGTTGATCTTCGACGGGTCGAGGTCGAGCTCCTTGACTACGGCGAGCGCCTGCGCTGCAAAGGCTTCGTTCAGCTCGATCCAGTCCAGGTCTTCCTTGCGGATGCCGGCTTGCTGCAGCACCTTGGGGATCGCGACGATCGGACCGACGCCCATAATCTCCGGCGCCACCCCGCCGACGGCAAAGCCGGCAAAGCGGGCGAGCGGGGTCAGGTTGTGTTCCTTCAGGACCTTCTCCGAGACCAGCATCACGGCGCCGGCGCCATCGGACATCTGCGAGGCGTTGCCCGCGGTGACCGAGCCCCTGGCGTGGAAGACCGGGCGCAGCCTGGCGAGCTTCTCGACGGAGATGTCCGGGCGTGCGCCCTCGTCGTCGGTCGGCGTGCGGTCGCGCTGGCGGATTTCGCCGCTGGCCAGATCGGGCTTGTAGTCACGCACGGTGAAGGGCGAGGTCTCGGCCTTGAAATGCCCGGCAGCGATCGCGGCGCAGGCCTTGCGGTGGGACGCCTCGGCAAAGGCATCCTGCGCCTCGCGGCCGATGCCCCACTGCTGCGCCACCTTCTCGGCGGTCAGGCCCATGCCGTAGGCAATGCCGATGTTTTCATCGGAGAACCAGGCGGGGTTGGCCGCCACCTTGTTGCCCATGATGTTGGACATCGCGGTCATCGACTCCGTACCGGCGGCGATCATCACGTCGGCCAGGCCGAGACGGATCTGATTGGCGGCGTCGGCGACGGCCTGCAGTCCGGAGGAGCAGAAGCGGTTGATGGTGATGCCCGGGACGGTATTCGGCAGACCGGCGAGCAGCGCACCGATGCGGGCCACGTTCATGCCCTGCTCGGCTTCGGGGATGGCGCAGCCGACGATGACGTCGCCGATGCGGGCCGGGTCGACGCCGGGCGCCTGCGCGACCACGGCGCGGATGGCGTGGGCCAGCATGTCGTCCGGCCGCGCATTCCTGAACATGCCGTTGCGCTTGCCCACCGGCAGGCGGGTTGCGGCGACGATGTAGGCTTCCTGAATCTGTTTGCTCATTATGGTGTTCTCCTGGGCCGGATCAGTTGCGGAGCGGCTTGCCGGTCTCGAGCATGTGCTGGATCCGGGCCTGGGTTTGGGGGTTCTTCAGCAGCTCGACGAACAGGCGGCGCTCGACCGTGAGCAGCCAGGCCTCATCGACCAGACTGCCGCTATCGACTTCACCACCGCACAGCGCAACCGCCGCGGCACGGGCGACCTGGTAGTCGTACGCGGAGATCATGCCGCCGTCACGCATGTTGACCAGCGTCATCTCCAGGGTCGCGATGCCGCCGCGCCCGGCCACCGGCACGGCACGCGCCGTGGCGGGGGGCGCATAGCCGGATTCGGCCAGCGCACGGGCTTCGCGGATCGCCACGTAGAGCAGCTCGTCGGGATGGAACAGCACGGTATCGGTCGCGCGGGCGAAGCCGTAGCCCACCGCCTCCGCGGCGCTCTTCGAGACCTTGGCCGTGGCGATGTTCATGAACACCGGTTGCAGGAAGGCCATCAGCTCGGCCGGGGTCGCGGTCCGCCCCGCCCATTCCGCCGCCTGCAGCGCGAACTCCTTGCAGCCGCCGCCGGCCGGGATCAGGCCGACGCCCGCTTCGACCAGGCCCATGTAGCTCTCCAGCGCCACCACGCGGCGCGTTGCCTGCATGGCGAACTCGCAGCCGCCGCCCAGCGCCATGCCCTGCACCGCCGCCACCACCGGCACCGCCGCATACTTCAGCGCCTGACCGGCCTGCTGGAAGGCGGCGACATAGCGGTCGAGCTGCGCAAAATCGCCGGCCACGCACCCCTCGGCCACCTGGGCCAGGTTGGCGCCGACGGCGAACGGCGGCTGGTGCCAGATGACCAGGCCGGACAGGCTCTGCTCGGCCTGGCGCACCGCTGCCACCACCCCATCGACCACTTCGCTGCCGATGGCGTGCATCTTGGACTTGAAGGAGAGGATGCCGATGCCGGCGTCGACCGCCGGCAAACGCCACAGACGGACACCGTCGTTCTCGAACAGGGTCTCGCCGGACTGCTCGGGCGCCAACGAACCGTCGCCGAGGACGGCTTCCTGGAAGAGCTGGCGCTGGTACACCGGCAGCGCGGAACGCGGCACATAGGCCTTACGGCGCGGCGACCACGAGCCCTGCGGCGTGTGCACACCCTCACGATCTTCCAGCACCCAGGCGGGCAGCGGCGTATCGCTCATCGTCTCGCCGGCGGCGATGTCGGCGGCGATCGCCCGGGCGATGTCCGCCCAGCCGGCGGATTGCCAGATCTCGAACGGCCCCTGCGTCCAACCAAAACCCCAGCGCATCGCGAGATCCAGATCGCGGGCATTGTCGGCGATGGATTCGAGCTGCACGGCGGCATAGTGGAAAACGTCGCGGAAGATCGCCCACAGGAACTTCGCCTGCGGGTCCTTCGAGGCACGCAGTGCGGCGAAGCGGCTGGCCGGGTTCCTGTCCTTGAGGATGCCCGCCACCTCGGCGCTGAGTTCGCCGCTCGAGGGGCGGAAATCCTGCAGGCCAAGGTCCAGCACGTGGACTTCCTTGCCGACCTTGCGGTAGATGCCGCCCTTGGTCTTCTGACCCAGAGCCCCCTGCGCGATAAGCTGTTCCAGCCAGGCCGGCACCTTGAAATGCGCATGCCATGGATCGTCGGGCAGCGTGCCGTGCATGTTGCGCACGACGTGGGCCAGCGTATCCAGGCCGACGACGTCCGCGGTGCGGTAGGTGGCGCTCTTCGGGCGGCCGATCTTCGGCCCGGTCAGGGCGTCGACCACATCGAAACCAAGCTCGAAGCGCTGGGTGTGATGCATCACCGCCAGGATCGAGAGCACGCCGATACGGTTGGCGACGAAGTTGGGCGTGTCGAGGGCGCGGATCACACCCTTGCCGAGGCGCGAGGTCAGCCAGGTCTCGAGCGCATCGAGCGTGCCCGCATCGGTCGTGCGGGTGGCGATGATCTCGACCAGGCGCATGTAGCGCGGCGGGTTGAAGAAGTGGATGCCGCAGAAGCGCGGACGAACATCGGCCGGCAGCGCCTGCGACAGCGCGTCGATCGACAGTCCGGAGGTGTTGGAGGCGATGATGGCATTGGCCGAAATGTGCGGCACGATCTTGCCGTACAGGTCGTTCTTCCAGTCCATGCGCTCGGCGATCGCCTCGATGATCAGCTCGCAGCCGGCCAACTCGGCCAGATGCTCATCGTAGTTGGCGGCCGAGATCAGCTTCAGCGCCGCCTTGTTCGCCAGCGGCGCCGGTTCGAGCTTCTTCAGCCCGTCGATGGCCTTCCTGACGATGCCGTTCTTGTCGCCTTCCTTCGCGGGCAGGTCGAAGAGGACGACCGGCACGCCGGCATTGGCGAGATGCGCCGCGATCTGCGCACCCATGACCCCGGCGCCGAGTACGGCGGCTTTCTTGATATGCAGTCTGTTCACGCGATTGACTCCTGGTTTGCGATGGCCGTCAGGCCAGATGTTCGCGAATGGCTTTCTTGTTGATCTTGCCGACGCTGGTGCGCGCCAGCTCCTCGACGAATCGGATCTCGTCGGGCACCGCGTAGCGCGAGATGTGGCCCGCCTCGGCCGATTTCGCGACGGTGGCCTTGATCTCGTCGGCCGTGGCCGTCTGCCCCGGCTTGAGGACGACCATCGCCAGCGGACGCTCGCCCCACTTGTCGTCCTTCACCCCGATGACCGCGACCTCGCTGACCGCCGGGTGCTGGGAGATGATGTTTTCGAGCTCGAGCGAGGACACCCACTCGCCGCCGGTCTTGATCACGTCCTTCAGACGGTCGGTCACCTGCAGGCAGCCGGCCGGGTCGATGGTCCCGATGTCGCCGGTATGGAGGTAGCCGCCGGCCCACAGCTCGTCCGATGCGGACGGGTTGTGCAGGTAGCCCATGGTCAGCCACGGCGCGCGGACGACGATCTCGCCGGTGCTCTTGCCGTCACGGGGGGCGTCGAGGAGGTCGCCGTCGACGGTGTGGAGATCGACCAGCGGCACCGGATAGCCGGTGCGGATGCGCTGGTCGGCCTGGCCGTCCAGATCCTCGGCCGGGAGGTCGCCGGGCACTCGGGCGATGGTCAGGATCGGGCAGGTTTCCGACATGCCGTAACCGGCGAAGACGTCGATACCGCGCTCCAGCGCCGCGGCGGCGAGCCCTTTGGGCAGCGCCGAACCGCCGATGATGACCTTCCAGCCCTTGAGATCGACCGCCTTCGCCTCGGCGTTGGTCAGCAGCATCTGCAGGATGGTCGGCACGCAGTGCGAGAAGGTGACCTTCTCGTCCTGGATGTAGCGGGCCAGGGTCTCGGGCGCATAGCGGCCGGGATAGACCTGCTTGAGGCCGAGCAGCGTCGCGATGTAGGGCACGCCCCACGCGTGGACGTGGAACATCGGGGTGATCGGCATGTACACGTCGCCGCGGTGCAGGCGGCCGTGGTCCTCTGCGGTACCCAGATGGGTGGCGACCGCCAGCGTGTGCAGCACCAGTTGGCGGTGGCTGAAATAGACGCCCTTCGGCAGCCCGGTCGTACCGGTCGTGTAGAAGGTCGTCGCCCGCGTGTTCTCGTCGAAGTCGGGGAAGTCGTACTCGCTCGACGCCTTCGCCAGCAAGGCCTCGTACTCGCCGACAAAGGGAATCTGCCACATCGCCATGTCGCTGCCGGTATCGGAGATCAGCACGAAGCGCTTCACCGTCTCCAGTTGGCCCTTGATGCCCGCCAGCACCGGGATGAAATCGGCGTTGACCAGGACGATGTCGGCACCGGCGTGATTCAGCGTGTACAGGATCTGCTCGGGCGACAGGCGCACATTCACCGTCTGCAGCACCGCACCCATCATCGGCACGGCGAAGAAGCATTCGAGATAGCGGTGGCTGTCCCAGTCCATCACCGCGACGGTATCGCCCGGGCCGACCCCGGCATCGCGCAGCGAATTGGCCAGGCGACGGATCCGGGCGGCCAGGTCGCGGTAGGTCTGGCGGTGGCTGTCGCGGTAGACGATCTCCTGATCGGCGGCAGTCGCCAGCGGTGTATGCAGGAGTTGCTTGATCAGCAGCGGGTAGGCGTAAGCCGAAGCTGCGGCTTGGATGGATTCGGTGGGCATGAGCGAGGTCTCCGGAAAGTCTTCTCTTTTCTTGCGCGCCGGCTTGGGCCAACCAACACCTTCCGCCATGCGCTCTGCGCCTGAGTCCGGTTTCCCGCATCGACAGAGAACTGCTGGCGCGGCCGGACGATCTGGCAATCCAATCCACTTATGCGCGGATTGCGGGAGCAATTCTAAGAACGAGCGCATCCGATGCCGATTGCGACTTGCGCCGAAACACTTGCATAATCGGCCATTCTCGCGATGCGAAGCACCGCACCATGGCCCCGACCGACATCACTGCCGGCACGATCCCGATGTCCTTCGTGCTGAACCTGTTGAACGGCACGCCGCTCGATCCGGCGGGGCAGGCGGACGCGCTGGCGCGGGCGGGTATCGCTCCGGTCCTCCTTGGCGCGGAAACGGCCAGGGTGACCACCGAGCAGTTCGCCACCCTCTACCGGCAACTGGCCAGCCAACTGGATGACGAACTGCCGGGGATGTTTTCGCGGCCCGTGCGCTCGGGCTCGTTGAAGTTTCTCTGCCTCAGCCTGCTCGACTCGGCGACGCTGCAGACCGCCCTGTTCCGACTCAGCCGCTTCTTCCACCTGCTGCTGGATGACTTCCGCATCGAACTTGCTCGCGAAGGCAGCCTCATCCGGATGGCCCTGATTCCGCGGACGCCGCAGGCCGCGGCGAATACCTTCGGACAGGAGATCTTGCTCAAGCTGATCCACGGCGTGGCGTCCTGGCTCACCGGGCACCGCATGACCCTGGCGCGTGTCGATTGCAGTTATCGGCGCCCGAGCCACGCGTCGGAATACGGTTTTCTCTACCCCGGCCCGGTGTTTTTCGAGCAGGCGGTTTCAGCCCTCTACTTCGAGGCCGCCCAGTTGGCCACGCCGATCCGCCAGGACCGGCGCTCGCTCGCCCGGTTCCTGGCCCGGGCCCCCGGCGACTGGCTGTTCGTCGCCTTCGAGCAGCACCCGACCCGGCAGAAGGTCCGCGAGCACTTGCGCCCACGCCTCGGCCTCCCGATTAGCGCCGGTCAGACCGCCAGCGCGCTGCACCTGTCCCTGCGCACGCTGACCCGCCGGCTGGCCGCGGAGGGCACCACCTTCCAGGCGATCAAGGATGAACTCCGCCGGGACGCGACGATTCAGTTGCTGACGAAGACCAATACCCCGATCGCCGTCATTGGCCAGGAAATGGGCTTCGAGGACCCCAACGCCTTTCATCGCGCGTTCCGGAAATGGACCGGCAGCACCCCGGGCGCCTACCGCCCCAAGTGAGGCTCACCAGTAGGTCACCGAGGGCCCGACCCATGCCTTGCAGGTGGCCGGTCGCGTTAGAGCGCGCTATCGTTCGCCCGCAGCACCCGCTGGGCACGGCGTCGATGGAAGCGTTGCGGGTGCTTTCGCGCGGATCGGGAGAGGGGCATTGCACTCAATTGTGATTGCGCGCACGACCCGTGAGCGCGGCGCGCATTACGGGCTGGGCGTGAAGGAGAAGGTCTGAACCAGCACGACTCGCTCCTGTGTGCCGACATCGACCCTCGAGGCCCGCCGACGCTGTGCGTACTGCGCGGGCCGCGCGCGGTCTGAACTCGATGCCGCCACCCTTACGGATTCTTGATTAGCAACGATGTTCAGCCAGGCACCCCAACAGGTCTATACTGTACAAAGATACAGCTTTTCCGCTGAGAGGTGTGCCATGCCGATGAACCGAATCCAGTTTCAACCCGGACTGTCCATGCCCTAGTTTCTCAAGCGCTACGGAACCGAGCCATCCTGCGAGGCGGCTTTGGAGCAGGCACGCTGGCCGGCGGGGTTTCGGTGTCCGCGCTGTGGGGGCGTTACTTACAGCCGGGTACGCGGGCGAACCCACGCGCTGTTCGAGTGCCAGGCGTGTCGACATCAAACGTCGCTGATCGCCGGCACCGTGATGCAGGGCACCAGACTGCCACTGACGACTTGGTTCCTCGCGATCTACCTGATCAGCCAGGCCAAGACCGGACTGTCGGCGCTCGCACTCAAGCGCCACCTCGGGGTGAGCTATCCGACCGCTTGGCTCATCCACCACAAGTTGATGCAGGCGATGGCCGACCGTAAGACGCGTTACGTTCTGGATGGCCAGGTTCAGGTCGATGATGCCTATTTGGGCGGCGAGCGCACCGGTGGCAAAGTCGGTCGGGGCTCGGAGAACAAGGTCCCGTTCGTCGCCGCCGCCTCCCTCAGTGACGAGGGCCACCCCCTGCGCGTCAAACTCACTCCTGTCTCGGGTTTCAACCTGGTCGCAATCGGCCAGTGGGCCAAAACACATCTGGCCCCGGGCAGCACTGTGTTCCCCGATGGACTGGCCTGTTTCGGCGCGGTGAGCAGTGCAGGTTGTGCGCATCAGCCGACCGTTGTCGGCAAGCGCAAGCCGAAGGACTTGCCCGAGTTCCAGTGGATCAACACCGTACTCGGTAACCTCAAGACCAGTTTGAGCGGCAGTTACCATGCGTTCGACTTCCGCAAATATGCTACGCGATACTTGGCCGCGTTCACCTATCGATTCAACCGCCGATTCGATCTGCGCACGCTTCACACGCGACTGCTCGTGGCTGCCGCCACCTGTGTGCCGCAGCCTCAGCGGGTGATTCGGGCGGCTGAGCATCATTGCTAATCAGGTACTGATTTGACTACGGTTCACCCAAGTGCTTCCGTGCGTGGATTCTGAGTTGATCGCGTCGATCGGATGGCCGGTTTCTGGGCAGAGCGGCCACCCGAACAGCCGCTCTGCCTGCGAGCTAAACGGCAGGTCGTGGCCGAACTGAGACACCCTCCCGCTGCAACGGAGCCTTGACTCAATCGAGTTCGCCTTCCGCGAAGACGTTGCGCAGGTGCCGCCGGATCACCGTCCGGTCCCGGCCGAACAACTGGCTCAACTGCTCCTGGCGCAGCCAGACGGTATCGCCTTCCAGCCTGACCTCGACCGTGCCGGCATCGCCGCGGTAGATGACGAGTTCGCTCATCCCGCCAGCCCCTCGATCATCTGCTTGATCCGGTCCATCGAGCGCTTCAGGTCGGCGTCGATCTCCGCCAGCGGCCGCGGCGGCTCGAAAACGTAGAAGTGGCGGTTCAAGGGGATCTCATAGCCGATCCGGGTCTTGTCGTGGTCGATCCAGGCGTCGGGGGCGTGGGACAGCACCTCGCGCTCGAACCAGGCCTGCACGTCCTCGGACAGCGGCACGTTCTCGGCGTCGCGC
>Ga0209573_1004499_pt1 | contig 13648 bp, 10 predicted proteins | sample TNRBio252014_DNA_FD_185870 | JGI IMG/M metagenome (GOLD analysis project Ga0209573, IMG submission 185870) | Wastewater treatment Type I Accumulibacter community from EBPR Bioreactor in Madison, WI, USA - TNR Reactor_6/25/2014_ DNA (SPAdes)... | ecosystem: Engineered > Bioreactor > EBPR >...
CTCCCGGATCCGGCTGGATATCGCAGCGACATGCTCCTTGAGCGCCAGTTGCTGCTCCGATTCGCTCCCCGCATTCACATAGCGGGTATAGGCATTGAGCGATACCTTGGAATCAATCACAAGATGCTTTTCCTGCGGAAGATAGACAATCACGTCCGGCCGGCTCCGGCCTGTCTCGGTGTTGAAACTGACTTCACGGCGATATTCCTTGCCGGCACGCAAGCCGGATCGGTCCAGAATGTTCTCCAGCACCATTTCGCCCCAGTTGCCCTGCATCTTGGACTGGCCTTTGAGCGCCGTCGCCAGACCATGGGCCTCCTCGGTAATCTGCCGGTTCAAATCCTTCAGCTGATTCAGTTCGGCCTTGAGAGTTGCCTGCTGCTCGGTGTCCTTCAGGTGAATATCTTCCACCTTGGTCTTGAATTCCTGTATCTGGGACTGCAAGGGCCGCAGCAAGGCGCCAAGACTGGTCTGGTTCTGCTCGGCAAACCGCCTGCTTTTGTCTTCCAGGATTTCATTGGCCAGCGCCTTGAACTGATCGGATAGCTGTTCACGGGCACTCACCAGCAGCTGCATTTTTTCCTGCGATTGCCTGCGCTCCGCTTCCAGCACCGCATTCAGCTCCGAAACCTGCTGGTTTAGCAGGCTGCTGTCCCGCGACAGCTGGTCGCTGCGTTCCTTCAGAGCCGCGCGTTCCTGCTGGAGCTGGGCAATCTGGCTGGCTTGGGATTCGATGGTGGAATTTCCCATCCCCACCTGCTCGCGCATGTCCGCGATGGACTGCCGGAGAGCGCCAACCTCCTGCCTGGCCGCCTCCAGGCCGGACATCAGCCCGGGAACCAGATTTGCACGTTCCGCCAGCTGGGCGCGCTCCATACCGGTCGCATCCAGCTGGTCGCGCCACTGCGCGGCCTGCTTCTGCAGGTCGGCCAGCTGCACGGCAAGGCGCCGGCTCTCCTCCTGCGCAGCCGCCAGGCGTTCATTCAGCCGGGCAATTTCAACCTGCCCCTCCCCCCTTGCCTGCCATTCTGCACCCGCAATGCGGGCACGCAAAACCAGCCAGACACAGGTTGCGCCGGTCAGCAATCCGACTAGCAGAGTAAGCACACCATATATAGGCAGATCCATCTACCTGATTTCCTTCACTTTGTGAATACCAAATTCCACATGCAGCCAGACAGCTTCTACCGGCCATGGCCCGGAAAGATAGCCCGGCCTCAACGCCCGCTTCTGCCAATTCTGGCAACACAGGCGATGATTATCAAGTATGACAGCCCGGTTTACAGCAGGCGCAAACCGATGGTAAACCATCGCTCGTCCCGTTCATGCTCAAAACGGTTGCCCACAGTGGTATCGATCTGCACACGGTTCGGTATGATCCAGTAGCGCAGTCCTGCCTGGTACAGCGGTCTTCCCTGGTTCTGCCCAAATGTTTCACCGATCAGCCAGATCCTCCCGCTAAGCTGGATTTCAGACCCCACCCCCCAGATGGCAGCATGCTGCTTTGTTTCCTGGCCACGCAACCAGCCCAGATTGGTATGCAGCAACACGCGATCTTCCCGAAAGGAAAAGGTCGCCGGAACATAAGCGTTCCAGTCCCGCCCGCGGATTGCATATTGCGGATGACGCACCGTGCCCACGGCCAGGCCGATGCCCCAGCCATTGGTTTCCAGCGGTTTAAAAACGGTTTTCCCCTGGAACATGACATCCGTGGTTTGCGCCACACCATCCTGATGCGTGTGCGCCCCCCCCAGCGTCAGTTCGAAATTACCCATCGGATTGCAGGAAGGCAATGCCCAGTATTCCGTGCTGTGACGGTTCAGCCTGACCCAACTTTCCAACTGGCACGCTCCGGCATCGACAATGCGCGCATCGTCCGTCTGCATCGGCCGAGCCGCATGGGCGGCCGGCACCAGCACAGGCAGGAACGGAACCAGCCCCGGGCTTAACCAGAGGCAGCGCACTGCATTGCGCAGGAAACAGCGGAAACCGGAACAAAGCATGGCAGTTCTTCACACCTTATTAAGAAGCGGGGAGATTGCACAGGCACTGCCTGCGTCCGCTCATGGCCACAAAACTCCGGTCCTGAGCCATGCTGACCCTGTGCAACCTTGCCGGGGATCCCCGCAATCCAAAAAAAATCGGGAAAATTTCTTGATTATAGTCGCAATCCGGAATGGAAAAAATGATTCCCGCGCTGCCCATCTCCTTCCGTGCCACTTCTCCCGCCATGGACTTCTGGCATCCACCCTTCTTTACATAAAACCCGGCCTGAATGTGTAGCAAAATGCTTGACATTTCGCCCGGTTATCCACACAACCTCCCAAACTGCCATAAAATCATGGAGAAACCATCAGAATTTAAAAGGCAATCTATAATTTATTGTTTTTATTGATTTAAAATTTAGACTGTTATATGAGCATCTCAAGAAAACCGCTGATGGCATGGATAGTTAGCGCACATTTCATTGCATTGCTCACAAAGTTATCCACAGAAACTGTGAAAAAAAATAACTCTCAATAAAGTCAGCAGGCTTGATGCAAACGCAGTGAAATTACTTGAGCAAATTCATTCAACACTAAAAAACCTGGGGCTTCTCAGCAAAACCGACTTGAAAGTGATCCCTCAGGAACTTATAGCCTCTAACTGTTGATAAATCCCTCGCCCTTGGCTGTCGGTTTTTTCAGCCATTAGAAACAGTCCTTTTCCGTTGCTCCTGGATTGCCACAGCTCTCCAATCGCTTTCTTTTCCTTGGTGTCATCGGTCGTAGCAAGGTGCCCGCCCTTATATTCCACCACCAGCAACCTGCCGTCCTCCAACAAAGCAACAAAATCAGGATAGAAATTATCGCTTGAAGTCGGCAACCAGAACGAAAAGCGAGGCTGACCAGCCAGATTGCGCACCCAGAATTTGACCTTGGGCAGACGGTCTATCGCCATTGCACACTCAAACTCCTCGCCCTTGTTGTCCAGCTCGCCAACCGCTGGATAGAAGTGCTTGATAAATTTGTATCGCCCGTCCTTGTAAAACCAGTGAGCAGGATATGCCGCAGGGTCATAACTGAAACCGTAATCAAAGCTGGTTTCCACCCTAGCCGAAGCCCCGAACAAGGTTTCCTGATAGCCCTTCTTGCAAGCTTGCTGGCGATAGGCGCGGATTTTCTCCTGTAGCACCTTCAAGAGAACGAATTTGCCACGGGCAAGAGTGGCCAGGTCGAAACGACCGCCGGACGTCAGACTGGCAACTAATTTCCGCAAATATTCCAGCATGACCGCTTGTTGAATGTCACGCTGGCGGAGTTCCCGATCCAGCCACCGCACAAAATCGTTATCCGTCCATTGGGTCGGAATGTGGGTCAAGCTCATTTGCTGGCTGTCCCGCAAAATCTCATACCGCAACTGCTCACCGTCCAAGTCAATCAGGAATGAATGGGCGGTTTCGTCGAAACGAAATTCGGCCAGTTCGGCTGGGTAGTCCAGCAAATTCCACCCGTTGATATCCAGGAACAGTTCTTTTTCTGCCGGTTCCAGTTCGTCTTGCACCCAGAGGCACAGACGGGGAACGGCAAACGGTTCGCCACGAGCAGACGGAGCCTTGGCCTGCTCCTGATATTCACGGTGGGCAGTCAATACCTGTTTGGCTTCCAGGCGGTAAGGCTCGGCAATCCCATAGACGATTTTGTCCTCCAGAATCTCGTTTAACTGACCGGACACCACCAGCTCGACATGGTTGGGGGCAATTTCCTGCACCGTAATAGATTGCCGTTCCTGCTCGTTGAGATGGGTTAAATCAGGCACTTGTTTCAGCACCATTTTCAACGGTTGCGGGGTTGGAAACAGTGGCAGACCGTCCACCCCCACCCAATCCTTCTGCTGCTGCTCAATGTATTGGCTGGCTTCTTCCTGTTCAAAGCCCATGGAAACGAGGTTATCCACGAGATCATTGGCAACCTTGGCAAAACTTGGGCTGGCGAGGTGCGCATAAGCCCGATTGAGTTCAGCCTGTTTCCGCTTCCTGGCAAACGGCATTCGCAACACCCGGCCCAATAGTTGTTCGACGTCTTTGCTTGAATGGATATTGGCGACCGAGCAGAACACATAGGCAAAGGAGCAGTCCCACCCCTCTTTCAATGCCTCAACCGTCAAAATCACTTCAATCCTGCAATCGGGAGCAAACAGGTTGATACCATCCAGTTCCCGTTGCGTGCCAGTGGCAATCGCGATGCGTTCAGGAGATATTTTCTCGTTGTCTATGAGGTGTTGCTTCAACACTTCCACATTGGCTGGCTTGTCCTTGTTTTCTGCCTGTATCAGCACCAAGGGGCGAACACCGTCAGGGTCATTTGTCGCCAGTTCAGCCAGTTTCATGCGGGTCAGGATTGCCCCGTTGACCGCCTCTTGCCATGTCTTGTGTTCAGTCAGCACGATAGGCAATTTAATCATTTCCTCGGCCTTCAGTTCCGAGGCGGAAACCCGATACAGCACATTGCTACCCGATTGGCGGGAGGTGTCAGGGGTTGCCGTAAATTCCACGATACAGGCAGGCGAAACCCGTTGCAGGACTTCAAAAGTCAGCCTGGTGCGTGCGTTGTGGGCTTCGTCCATTAACACCAACGGGCGGTGCAGGTGCAACAGGTTGGCAAACGAATACTTGATTTTGCCGGTATCTGGCCCCTCTTCTATCCGCTCCAGCCCTTGAACCGTGTTAAGAACCCGTGAGAAATGCGGTTCAAAATTCTCGTTGTGAGCATAGATTTTTCTGCCGTCCGTATTGTCCACCCGCAGGGCGGCCAGAGTGCCGACCACGACACAGGCATTGTCCTGAATATCCTTGGGGCGAATGTTGGCCACATCGCCAATATCAAACACCCGAACCCGACCATTAAATGCCTCATCTATGGCTTCACGGTATGGGTGCGAAGGATTGTTCAGGGCTTCCAGTGTTTGCACCCGAATGGTGTTGGTCGGTACAAGCCACAGCACCAGCGGGTAATCCTGTTCCAGCCAAGATTTGCCAGCAATACGAATGGCATGAGAAGACAACAAGGTCTTTCCGCCACCCGTAGGCAAACGAAGGCAGAGATACGGCACATTTTCAAAGCCTTCAACCGTGTGATATTGCGGGATACGGCCGTCCAGGCTTTTGGCATGTTTGGCATAAGCCCCCGCAACCCCCATGAAGCGGGCATCTTCAAGGCAGGCTTGCAGGGTATCGAGCGTTTTTTGCTGGAAAGTTTTTAGAGTGAGAGCCATTACCGGGCCTTGATATCGTAAGGAGTTTGCTTGAAGGTAATGCCCTCGGCTTTGAGCCGTTCGGCACCAAGGCGGGAACTCTCGCCATAAATCACTTTGGGTCCGTCAAACGGGGGCAGGTGTCGCAATACGGCGGTTGTCAGCACATTTCCGCCATCGGGTCGCTTGTCGCCCAGAATGCCGTTATAGAGCAGGTAATAAGCCACCCCATTGAACACTCCGAGCAAAGGGGATTTGGCAGGGTTATCTAGGGCGGTGCGGGTTTCGCAAAACCAGATATGGCTTGCGAGGTGATCGAAGCGGATCGCGGGGTTAATCTTGCCATGTTCGTCAAACACTGGCTCACCCAGACGATAGAAGCGAAAGCCACCGCCTCCTTGCCAGTTCACGGCTTGGGAAATCCCCCCTTGCTCTCCTTCAATCACTTTCTTCAACCGAGGCACACAATGGGTTATGCAATGCTCGCCCATTTCAATGCCGATATACCGCCTGCCCATTTTGTGAGCCACGGCCGCAGTTGTGCCAGAACCGAGGAAGCTATCAAGGACGAGGTCGCCAGTGTTTGAGAAATGGAAAAGCAATTTGGAAATATAGACTTCTGGCTTTTTACCACTCCTAAAATCCACCCCTCCCTCTGCTCTACAATTTCCAAAATTTCCAGCCAAATCGTAAAAATTAGGGATAGGAAGAGTTTTACTGGCCCCCTCATTATTCAACTCTTCTCGTCGTTGTAGCGGAACGCCCGAGTAGAACTTCCCTTTGGTGGCAGTCTCTTTTTTGGGGCCTGTAAAGTATCTGAAACCCAGACCATCCTCACCAATACCGTAGACCTTATAAAGGCACTTCAATCCATCAATGCTTTTCCGAGGGGCCAGATATTTGTCAAGAAATTCACCAGAGCTACCTTTTTGATTTATCAATGAGCCAGTTGCCCATGTTTCTTTTAAACCATCAATGGAAGCTGGAATTTTTCGGATTTTGTAAGTGGCTGGCTTGTATATTTCAACTTTCTTGCCTGCCAACTCTGTGGTCTCAGACGGAGCGTCGGTTGCAATTTCCCATTCAAATTTGTCTAGTTTGTATTCCTCTGAAACCTTGTTGGGCTTGGATTTGTAAATATTTTTTGCATAAATGAAACATTGCTCTATCACCTTTTGGTAATCGTTATCTTCCGCCAAAGTTTTATTGCCATACCTCACTTGAATATAGAAGGTGGTAATGAAATTACTTCGTCCGAAAATCTCATCCAATATCACTTTGAGATATGGAGCTTCGGAATCATCAATTTGACAACAGAAAAAACCATCCTCCGCTAGGAAATCCCTTAACAACTCCAAACGCGGGAACATCATTGCAAGCCATTGGCTATGTTCCAAGTTGTCGTTGTAGTGTTCAAAGTTAGCACTTTGGGTATTGTATGGAGGGTCGATATAGATACATTTGACCTTGCCAGCGTAAAACGGCAACAAGGCTTTCAGTGCTTCCAGATTGTCGCCCTGTATCAGCAGGTTTTCGGAAGGCTCGCCAGCAGACAATTCCGCTACTGGCTGCAGAAAGCGATACGGCACCGACAGCGAGGTCTGCAAGTCGGTTTCACGGGTGAGCCATTGCAGGATAGGCATTCTAAATTTTTACTTGTTGAGTGGTTGCCAGATTGTCCACTAAACAGGGCTATTTTTCTACAGCCGAGACAGTTTTACCCTCTCGCAAAAAAAATCTCAAAACAAGGTTTGACCCCTGCAAAATTGTACGGTTAAGCACATGAAGATAAGCAACAAGAAAGGTTTGCAGCAAGCCATGCCACGGGGTCATAAAAAAATTCCTCGTTGTTCTTGCATGGGTAGCCAACCCTGTCCCAAATCCAATCCTGGCAGCTGCGCTTTATGAGTCCATTTCCGTGCCGGGAACCTGGATTCCGGCCAAAAAAAATGCCCCTGAACTTTGAAGGAACAGGGGCAAATATCTTAACCAGTCTTAGAGGAGGGAGTTAAGATTTCACGTCCAGGGGGAACCAAACGTGAGGCAATTTGCATTACCTGAACGATCAGAGTCGAAGGTCAGTATTTAGTTCCACGATCGGAAAAAATCTGCCGAAATCGAATGGATGGGATCGCAAGAAGCGGCGACAGGTCACAGCACCGGGTCAATCCAGCACACAGGCTTGATCACACAGCTTTTTGAGTAATTTGCATTCCGAATAACTGGTACCCCGAAGACGAATCGAACGTCCGACCTACCCCTTAGGAGGGGGTCGCTCTATCCACTGAGCTACCGGGGCATTTTATTATTCTATCGCAAATACGCGCCGATCACACCCCTGCTGACCCCTGTTTATCCGGCCAGCCTGTTTTCAGACATTCAGAACGCGCTATGCCTCCCTGAGTTCTCTGACCATGACCGGATTTTCAATTTGCTGCGAATGCTGGAGCGCGAGATTTACTGATAGCGCAATGCTTCGATCGGTTCCATGCGTGCGGCCTTCCTGGCCGGATAGAATCCAAAAAACACGCCCACTGCGGTTGCCACCATGAACGCCAGCAGCACGGAGCTCAGGGTGATGAGCACGGCCATATCGGCAAGCCGGTTCATCAGCAGGGCCCCGCCGATGCCCAGCGCCACCCCGACCACGCAGCCGGCAATGGAGATCATGATCGATTCCAGCAGGAACTGCAGCAGGATGTCGCGCTGGCGCGCGCCGATGGCAAGGCGGATGCCGATTTCCCGCGTGCGTTCCGTGACCGAGACCAGCATGATGTTCATGATGCCGATTCCGCCGACCAGCAGGGAAATCGAGGCAATGGCGCCGAGCATGAACGACATCACGCGCGCGGTTTCAGCCGCGGTATTCGCCAGAGCAGTGAGGTTGCGCACCATGAAATCGCTCTCTGCCTTTTCCTGCAGGCGGTGGCGCTGGCGCAACAGCTCGGTGATCGAACGCTCCGCCGCGGGCATGGCCTGGGGTGAAGACGCCTGCACCATGATCAGGCGCACGGTCCCCTGGAACTGCGAACCAAACAGCTTGCGCTGGGCCGTAGTGACCGGAACCACCACCGTGTCATCCTGGTCCCGCCCGTCCAGGCTTTGCCCTTTCGGAGCAAGCACGCCCACTACATGATATGGGTTGTTTTTGATGCGGATGGTCTTGCCTACCGGGTCTTCGTCTCCAAACAGGTTCTTCACCACGGTCTGCCCGAGCAGAGCTACGCGGGTTGCAGAACGCACGTCGGAATCCGAAAATGGATAACCGGCAGATAGCTGCCAGTCCCGCACCTCCAGAAAACTGGGGGTAGTGCCCATCACCTGGGTGCTCCAGTTGTTCGAGCCATACACCAGTTGCGCCGTACCGGGGGCATTCGGCGCCACCGCCACAATGCCGGGCAGTTCGGAAATGGCCTGCGCATCGGCAATGGTGAGCGTAGGCGTGGCGCCCAGGCCCATACGCAGGCCGCCGGAGGTCGTTGACCCGGACATGACGATGAACAGATTGCTTCCCATCGCGGCGATGGATTGGTCCACCATGAACTGCGCTCCCTTGCCAATGGCCAGAATCAGAATCACCGCCCCGACGCCGATCATCATTCCGAGCATGGTCAGGAAGGTGCGCAGCCGGTTCGTGCCCATGGCAAGCCAGGCTTCGCCCAGCATGGCGCCGATCATGGCCGGGCTCCCTGCGTATCATTCCCGACCGCGCCGTCGTATGCCAGATGTCCGTCCACGAAACGCACCAGCCGCATGGCATAGGCGGCGATATCGGGTTCGTGGGTTACCAGTATCACGGTAATTCCCTGTTCGCGGTTCATCTGCGTGAACAGATTCATGATTTCCTGGCTGGTACGGGTATCCAGGTTGCCGGTCGGCTCGTCCGCCAGGATCAGCCGCGGGCGGTTGACCAGGGCGCGAGCTATGGCCACCCGCTGCTGCTGCCCGCCTGAAATCCGGCCGGGTAGCGAAAGTCCGTATTTGCCCAGGCCGACCTTGTCCAGCATTTGCTGCGCCCTCTCTTCCCGTTCTGCCTTACCCACCCCGGCATAAATCAGCGGCAGCGCCACATTTGCGAGCAGGTTGATTCTGGGAAGCAGGTTGAACCCCTGGAACACAAAACCGATTGCATCATTCCTGAGCCGCGCCAGCTGGTTCCGGTCCAGCGTCCGCACGCTGGTTCCGTTCAGGTAATATTCCCCGGCCGAAGGGATGTCCAGACAGCCAAGCAGATTCATGAAGGTGGATTTCCCCGAGCCGGAAGGCCCCATGATGGCGACAAACTCTCCCGGATAGATGGAAAGGCTGATTTCTTGCAGCGCCGGAACCGGGCCGGCCGCGGTCAGGTAATCCTTGCCGAGGCCGATGGTCTGGATGATCGGCTCCTTGTCCATCAGAACAGTCTCATTTTCATGACGCCCTGCGATGGCCCTTCCTCCCCGGATGGCACCACTTCTCCGGTTACCACCCGATCCCCGGCCGCCAGTTTCCCCGATAGCACTTCGGTATATTTATTGTCCGTAATGCCGGGAACGATCGCAACCGGCCTGAGCCTGTCCTGCTCCAGGACATAGACCGTTGCCGCGGCGGATTTCCCCTGCTGCCCGTTTTTTCTGCTGCCCTGCGTCCTGTTATTCGGGGCGGCATCGGCAGGCTTGAAGCGCAGCGCCGTGTTGGGCACCAGCAGCACGTTCCCGCGCTGGGCGGTGATAATGTTGACATAGGCGGTCATGCCCGGCATCAGGATTCGTTCGGGATTATCCACTTCCACCACCACGTCATAGGTCACCACATTCTGCACGGTAGTGGGATTCAGCCGGCGCTGCCGGACAGTGCCCCGGAAGGTGCGCCTGGGAAACGCATCGACGGTAAAGTGCACTTCCTGGCCAACCTCGATAAAGCCGATGTCGGCCTCGGCAAAACTGGAATTGATCTGCATCCGGGTCAGGTCCTGGGCGATGGTGAACAGGGTAGGCGTCTGAAAACTGGCAGCCACGGTCTGCCCGATATCGATCACACGCGATACCACGACGCCAGAAACCGGGGAACGGATGATCGAATAGCCGTAATTGGTACGGTCTCTCTGCAATTGCGCCCGCGCCAGCGCAAGCTGCGCGCGTGCCGATTTCAATGCCTGCACCGCCTGGTCCAGCTCCTGTCTTGATATGTATTCCTGCCGGAACAGTTCGCGCATTCTTTTTTCATTGGCCAGCGCCAGCTCCAGTGATGCCTGCGCACTGCTTACATTCGCTTCGCTCTGGCCGATCTGCGCCAGAAACAGGGAGGGGTCGAGTTCTGCCAGTACCTGTCCCTTGCTGACCTGGTCATTGAAATCTGCATGCAGTTTCCTGACCGTACCCGAAACCTGGGTGCCGACATTCACCAGAACCACGGGATTAAGCGTGCCATTGGCGGAAACGGTCTGGGTGATATCTCCCTTCTCCAGCGCCTGGAAATGATAGCGCTCCTGGAGAGGCACGGTATGCAGCTGCTTCCAGTACAGGTATCCGCCTGCGCCGAGGAGGATCAGCGCAAGCATCCCCATGATTTTCAACAACCGCGATTGCTTTGGTTTCATAGATGCATCCAGATAACGGTTAACGGCTGGTTTTGCCCGAGGCCTGGGCCGGAAAGTCCAGCATGCCCATCGACTGGGCCAGGACTGCCTTGGCGATGTGCCAGTTATAGATGGCCTGGATATTCTGCATGCGCGCGTTGGCAAGGGATGCCTGGGCAAGCAGCAAATCCAGTATGTTCCCCACGCCCGCCTGGTAGCGTCCGCGCGCGACCCTTTCCGACTGTGTGGCGCCGGACAGCAGGGTAAGGCTGCTTTTCACCGCCTGGGTTCCGGTGAGAACGCCCTGGTAAGCTTTCCATACGTCCAGCGCAATTTGCTGGCTCAGCTTTTCACTCTGGGCCAGGCGCGCTTCAACCTGTGTCTCGGCAGCCCGGATGCGATAGGTGTTATTGAAACCGGTAAACAGCGGGAAATTGACCGACACGCCCACCGAAGCATTGCTCGCCGGGGCAAAGATGCCGAAATTGCTTTCGGACACATTGGATGTCAGGGAAATCGTCGGCATTCCCGCAGCTTTTGCCACTTCCACGCTGGCCCTGGCTGCATTGACCTGTGCTTTCGCTGCGGCCAGATCCGGGCGCAGGTTGCGCGCTTCCTCGATCAGCCCAGCGATATCATGTTCGAATTGCACGCCTGCCATATGCAGGGTGGGAGGCGCAATCGCAAAATCCCGGTTGGCATCTTCCCCCATGACGTTTGCCAGCGCTCCCCTGGCATTTCTGGCCTCACCCTCGGCCTGTATCCGCAGCAAGGTTGCCTGCGCACGGGCTGTCTCGGCCTGCAGCTTGTCTGCCAGCGTGCCCGTGCCGACTTTGTGGCGGCTGGTAGCGGCACGAACACTTTCAAGAGCGGATTTTTCCGCCTGCTCCAAGGATTCTACCGCAGCACGGGTTGAAAAAAACTGATAATAGGCCTGGACTGCGGCCAGGAACACCGACTGGATCGTCGCATCCTGGGTCAGGTTCAGCGCGGTCAGAACCTGTCTGGCATTATCCAGGGCGGCCGCACGACCGCCAAAATCATACAGCAGGTAATTCAGGGAGGCGTTAAGGCTGTGCTGGCTCAGGTTGGTGGCACCCGGCGCACGCGAACCACCACCTTCAATCCGGCTCCTGTTCTGCGAAGCGCCGACACTGATCGTTGGCAGGTAGGCAGACTGGCTGACCCCCACCTGGGCCGCCTGGACCCTTGCATTCGCCCAGGCTTCGCGAGTTTGCGGATTATTGCACAGTGCGCGTTCTACTACATCCGCCAAGGTGAGCCGGATTCCGGAAACCGGCACATTCCCGCAGGGAGCCATCGCCAAAGGGCGGTGCACGCTGTCTGAAACTGAACTTGCAGTAAGCCCGCGTGTAGAAAAAGGATCGATTGGCTCCGGCATGACGGGGAAAGACCATCCGGCCAGTATGCAGGCCAGAATTGCGATTGCAGTTTTGCGCCCATCTTTAGAACCATTCGGAAACAGAAAAAGCACTTTATATTCCTTCCTCCCGGCATTCGCACAGAATCCTTGCCCTGCCTGCAAAATCCTATCTGAATTTTTAGTAAACAGAACCCGCCAGTGAAATGGCCTTTGTCTTGCTAAAGACAGGACAGGCAATCCGATTTTGCACAAATGTTGCAGAGTTGGATAGTTTTTTTATCAAAGTTGCCATGCCCGCTGCATTTTTTCAACTGGAAAACGCCTGCCCGCCAGAGAGCCGGGGATAAATTGAGCTCACTGCCGGCCAACGGAGAACTTTCATCACATCCAGCCAGAATAACTCTTGTTCCTCGAAAATTCGGCTGTTATGCCAATAATTGCTATGATATTCTTGCATTTTCAACCGGAATGAGTTGCGCATCACCAGAAAACAAACAATTTAATGCACGGATTCATCCAGCTGCCATCGCTTTTTTATCCAGTAATCCATTCGTTCCTCTGGTGAATTTCTGTATCAATAAAAATGAACAATCCACATTAAAATGTTTCACAATATTATATAATATTATATATTATCGCCATTTGGACGGAGATACATGAATGAATGTCGTAGCTGAAAGACTGGATTTGTCCGCCATGCACGCTTCTGCTACGGAAGCCTGCAAACTCCTGAAGGCCTTGGCCAACCCGGATCGTTTGCTGCTGCTATGCCAGATGACACAGGGAGAACTTTGTGTCAGAGAACTGGAACAATTGCTGAACATCAAGCAACCCACCCTCTCCCAACAGCTGACCGTTCTGCGCGAGGAACAGCTGGTCCACACCCGGCGCGTAGGAAAACAGATCTTTTATTCCATTGCCAGCAAGCAAGCGATGGCTGTTATGCAAGTGCTGTATGAGCAATTCTGCATGTCTGAAACGGGAGCGGCAGAATAATGGGGATCGACTGGGCAAATTTTACCCCGTGGTCATCTCTTGCCGGAGGGTTATTGATTGGCCTTGCCACCGCCGCTTTTGTTCTGCTGAACGGACGGATTGCAGGCATCAGCGGCATACTGGGCGGCCTGCTGCGCCCTGCAAGGGGGGATGCCGGATGGAGAGTCGCCTTTATTGCAGGCCTCATTTTTTCACCGCTTGCCTATAGCCTGGTCGCACCCCTTCCGGCGATTCATACCGATACCGGTACGGCAATCCTGATTCTTGCCGGCCTGCTGGTCGGCCTGGGCACCCGCTATGGTTCCGGCTGCACCAGCGGGCATGGGGTTTGCGGTATTTCGCGGCTTTCCCCACGCTCGATGGTTGCCACCGCCTCGTTTATGCTGGCCGGTTTTGCAACCGTATATGTCGTACGCCACCTGTTCCATTAAAGGAGTCCATCCATGCAAATCGTAACGGCTTTCGTCACTGGCCTGCTG
>Ga0209573_1004500_pt1 | contig 13647 bp, 14 predicted proteins | sample TNRBio252014_DNA_FD_185870 | JGI IMG/M metagenome (GOLD analysis project Ga0209573, IMG submission 185870) | Wastewater treatment Type I Accumulibacter community from EBPR Bioreactor in Madison, WI, USA - TNR Reactor_6/25/2014_ DNA (SPAdes)... | ecosystem: Engineered > Bioreactor > EBPR >...
CCCCGGTCCCGCTGGTACGCGCCGACAGGCCCTCGGCCTCCGGCGCCGGCAGCGACGCCCGTGCCGTCTCGGGTGGCCCGTGGGCCAACCCTGGAGAAACCTGACCATGGACGCCACCCGCCGCCTGTTGCTGGCCAGCCTTTGCGCTCTGATGGGGGCTTGTGCCGCGATGCACAGCCTGCACACCGAGGTCAGCACCTGGGGCGAATGGCCCGCCGGCCGGGCGCCCGGGCGCTATGCGATCGAGCGGCTGCCGTCACAGCAGGCACGCTCGGCCGAGATCGAGCCGCTGGAGCGGGCCCTCGCGCCGGCGCTGGCCAAGGCCGGCTTCGTGCCGGCCACCGATGCCGCGACCGCCGAGGTGCTGGTCCAGGTCGGCCTGCGTGAATCCCGGGCCGACCGCTGGCCCTGGGACGACCCTGCCTGGTGGGGCGTCGCCGGGTGGGGCCCGGGCTGGGCCTTCAGGCGCCCGACGCCCTGGCTGGCCCCCCGCTTCGCGCTGCCCCCCGAGCCGGCCCGCTGGGAGCGCGAGGTCGCCGTGCTGATCCGCGACCGTGCCAGCGGCAAGCCGCTGTACGAGGCACGCGCCAGCGCCGAGGGCCTGTCCGGCAGCCGGGCCTCGCCGGCCGTGGTGGGCGCGCTGTTCGCTGCCGCGCTGGCCGACTTCCCCCACACCGGCGTCAACCCGCGGCCGGTGCTGGTGCCCCTGGCGCCCTGAAGGCGCAGCCCGATCCGCGAAGGCGCACCTGCCGGGGCGCCGCGCCGTACGCGCCGCGGCCGCGGCGGCGGCCAGGGGCGGCAGCTAATGCGGCGCCTCGATCAGCGCGCGAAGGTCGCGCTCCCAGCCGTTCAGCTTGTCTCGCGCCAGCTGCCGCTGCGCGCTGCGGGTGCTGTTGTGGACACGCGCCACGAAGGCGCAGTTGTGGCGCACCAGGTGCTGCTGCAGCTCACGGTAGGCGGGGTCGCTGGAGCGCTCCAGCCGCTGCGCCAGCTGGCGCAGCGCCGCCGAGACCTGCGCGCGGTCGGCCTTTTCGGCGAGCAGCCGGCGCAAGGTCTGCACGGTGTCGCGCTGGCGGCGCTGGCGGTCGGCCAGCCAGGCCTCGGGGTCGAAGGGCGACTCGGCCAGACCGGCGGCCACCAGGCGGCGCTGCGCCTCGTCCAGCCGGCCGTAGAAGGTCTCGAAGCGTTCCACCGTGCGTTTCTCGGCGGCCGCCCGCCGTTCGGCCGGGTCGGCTTGCAGGTGCTCGGCGCGCAGTTCGTCGTTGCCTTTGGCATAGCGCTGCTCGATGTGGCGCAGCTGGGCTTCGCCGAGGCCGGGCACCAGCTCGGCGGCAGCGTCCAGCGCGCGCTCTATCGAAGGGTCGGCGGCACGGCGGAGCCGCTCGTTCCAGCGGCAGACCTCGTCGGCGGTCACCGGCTGGTCGAGGACCCGCTGCAGGGCGGCCAGCTGCGCCGCCCAGTCGGGCAGCTGGCTGGGCCGGTGCCAGGCGAACCACTGGCGGATCAGCGCCTTGGCGCGCAAGGCCTCGTCACCCTCGAAGTCGGCGTAGCCGTCCAGCCACCACCAGGCCAGCTGCGGCCCCTGGTCGTACGCCAGGCGCAGCGCGCTGCAGCCGCCCAGCAGGGTCAGCAGCCCGATAATCAGTGCATTGAACAAGGTTGACCGCATGGCTCTCCACGTCGTGATCATGGCCGCGGGCAAGGGCACCCGCATGAAGTCGGCCCGGCCCAAGGTGCTGCATCGCATCGGCGGGCGATCGCTATTGCAGCATGTCCTGGACACTGCGGCCGCGCTGGGTGCCATCCAGCCCGTGGTGGTCACCGGGCACGCTGCCGACGAGGTGGAGACCGCGGTGCGCTCCAGCGGGGCCTGTTTCGTGCGTCAGGTACCACAGCTGGGCACCGGGCACGCGGTGCAGCAGGCCGTGCCGGTTCTGCCCGACGACGACTCGACGACCCTGATCCTCTATGGCGACGTGCCCCTGGTGCGCCCGGCGACCGCCGCCGCGCTGGTCGCCGCGGCGTCCGGCGGCGCACTGGCCTTGCTGACGGTCGAGCTCGCCGATCCGACCGGCTACGGCCGCATCGTGCGCGACGGCAGCGGGCAGGTGGTCGGCATCGTCGAGCAGAAGGACGCCAGCGCCGCGCAGCGCGCCATCCGCGAGGTCTACTCCGGCATCATGGCCGCGCCCACGGGCTGGCTGCGCCGTGCCGTGATGGCGCTGCGCGACGACAACGCCCAGCGTGAGTACTACCTGACCGACGTCGTCGCCGCCGCGGTGGCCGAGGGCCTCAGCGTGGCGAGCCACCGCATCGCCGACGAGACCGAGGTGCTGGGCGTCAACAGCCCGCTGCAGCTGGCCGATCTCGAACGACGCTACCAGCGCCGGCTCGCCGACGCCCTGCTCGAGGCCGGCGTGCGCCTGGCCGACCCGGCGCGGCTGGACATCCGCGGCCGGCTGCAGTGCGGCAGCGACGTCGAGATCGATGTCGGCTGCGTATTCGAGGGGGAGGTCAGCCTGGGCGACGGCGTCGCGGTGGGCGCGCATTGCGTGATCCGCGACGCCCGCATCGCCGCCGGGGCGGTGATCCACCCGTTCACGCATGTCGAAGGCGCCACGGTCGGGCCGGGCGCCCTGGTCGGGCCCTATGCGCGCCTGCGGCCCGGGGCCGAACTCGGCCGCGAGGTCCACGTCGGCAACTTCGTCGAGGTCAAGAACTCGACACTGGGCGACGGCGCCAAGGCCAACCACCTGGCCTACCTGGGCGACGCCGATGTCGGACAGCGCGTCAACTACGGTGCCGGCAGCATCACCGCCAACTACGACGGCGCCTACAAGCACCGGACGGTGCTTGGCGACGACGTTCACGTCGGTTCCAACTGCGTGCTGGTGGCACCTGTGACGGTGGGCGCCGGCGCCACCATAGGCGGCGGCTCCACCATCACCGACGACGCCCCCGCGGGCGAGCTGACCATCGGCCGCGGCCGCCAGGTCACGATCCCGGGCTGGCGGCGCCCGCGCAAGGGGCCGGGCCCGCGCGCCTGAGCCGGGCCTGCAGCCAGGCCTCGAATTCGGCGCCGCTCGCCGGCGCGGCGATCAGGCGGCCCTGCAGGGCTTCGGCGCCGTGGGCACGCAGCCAGTCGGCCTGGGCGTGGGTCTCGACGCCTTCGGCGACCACCTGCAGGCCCAGCGTGCGCCCGAGCTGAGCGATGGCATGGGCGATCGCCGCCGTGCGCTCGTCTCCGGGCAGGGCCTGCACGAAGGTGCGGTCGATCTTCAGGCGCGCGATGGGCAGGTCCTTCAGGTGGGCCAGCGAGGTGTAGCCGCTGCCGAAGTCGTCGACGGTGATGCCGACGCCGATGGCACGCAGGCGCTCGAGGGCTGCGCGCGTCGGCGGGCCCTCGGCCATCAAGGCCTGTTCGGTCAGCTCGAACTCCAGCCAGCCCGGCCCGGCCCCCGCTGCCTCCAGCAGCGCCGCCACGCTGGCCGGCATCGATTCGGCGTGCAGTTGCGAGGGTGTCAGGTTGACCGCCAGCGGCACCTGCAGCAGGCCGGCGGCACGCCAGCGCGAAACCCAGCGCAGGCCTTCTTCCAGCAGCCACTGGCCGATGGGCAGCATCAGCCGCCTCGCCTCGGCAAGCGGCAGGAAGTGGTCCGGCAGCCGCAGGCCTGCGCCAGGCTCGTTCCATCGCAGCAGGGCCTCGACCCCGACCAGGCGGCCGTCGTCCACGCACACCTGGGGCTGGAAGTGGACCTCGAACTGGTGCTCGCGCAAGGCCTGGACCAGCCGGGCTTCGAGCGCCAGCGCGTCGATGGCCGCCTGCGCCATCGCCGGCTCGAAGAAGCTGCAGGCCGCCCGCCCCCTGTCCTTGGCGTGGTACATCGCCGTGTCGGCATGCTGGATCAGCTGGTCCGGGCTTTGGCCGTCGCGAGGGAACATCGCCACGCCGATCGACGGCGTCACCGACAGCGGCTGGCCGGCCACCTCCAGCGGCGCCGACACCGCACTCACCAGGCGTGCCGCGGCCTCGCGCACGGCGGCTTCGTCGGGGTCGTCGCCGAGCAGCACGAGGAACTCGTCGCCCCCCAGGCGGGCCACGCTGTCGGCACTGCGCAACATCGCCGAGATGCGCGCAGCCACCGAGCGCAGCAGTTCGTCGCCCGCCAGGTGGCCCAGCGAGTCGTTGATGCGCTTGAAGTGGTCGAGGTCGATGAACAGCAGCGCGAGCCGCTGCCCCGATTCGCCAGCGGCCGCCATGCGCGCCTGCATGCGCTCGAGGAAGGCCAGCCGGTTGGGCAGGCCGGTGAGCGCGTCGTGGTGGGCGAGGTGCCGGATGCGCTGCTCGGCCACCACCCGCTCGCGGCGGTCGCGCACGATGGTCATGCGCTGCACGTCGTGGCCCGTCCGCATGGTGCGCACGATGAACTCCACCGGGATGGGAGTGCCGTCGCGATGCAGCAAGGCACTGTCATAGGCGATCTCGGCGCCGGATCGGATCACCGCCGCCACCCGGTCGCGCTCGGCGGGGGCCACCAGGTCCAGCGTCGACCGCCCCATCAGCTCGTCCAGCGAATAGCCCGCCAGCGCCAGGAAGGGGGGGTTGACGTCGGTCACGAAGCCGTGGCGATGGAACACGATGCCTTCCGCGCTGGCCTGCATGAACTTGCCCAGCCGCTCCTCGCCCTGGCGAAGCGCCGCCTCGGCCATCCGGTGGCGGGTGATGTCGGAGATCAGCACGAAGCAGCCGACCACCGCCTCGCCGTCCCCGCGGTGCGGCAGCAGGTGCACCTCGATCCAGCGCGCCGGCCCGCCCAGCGAAGGCACCTCGCGCTCGTAGACGGCGCTTTCGCCTTGCTGGATCAGGCGGTCGACGGCCGGCTGGATGGCGTTGGCCGCCACCGGCCCGATGACCTCGGCAAAGCTGCGGCCCAGAATGGATGTCGCGTCGTGGCCGAACATGCGGCAGTAGCTGGCATTGGCATAGCGGCAGGCCAGCGTCGAGGCTTCGTAGTAGGCGATGGCCACCGGCACGTTGTCGGCCAGCTGGCGCAGGAAGGCAACCTCGGCACGCAGCGCGGCGGCGCCGTCGGGGCCTGCGGGTTCCCGGGACTCAGCCATGCGTCAGGCGGGCTGCAGCGGCGTCGGCCGCCAGGCACAGGTCTTCCCAGGCCCTGGACTTGTCGGCCGGGTTGCGCAGCAGGTAGGCCGGGTGGTAGGTGACGATCAGCGGCAGGCCCTGCCAGTCGAGCACCTGGCCGCGCAGCTGCCCGATCGCCAGATCGGTGCGCAACAGGGCCTGCACCGCGAAGCGGCCCATGGCCAGCACGATGGCCGGCTTCAGCAATCCGATCTGGCGCTGCAGGAACGGCTCGCAGCTCTGCATCTCGGCGGGCTCGGGGTTGCGGTTGCGCGGCGGCCGGCACTTGATCGTGTTGGCGATGTAGACGCGCCTTGCCGGCGGCGCGTCGCCCTGGTCCGATCGGGTGAGGTCCAGCGCCGCCAGCATGCGGTCGAGCAACTGGCCGGCCGGGCCGACGAAGGGCTCGCCCTGCAGGTCTTCCTGCTCGCCCGGGGCCTCCCCGACGATCAGCCAGCGGGCCTGGTGATGCCCGACGCCGAACACTGCCTGCCGGCGTGACTGGCACAGGCCGCAGGCCTGGCAGGCGGCGACCTCGCGGGCCAGGCCGTCCCAATCCAGCGTCGCGATGCGCGACACGCGGGCCGGGTCGGGCAGGTCCCGCGGTCTGTCCGGCGGTGTGGGCGGCGGTGTGGCCGGCGGTGTGGCTGTCGGTTTGGCGGTCGCGGTGACCGACGGTCCGGGTGCCGGCGCCGCTGGCGGGCTGGAGGTGGCCTGGGCGGGTCGCGCCGAAGGTCGCGCGGCGGCTTCGAGCTTCGGCGCCGCAGGGCCGCCAGCGGCCGGGCGCGCCGCCTCTTGCGGCACGGCATCCTGCCGCCGCGTGTCGGTCCGGCTGCTGGCGGGCCCCGGCGCCGTCCACAGGCGCAGGCCCATGGCCTGCAGGTACAGGCGCTGGCGCTCATCCCAGGGCATGGGCGGGCACCTCCAGCTTCATCACAAGCGCGTCTTCGCGCGCGCCCGCGGCGGCGGGGTAGTAGCGCGGACGCAGCCCGACTTCGTCGAACCCACGGCGGCGGTACAGGCGCCGTGCCCGCTCGTTGCCCACGCGAACTTCCAGCCACAGCTGCCGCGCCGACTGTTCCGCGCAGCGCTCGAGCACGCGGTCCAGCAACAGCCCGGCCAGCCCGCGGCCTTGCCAGTCGGGAGCCACACTCAGGTTGAGCAGGTGCATCTCCTGCACGCCCGGCATGGCCACGTAGTAGCCCCGCAGCCCGGCCTGCGGGGCGGCCTCGGCGGGACGCAGCCCTTCCAGCAGGTGGCCGGCGGCCAGCGAGTCCAGGAAGTTGCCTCGCGTCCAGGGAAAACCATAGACGCGCTGCTCGATGGCCAGCACTTCGTCGACCCCCTCGGGCGCGATCCAGTCGAACCGCCAGCGCGCGGCGGCGCCGGCCTGCGACCCGCCCTTCACGCCGGCCCCCCCTGCACCGCCGTTGCCGCCGCACGTTGCGCCCGCTCGGCGGTGGTCAGGGCCACCTTGTCGCGCAGGTAGATCGGCAGCGCCAGCGCCGGGTCCAGCCCCGCCCCGGCATCGAAGGCGCTGCGGGCCAGGCGGGCGAGCGCTCGCGCCCGCGAGACTTCCTGCTCCTGCAGGGCCGACCCCAGGCTTGCCCAGGGCAGTGACCCGAAGGCGAGCAGGCCGGAGCCGGCGATGCACTGTGGCGGCTGCAGCGCCCAGCGCTCCCGCAAGGGGCCGGGGTCGCACAGGCAAGGTGGCTCGCTGGCCTGCCAGCCCGCCGCCGCGACGTCGCCCGCAGCGCCGGGAGTGAAGCGGTACCGCGCCGCATAGGCTTCGCCCATGCGGGCGTCCATCACGACGCCGATGTCGAACGGCCCGCGCTCGCCGGCCGCCTGGCGGGCATCCTCGGCGACGACCAGCAGGCTGTCGACGGGCAACACCACACACCCCAGTCCACAGGCCAGCCCCTGGGCGACGGCGCAGCTCGTGCGCAGGCCCGTGAACGCGCCGGGCCCACGCCCGAAGGCCACCGCCGACAGCTGCGCCCAGTCCAGGCCGGCCTGCCGCAGCAAGGCCTGGCTCTGGGGCAGCAGCGAGCGGGAGGCCTCGGCACCACCCGCTGCCTCGACGAACCAGCCACCCCCGGGCCCGTCGAGCGCGACGGCCAGCCGCTCGGTGGAGGTGTCGAAGGCCAGCAGCCAGCCCGGTGCCGACCCCCCGGACCGGGCGCCAGGATCCTTGTCTTGCCGCGTGTCCATCGGGTCAGTTTAGCCGTGAGAAGATCGCCCGATGCCTTCCTCGAGCCTCTCGATGGCCGGCCCCTGGCTGCGCCGGCTGGGGGCGGGCCTGCTGCTGTGCAGCCTGGCGGCCGCCGCGGCAGAGCTGCCCCCCGAGGTGACGCTGGCACTGCAGCGCGCCAAGGTCCCGCTGGAGGCGGTGTCGGTGGTGGTGCAGGAGTCCGGCAGCGGCCGCGTCAGGGTCGACCATCGCGGCGGCGTACCGGTCAACCCGGCCTCGCTGACCAAGCTTGTGACCACCATCGCGGCACTGGACCAGCTGGGGCCGGCCTGGACCTGGCGCACCCCCGTCTGGGTGCAGGGGCCGCTGCGCGACGGCGTGCTCGACGGGTCGGTGCATGTGCAAGGCCGCGGCGACCCCAAGCTGGTGCTGGAGCGGGTGTGGTTGCTGCTGCGGCGCCTGCAGCAGATGGGCGTGCGCGAGATCCGCGGCGACGTCGTGCTCGACAGCTCGGCGTTCGCCAACGCTGGCGGCTCGGCGGCGGACTTCGACGGCGAGGCCGGCCGCGCATACAACGTGCGCGCCGAGGCCTTGCTGCTCAACTACAAGTCCGTCGTCTACGGTTTCGTGCCCGACGCCGCCCGCGGCGTCGCCACGGTGACGGTCGAGCCGCCCTTGAGCGGGCACGATGCGGACCGCAGCGTGCCCCTGGCGCAGGGCCCATGCGGCGACTGGCGAGCCCGCCTGGACGCCAGCTTCACGGGCGAAAGGGCGCGCTTCGCCGGCAGCTACCCGGCCAGCTGCGGCGAGCTGAGCTGGGTGCGCGCCGACCCCGACCCCGACAGCTACAACGCGCGGCTGATCCAGGCCCTGTGGCGAGAGATGGGCGGGCGCCTGACCGGCAGCGTGCGCGAAGGCCCGGCGCCGGCCGGGCGGCCGACCTTCGAGCTGCAGTCGCCGCCCTTGCTGGAGGTCGTGCGCGAGATCAACAAGTTCAGCAACAACGTGATGGCGCAGCAGCTGTTCCTGACGCTGGCCCTGGAGCGGCAACCCGGGCGGGCGGCCAGCCCGGCGGCGGCGCGCGAGTGGCTGCAGCGCTGGCTGGTCGCCCGCTTCGGGGACCTGGGCAGCGACGGCGTGGTGATCGACAACGGCTCCGGCCTGTCGCGCGAGACGCGCATGCCGGCGCGCCTGCTGGCGCGGCTGCTGACCCATGCGGCCGACGGACCCTGGATGGCGGAGCTGATGAGCTCGCTGCCGATCGCCGGCGTCGACGGCACCTTGCGGCGCACCCGGACCGGCGTCGGCCGGGCCCACCTGAAGACCGGGTCGCTGCGCGACGTGGTGGCGCTGGCCGGGTGGGTGCTGGCCGACAACGGCCAGCGCTGGCAGCTGGTGGCCGTGGTCCAGCACCCGCAGGCCCAGGCGGCACGGCCGGCGCTGGAAGCCCTGGTGCAGTGGGTGCAGCAGGACGCGCCGGCGCGGTCGCAGGGCCCGCGCCCCTGAGGCAGCCGCGCCGACTCCGGCGCGCCGATCGGCTTCAGGCCGCTCTTCGCCGGTCAATTCCTTCGATCGGCGCAGCCAGCCGCCGAACACACTGGCGCCCATCCTCGCCAGCCGCCGGCGCCGGACCTGGCGCCCGTGCGGTCGCGACGGGGGCAGACCGGGAGCTAGGCATGAAAGGCATGGTGGTCAAGGAACACCGGGGCAGGGGCGGGCCGGCCGGGTCGCCCGGGCGGGCAGTGGGCTGCAGGGTCGTGACCCATGTCGGCTGAACGTCCCCATGGGCAGGCGGCGCCTGCACCGGCGCCGGCCCTGGCGGTGCCGGCGCCGGCCCGGCCGCCTCGCGACCTCCTGCAACGTCGGCTGGCCCGCGAGAAGGCGGCCCGGCGGCAGGCCGAGCGACTGCTGGAGGAAAAATCGCGCGAGCTCTACGACACCCATGTCGAGTTGCAGACGCTGATCGTCGAACTCGACAGCGTGGTCGCTGCGCGCACCGCCGAAGCGGTCGCCGCGCGCGACGAGGCGGTGGCCGCCAGCCAGGCCAAGTCGGCCTTTCTCGCCAACATGAGCCACGAGATCCGCACGCCGCTGGCGTCGATCATCGGCTTCGCGGAGCTGCTGCTCGACGAGAACGCCGGCATAGACCGCGACGAGGCCCTGCAGACCATTGCCGACAACGGCCGCCACCTGCTGCAGATCATCAGCGACATCCTCGACGTCTCCAAGATCGAGGCCGAAGGCCTGCAGCTCGACCCCGTCGACGTCAGGCTGCCGGTCCTGCTGCGTGAGGTCGAGCAGATGATGGGGCCGCGCGCACGCGAGAAGGGCCTGGTGTTCCAGGTCGACGCCCAGCTGCCGCTGCCGCCAGGCCTGCACGCCGACGATGTGCGACTCAAGCAGGTGCTGATCAACTTCTGCAGCAACGCCATCAAGTTCACGCCGCAGGGCTCGGTGACCCTGCGCGCGCGCGCCGACGCAGCCGCCGGCCAGCTCGAGCTGGCGGTGCTGGACACCGGAATCGGCCTCAGCGCGGCCCAGCGCGAGCGGCTGTTCCAACCCTTTGCGCAGGCCGACACCTCGACCACGCGGCAGTTCGGCGGCACCGGGCTCGGGCTCTACATCTGCCGGCAGCTGGCGTTGATGATGGGTGGGGACGTCGGCGTCGAATCGGTGCCCTGGGAGGGCAGCTGCTTCTCGCTGCGCCTGCCCCTGGCGCAGCCGGACTGCGCGGCCTGGATCGCGCAGCCGGCGCAGTGGCTGCAGGCCTCGCGGGCCGGTCACCCGGTGCAGGCCAGCGTGCCCGCCCTGCTCGGCGACGTCCTGCTGGCCGAGGACGGCGAGCACAACCAGCGACTGATCCGCGCCCTGGTCGAGGTCACAGGAGCCCGGCTCGAGGTCGTCGACAACGGCGAACAGGCCGTCCAGCAGGCGCTGTGCGGCGACCACGACCTGGTGCTGATGGACATGCAGATGCCGGTGATGGACGGTGTCACCGCAGTGCAGATGCTGCGCGGCAGCGGCTACCGCACGCCCATCGTGGCGCTGACCGCCAACGTCATGCGTCACGACGTCGAGACCTACCGGCAGATCGGCTGCGACGACGTGCTGGCCAAGCCGATAGACCGCAGCCGCTTCTATGCCGTGCTGGCCCAGCGGCTGCCCGCGGCCGGCGCGGCGGCCATGGACCCGGCCCTCGACGATCGCCTGCAGGCCGAGGTATCCCGCCTCGCGGATGCGTTCCGCAGGGACATGCCCGACACCCTCCAGAGGCTCGAACAGGCGATGCACGCCAGGCACGCAGCCGAGCTTCGCCAGCTCGCACACCGCATCAAGGGCCTGGCCGGATCGCTCGGGTTTCCCGAGCTGACGGCGCTTGCCGCGCCGGTGGAGATGGCGGTCCTCGCCGGGGATGTCGACCGCGCGCTGCAGCACAGCGCCGGGCTGGTGGCCGCGCTGCAGCGGCTGCGGCCCGAACCGGAGACGCGGACATGAGCCAGCACAGCGAGAGTGATGCCGCGCTGGACGCCTTGATCGCCGATGCGGCCGCCTCGGCCCGGCCGGAGGGCGAGGACAGCGGCGAAGGCGCCGGCGCGGCGGCGCCTGCGGTGCAGCCGGCCCATGACTGCGACGTGCTGATCGCGGACGACACCGGTGCCAGCCGGGAACTGCTGGCCGCGATCCTGCGCAACTTCGGCGGTCCGCTCGAGATCCGTGAGGCCCGCAACGGCCAGGAGGCGCTGCTGCAGTGGCGCCGCTGGCGTCCGCGCATCACGCTGCTGGACATCGACATGCCGGGCCTGGACGGCCTGGCCGCGCTGCAACGCCTGCGGCAGGAAGACCCCGGGTGCTTCGTGGCCATCGTCTCCGGCGGCAGCTCGGTCGACAACGTCAAGCAGGCACTGGCCCTGGGCGCCGCCGGGTTCGTCATCAAGCCCTACAAGCCGCAACGCATCGTCGACCTGCTCGAGCGCTACCGCGAGCGCAGCGGGCACGACCTGCTGAGCCGGCGCCGGGCGGCTGCCGGCTGACTCGACGGCTGCGCCCGCTGGCCCGCCGCCCAGCCGCACTCAGCCAGCGCCGCCTGCCCCGCCGGCCGGCGCGCCAGGCGCTTGGCCGGTGCGCCAGGGCGGCCCGCGCAACGGCCGCGCACGGGCCAGCACGTCCTCGGCGAGCCACTGTGCCGACTGCCGTGCGCGCTCGGCGACGGCGGCCAGCGGAAGCTGCCGATAGTCGTCGTTGAAGACCTCGGAGCTGTAGTCGCCGCGGTAGCCTTGCGCATCCAGCACCTGAACCAGGCGCACGATCTCGGCACTGTGCACGCCTTCCCCGGGGAAGACGCGGAAGTGGCGCGCGGTCTCGATGCGCTCGGCCACGCTGTGGATCTCGCTCCATATGAAGTCCGACAGCTGCACGAGGAAGATGCGCTCCGGCGCGACCTGCTGCAGTGCCGCCAGCGGCGTGCGCGCTGGTGCTGCTGCGGGCCAGCAGCACCGGGCTGCCGAGCGCCGCGGCCATCTCGATCATCGAACGGGCGATCTCCACCTTGTGCTCGTGCAGGCGACCGCCGTTGTCGGTGCGCGGGAGTCCTTCGAAATCGCGCAGCACCTGGAAGCCGGTGACGCGAAGGCCGCTGGCCTTGACCCCGGCCACGGCGGCGCGCCGGCCAGCGGGGTGGCCCACGAGGTCGCGTGCGGCGAACATGTCCTGCGTGAAACCGGCCTCACGCATGGCCGCCAGCCTGGCCGCCAGCGGGCCGCCAGCCAGGCCGGCCAGCGAGATGGTGTCCATGCCGAAGCGCGGTACATGGTCAGCCTGCAGCGCCCGCCCGGGCCTGCGGCAAGGCCGCATCGTGGTGCACCAGCTCGAACATCAGCTCGCCGAGCTCGGCACGCGTGAGCGCTCCCCGGGCGGTGGGGTGCAGCGCCGAGGCCTCGACGAACTCGATGCCTTCCATGCCCAGCGGGTTGGGGACGTCGATGGCGGCTTCGCGTGGCAGTGGGGAGTGGCCGGGCCTTTCCATCGTGGCGCCTTCCTTGGGGACTGTGGGTGTCTGGCCTGTACTTCAGCCGCCGGTCGCCGCGACGAGCTGGTGGAACGAGGCTTCCATGCGCGCCGCATCGGGTTGCAGACCGGTGAAGAGCCGGAACGCCCCGACCGCCTGGCCGACGGCCATGGTGCCGCCATCGCAGACCCGGCAGCCGGCGGCGCGTGCGGCGGCGAGCAGCGCCGTCTGGAGCGGGAAGTAGACGATCTCCGAGACCCACAAGCCGGCGTGCAGCAAGCCGGGGTCCAGGGGCAGGCCGGGCCGCTTGTCCATGCCCGTGGGCGTGGCGTGTATCAGTCCGGTGGCGCCGCGAAGCGCCTCGGCGGCGTTCTCGGCATGGTCGACCCGGCGATGTGGATGGGCCGCCGACAGGCGTGCGGCCGCGGCAGCCGCACGCGAAGGGTCGGTGTCCACCAGCACAAGCTGGGCGACGCCCATGCCCAGGGCTGCTTCGGCGATCGCCGCGCCGGCCCCGCCGGCGCCCAGCAGCACCACACGCTCGAGCTGTGGTGCAGCCAGCCCGGGCAGTGCACGCTGCAGGCCCCAGCGCCAGCCGACGGCGTCGGTGTTGTGGCCCACGGCGGGGCCGGCCGGTCCGCCGGGAAAGACCACCGTGTTGACGGCGCCGATCGCCCGCGCCTCGTCGGACAGGGCGTCCATCAGCGGCAGCACGGCCTGCTTGCAGGGGAAGGTGATGTTGAGTCCGGCGAACCCCATCTGCCGGGCCGCCGTCAGCAGCCCCGGCAGGGCCTCGACGCCGAGGCCCGCCACCTCGAGGTCGATCAGCTGGTAGTGCAGCGCCAGGCCCTGCGCGCGCGCCTCGGCCTCGTGGAGCGCGGGCGTCAACGAGCGCTGGATGCCGGCGCCGATCAGGCCGACCAGCCGCTTGTGCCTGCCTTGCGGCCGTTGCGGGGCGGCCGCCAGCGTCGCTTCGGGGACGCTCACTTCCTCAACCTGGCGAGCTCGGCCTGCACCTCGGCCACCAGCGGTTCCCCGACACTGGCCGTGTAGTTGGCGATCCCCGGCTTCATGCGCTCGCGCAGCCTGGCGATCTCGGTGGCATTGAACTGCGTGACCGCCATGCCGTTCTTCGCCGGCGTTTCCACATGCGCGGCCACCGCCGGGTGAACGTCCGGCGCGGCGAGCGCGAGTTTCAGCGTGCGTTCCTCGATGTCCTGGGCCGCGGCCAGTCCGCAGGCGGCGAGCGCGGCGGCGGCCAGGGCGGTCGAGAGCAGATGGCGCTTGATCACGTCGGGTCTCCTCGGT
>Ga0209573_1004501_pt1 | contig 13646 bp, 15 predicted proteins | sample TNRBio252014_DNA_FD_185870 | JGI IMG/M metagenome (GOLD analysis project Ga0209573, IMG submission 185870) | Wastewater treatment Type I Accumulibacter community from EBPR Bioreactor in Madison, WI, USA - TNR Reactor_6/25/2014_ DNA (SPAdes)... | ecosystem: Engineered > Bioreactor > EBPR >...
ACTGGACGCGCCACCCGTCCCGCCTAGACCGCGACCTTGGGCGCAAGAAATGGGGCGATGCCGGTTACGCGATGGAGGAACTTGTTGCCGAAATCGGGAGCGCCTTTCTATGCGCCGAGCTTGGCATGACCCCGGAAATCCGAGACGACCACGCCGCCTACATCGAAAACTGGCTAACCGTTCTTAAGGGCGACAAACGCGCGATTTTCACCGCCGCCAGCCACGCACAAAAGGCCGCTGATTTTCTCTTGAACCTGCAACCATCCCCGGAACCGGAACCATCCCCGGAGCCGGAACCAGACCGGGAACCGGCCCCGGCCCCGAAGGCGCAGCAGCCGGAGCCGGAGCCAGAACGGGAACCGGCCCCGGCCCCGGAGGCGCAGCAGCCGGAACCGGAGCCAGACAGGGAACCGGCCCCGGCCCCGGAGGCGCAGCAGCCGGAACCGGAGACCGGCCCGGAGCGCCCCCCCCCGCGCGCCGACGTGGCGGAATCCCCCACGTCGGCGGACCCGCCCGTTCCGGTCGGGCAGCCCTTCAATACCGTCAGCAGACCGGCAGACGCGCCACCGGCCCCGGTAACCACCAGCGCCGCGCCCGCCCGGAAATCGCCGGGCAGGCGCGCACCCCGGCCCGGTCAGGGCGCTTTGTTCTAGCAGGAGGCGGACACATGAAAGAGGATTGGACTGTTGACGTGGACAACGCCGGACGTGGCACGGTCACACACCACGACGCGCCCGCCTTTACGGCTTTCTGGACGAGCGGCGAGGACGGCCAACCCGACGCCGGAGAACCGTGCTGGACTTCATCCGGCAGCGGCCCGGAGGACGCCATCCATATTTTCGGCTGGACGTGGCTTGAACCAGCGACAGCCCCGGAGGCGGTTGACGCCCTGATGCAGCAGGCCGCAACCGCCGTTGATAATTGGATTGCCAGCCGCTTTTGACCCCTTCAATGGGAGAGCAAGCCCGGCCAGCGCCGCGCTTTTTTTGGGGAAACTGTTACAGTTTCCGCCGCACCAGAGGATAAGGCCATGCGTGATTATTGCGGGATTTGTGGCGAGAGTTACGACGAGGACAACCTAGAACGCTGCACACAATGCGGGCGAGATTACTGCTATAAATGCAGCGGCTTTAACATGTGCAAGCGATGCTTTGAGAAGCAAGAACAAGCAGAAAAACCGGAAGCCCCACCCCCCGTTAAGTTCGGGTAAGTTGGGAAAGTGGTAAACCAAAAACAGGAAAGGAAGCCAAGCCATGAACAGCACAAAACCGGAAGACCGAACCGCCGCTTTTATCACGGCTTGCGGGCAAGCCTTGGAACGTCAGGCCACAGCGGCGAAGGGCTGGCCCGTTCCCCTCATCCTTCCCGAACCAACAGACGACGCCGAGAACGAAGGGCTTAACTTGTTCCTTGCCGAGTTGCGGCAGGCCACAGGGGCAAAGGTGAAGTTCAAGCTACGGAAGGGGAACCACTAAGCGGAAGGGCGCAGCCCGAAAGCCGCGCCCCCTGCTTTCGCACGTTGGCGGTCATCGCGTCCCCGCTGCACCGCCCCCCGACCCTAGCCGCAAGCCCCTTGCAGAGCAAGGCCCCTAATCTCTAGGCCACGGCCAGAAGTCCGGCAGGCACCACGTAGAACACCACAGCCCATATTCTGGGGATGTTTCGTCGTGGGCGTCTGTCCATGCGTCGCCCAGTTCCGGCTCTACATAAGACACAAGTTTGCTGTTGTCATAAGTGCCATCGGGTGTTTCTCGCAACATGTAATAAAGCTCTCCCTCGTCGTCGCACTCCGCCACGAGAAACCGCCCTTTTTCGCTCAAAGCCGCGATTAAACCGGCTTCATTTTCAATCGTCATATCTCACCCTTTTCATGCAAAAATACATGATTACATGTTACGTTTGATAATGAAATCAGCGCCAGCCGCCGCCCCCTTTTCCCTCCATCCTACCGCTACGCTACTTGAGGACATCACCCCGGCCCCGGCCAGCGGTCAACAAGCAACGGGTTTTCCCCGTCCATCATGCACAGCAGCTTTCCCGGTGGCAGTTGCCTTATGTCGGTTTCCGTCAGGGCTTCCCCGGTTGCCGCCGCGAAGTAGCGGATGGTTTCGTTATCCTGCACGGAGAACACCAGCCGCAGGCCGGAGGACGACACCCACCCGCCGACGCCGGAGCGCGGATAACAGCGTTCTATGTCCTTCAAGTGTTGCCAGATACCCCAGAGCTGCACCCCATAGCCCGCCGAGAGGGTCAGGGCGCTTTCGATTTTTTCCAGATTACCGAGTTGCGCCACTTCATCCAGCACAAAGCGGGTAGGCGCGGGCATATCCGGGTTTAGCTGTTTGGTCAGGGTATCCAGCGCCGCCGCAACCACGAGGCGGAGCCATTGCGAGAACGTGCGGAAATAGGGAGCCGGGAGGCAGACATAAACCGACTGGACGGAATCCTTGTAGCGGTTGAAGTCTATTTGTTCCCCCCCGTCCTGCAACACGGCGGCAATCTGGGGAGAGGCGAGCCATTTTGTTTGTTCAATGGCATTGGAGACGATAGAGGCCCATTCTTCGGGAGCTGCATTCAAGCCCCATTCCCCCACATCCACCACCACGTCAGGCGCAGCGGTATTTTTGCTCATGTCGTCAAGCGTCTGGGTCAAGTTGCGCATCAACAGCCGCCGCACTGTTGGCAAATCGCGCACGGGCAAACCGGGAGCCGTGGCGACGTGAAGAAGCAGGCCGGTGAGCAGCCCGCGCGCGGAGCTTGTCCAGTGGTCATCATCCCCTTGAACCATGGCATCCGCGAGCGTTTGGGCGTCTGTCACCATCGTAGGCCCGACCAGTCCCGCCAGCGGATTGAACCGCGCCGAGGGCAGACCCGAAACCCCGAAAGGGTCAAGCGCCAAGACCGGCCCGAACTCTTCCCGGCCCTTGTGCGTTCTTTGTGCATTTTCGCCCTTGGGGTCAAGGACGAACACGGAGCCTTTATAAATCCACAGATTCGGAATAATCAAATCCCGGCCCTTGCCGCCCCGCGTTCCCGCCACAATCAGCACATGCTTTTCCGTGAAGTTGTAAAAAGCTGTCCCGCCGATTTCTCCAACCCGCGTTAACGCGCCCCTTTTCGGCTTGGCGTTGAACTTGGCGACCTCTTCCGGCCCCATCAAGCGCGCCTTGCCGTCTAGGCGTCTTTCGGGCGCATCCCCCAAGCCGAGCGCCGCCATGACGCCCCGTTCCTCTTGCGCCCGGTTGTCGGCTTCGGCCAGCGACTTGGCGGCATAGTGGAAAAAGAAGGCGCGCAGACCCGCCAAGATGATGAACGGCCCCGCCGTCAACAGGGCAAAACCGCCGATGAAGTAGAGAGCCGCCCAGAGCACGACCCCCAGAGCGATAAGCGGCAAGGCGGCAATGGCGAGCGGAACCAGCGGCAGCCCGACCGCATAAATCAGAGTCCAGAAGGCGGCATTTTTTACGCCGCCGAACTGCCACCACCCATTGAACTTTTCAATCCACCAATCACCAAGCGGCCAATCCCAGATTCCCCAACCCCAAAGAAGCACCCACACAAACACGGTGAAGATAACCCACCATTCAAAAATATCTTTTCCATGTTTGAGAACAAACTTGAACCAGCGCCGCCCGACCAGTTGCCCGGCCAAGGCTTGCAGGAAGGCCGAAAATCCCCCGCCGCCCATAACCTCACCCCCTTAATTTGTCGTTTGAGAGGGGGAGAATGCCGGAAAAAGAAGGCTTTTTCACAGTTTCATGAAAACAACAGCCGAATGGATTCTGCACAACAACGTTTTGTTTCGCCACCACACAGCGCCAAAAAATCCCGCTTTCATAAGGGCTTGCAAGTGTGCCAGAATCGGCGGAGAGTTGACGAGGGGGAACCATGAACACAGAACCAACCCGACCCGTTGCCGAGGCACCGCCGGAGATTGCGGAAAGCGGGAGCTTTGAACTTTCAGCAGCCGAGGAGGCTGGATTGTCCCAGATTACAAGCCCGAGTTTAAGAGGGCATTTGCGGAGTATCCGGCAAGGTATCGCCCGCAAGGAGCAAGCCCGCGCCGAGGCGCAGGCCCGCGAAGCAGAAGCAAATCCCGAACCGCTCCCGCTCCCGCTTGTGGACGAAGAGGAGCTAGCGAAGATAGCCGACCCGCACGAACGCGAGGAGCGACGGCGGGAAAAGATAAGGATGTATAAGGAAAACCCCGACGCCCTTAGACACTACACGGCAATAAGCGAAAAGATAAAGGCCGAACGCAATAAGCCGGTCATGCTCCAACCGTGGGCAAACGACAAACGCGCCGCGCCGAACGCTGTTTTTCGTTCCGCCTTATTTCCGGCCCTTAACAACAAACAGAAAAGAAAGTTTATCAAGGAATATAAGGTTTATTCCATTACAGGCTTGGAAGTGACCTTTACCGGCGAGCAATTCGACCAAACGGATTTAGACGTTTATCTTGAGATTTTGAATCTGGCTAAAACCGTTCCACTTGGGCAGCCTGTCAGGTTTTCCGCTTACTCCATGTTGAAAGCGTTAAAATGGGGAGTTGGAGGAAGCCAACATAAAAGGTTGCACTCTGTTTTAGTCCGGTTGTGTGGTGGTGTTATTGACGCGAACGACCACACAGCGCGTTATTTCGGGCAATTGATTTTCGGCGGTATCCGCGACGAGATAACACACGACTATGAAATTACCATCAACCCCAACTTTGCAAAACTCTTTGGCTTTGGCTTGTGGTCATCCATAGACCTTGAGCAGCGCCGCCAGCTTGCCCGGAACTCAACCGCTAAGTCTTTACACGCTTACTATTCCACACACGCCGCGCCCGGCCTGCACCGTTACGACACCCTCGCCAGTATTGCCGGGCTGGAAGGCAAGAACCGCCGAGACGTGAAGGCAAGCCTTATCCGGGCGCACGAGGAGCTAAAGCGGATTGGTTTTCTGGTCAGCTATGACGCCAAGCCTAACGGGATAGAGGTTGTCATCAACATGACCGAAGGCCAGCAACAGCACGTCATCAGGAAAAACACCAAGCAGCCAAGGAGCAAGGCCGGGAGGAGCTAGCCAACCGCCTTGTCAAAAATGGCTATGCGGTAGGCCACCCCACCCTAACCACGGGTTGCGGGATGGATGATTGCGCGACCAAAAAAGCACGGCTTTAGACCGACGCTTTAGCGTGCTTAGACCGACGCTTTAGCGTGCTTAGACCGACGCTTTAGCGTGCTTAGACCGACGCTTTAGCGTGCTTAGACCGACGCTTTAGCGTGCTTAGACCGACGCTTTAGCGTGCTTAGACCGACGGCGAAAAGTCAAAAAAGCTATTAAAATCAAAAAGTTATCGCCCAAAACGCGATCCGATAACCTTTTATAACCTTTATATAAAAAAGACGCGCGCGCGAGCAGCCGCAGCGCCCGCCCAAACACCCCAACGGCAACCAAGAGCCAGCCGCAGCGCCATCCCCACCAAAAAGAAAAAAGACGGTCGCCAGAGTGTGGGGAAGCGAAGGGCAGCAACCAAGAGCCAAGCCCGAAGGCACAGCCAGCCGAAAGACGCCAAGCACCCGACAGGCCGAGAGACCGGAAGGCTTAGCAAGGGAACAGCTAGGGAGGCACTAGCAGCTAGAGCCTTGGCGCTACCGTTCCACTGCTTGAGCGCCCCCCGTCCTATCGTCACTTTGCGGACACCCCCACACAGACACGCAGGGAAGGCCACAGGAGCGACTTAGAGATTTTCCGTTACCTCTCCCACCCCCAAAGGCTTTCCCCCCATCCAGCGGCCCGGAAAATGGGGATGCGGGCAACGTGCGAAGCTGGCAGACCAGCCACACCCCGCCGCCAAAGGATAGCCAGACCAACAAGAAGGCTTGACCAGAAAAGAAAATAAACCAACCATGCAAAACCGTTAGACGGAACCGAGACCAACCCCTAAAGGAAAACCATGCAACCCCTTACCTTAAATCAAGCCGCCAAGGTTGCGCACAAATCAAAAGCCGCAATCCTTGAGGCCATAAGGTCAGGTCGTTTGAGCGCGAACAGGAACGAGTTACAACAATGGCAGATTGACCCCGCCGAACTTTTCAGGGTTTACCCACAAAACCAGTCAGAAACCAGCGATGAAAACCGAGACCAACCCCCAGAGGAAAACCACCCTACCCCTATTTTGCTTGAGAAAATCGCCAGCTTTGAGGAACGGCTACGGGCTACAGAGGCAGAACGCGAGCGGGAACGCCGCCAGCTTGAAAGCCAGCTTGACGACCTCAAGGCCGACCGCGACCACTGGCGACAGCAAGCGACGATGCTTTTAACCCACCAGCCGCAGCCCGCAGCAGCAGAGACGCCCCGGCCCGGTTTATGGCGTCGCTTATTTGGCGGGTAGCTTTCGGAAGGTTGACCGATATTCGCCGCCCGCGTGGCATGGTGTGAGGACTGGCGACCGATGACCCCGGAGGCGAAGGGAGCGACGGCGGAAGGGTTCACGAGCCGGGAGCACAGGCCAACCGTTAGGGGAGAGGCGCGGCCCGAGGACTGGAACGAAGCCGCGCGCCGCCGAACGAGCGAACACAGCCGAGAGCGACCAGAAGGGGAAGGCGTGAAACCACATCCCCGGAAAGTTACCCGACAAGCCAGCGGCCACGCAACCAAAAAACCCACCTCTTCGCACGTTGTTCAATATCCCGAGGGGGGATAGGGGGGAGCAGAGCGCCCCCCTTGGCGGAGCCAGCACCAGCGCCCGCCCTACGGGAGAACGCACCCAACGGCAACCGGCAGCAGCGGCAAGGCTTGCAGAGAAACCGACCCCCCGGCTAGACTGCCACAGCGCAGGACAGCGGGGAGAGCGCAGCGACGACCACGGAGCAGAGCGAGGGGAGGAACCCACGGAGTGCGCACTTACGCATTACCCCCTCGGGGGGGTAATGCTGTGCGGTTTCGCCATCCGGCGAAACGAGGGCGCGCCATCCGGCCCGCCCCCAGAGAAATATCTTGAACGGGGATTTTTTCATGACCGAAACCGCCGCCGCCCGCCTTGAGAGCTTACGCAAGCGCAAGGCCCAACTCGAAAACCGGATAGCCGCCGCCGAAAGCCAAGCGAAGGCAGCGGCCCGCAAGCTGGACGCGCGCCGGAAAATCATCATCGGCGGAGCCGTTCTTGCCGCCATAGCGGACAGCCCCGGCTTGCTGGAGATGGTGAAAACCGTCTTGGCGCAGCGGGTGACACGCGCCGCCGACCGCGCCGCCGTTGCCGACCTGCTGGACGCCCCGGCCCTCAAACCCAAACCAGCGCCCGACTAATGGCAACCTTTCACGTTCGCCATGGTTTTGTCAGCCGAGGGAAGGGGCAAAGCGTGGTAGCCGCCGCCGCCTATCAGGCCCGCGACCGGCTTTACAACGAACAGGACGGCTTAACGAAGGACTACACCCGGCACCACGAACAGGAGCTTTTAGAGTCTGGCGTCTATGCCCCGAAGAACGCCCCGGACTGGGTTTTTAACCGTGAACAGCTATGGAACGCCGCCGAGCGAGCGGAGGACGAACACAACAAGACCCGCGCAAAAGCGGCCCGCACGGCCCAAAAACTGGAGATTGCCCTACCTCACGAGCTAGACCTTGAGCAGAACCGCCGCCTGTTGCAAGACATTTTGCGGGACAACTTCACCCGCAAGGGCTTTGTTTGCGACGTGAGTTTGCACGGCCCGGACAAGGACGGCGACCAGCGGAACATCCACGCCCATGTCCTTATCACCATGCGAACGCTGGACGGTCAAGGGTTTAGCGCCACCAAGCCCCGCATGGACAAGGCCGAACTCCGGGAGCAGGTCAACCACTTGCGGGAGAACGTGGCGCGGCAGTGTTCCCGGCACCTCGAACGGGCAGGCTTCAAGATGGAAGCGGCCCGGATGATATACGCGCACAAGACGCTTGAGGAACAACAGAAGATTGCCGAAGCCCGCAACGACCTTGAACACGCCGAAGCCTTGAAGCGCGCCCCGACCCTGCACGAAGGCCCGACCGCAACCCAGATGAAGCGGGAGGGGAAGGGCGCGCAGTCATGGCGAGTTGACTTCAACGAGCGGCTAGCGGCGAAGCGGGACGACTTGCGCAAGATGCGCGCGGAACTGGCGCACGTCCGGGAGACCGAGGAACGGTTAGCCTATGCCAACACCCCGGCAGGCCGACAGGCCCGGCTTACCCATATTTTTGAGTGGCAACGCGACAAGCTGGACGCGCAGCAGACCCGCGACCGGCTGAAACAGCAGGACGCCCACGCATGGGCGCGACGGGAGGACGCCGCCGCTTCCCCCGTGCTGAAAGCATGGCGGGAGCGCGACCGGGCAAGGGAAACGGCAGAGCTAGAGCGGAAACAGGCCGAGCAGCGGGAAGCCCTGCTAGAGAAACAGACGGCGACGGCCCAAGCCCAGCGGGAGACGGCAGGGGAAGCCCGGCCACACAGCCAACCCGCGCCGTCCTTTTCCTACAGTCCGCCCAAGCCCGCCTATTGGCGCGAGCGTATCCGCCGCGCGAACCAGAGCGAGGCGGCACGGGAGCGGGAAGAAGCCGCCGCCCGGTATCATGACCGGGTGATGCGCGATCAAAACACCGAATCCGCGCCGCGAGCGGCCCGGCCCGAGCCGGACATCAAGCCGAGCAGCGACCCCGCCGCATGGTGGACAGCCCCGAAGGACAGAGACCCGGCCCGGCCAACAGCTACCGGGGAAGCGGAAAAGTCGCGCGTTGAGTTACGCAAGGAGCAATTAAGCCAGCACCGAGGCCAGCGCCGGACACCGCCGCGCCGTTGACGACCTGTTAGGCGGGTATTCTAGGAGAGGCCCGCGATAAGGGGATTGTGGAAACAATCCCAACCCGTTAAACCTGTTTACAGGCAACAGAATAAGAACCGAGACACAATGACCAACACCCAAAAATCTTTTGCTGACTACAAAGCAGACGGCCACCTATGGATTACCCTTTCAACAGGGGAGTATTACCCCGATATTTTGCCGCTGGCTTGTGAGCTTTATAAGCCTGTTTTGGTGATGTTCGGGTATATTCTGGAATCAGCACATTCCTCAACCGACCTTTTTATATCCATAGCGGCCATCAAAGAGCAATGGATGCGGATTCAGGTATCACGGGTTTTCAGAAAATATGTTAGTCCTGAAACACCTGTTGAAATGCTCAAAAAGAAATCCGCCGCCGTGCAAATATGCGAGCGGTTCGGTAGCGGCTTTAGGGATATAACCGAGGTTCAAAGGCGGTTCAAGGAGCGGCCCTTACCCGATGAAGCGATATGCGCCCTGTTATGGGAATACAAGGACAGGGGAAAAAAGGGTTATGACCTAACGGAGCGGCTTTTCACGATTTTTCGGGAGGAATACCCGAATATGGTTGTCACCGGCCCCGAACGAGCGGGCAAAGATATTTTGCTTGGCGCAGTGTTCAAGGACTATCCAAAGCCAGACCGGCCCGTTGATTTTGTCATCTACGACCAAGGCCAACCAATAGCCGTAGGTTTGGCGCGGTATGACTCCGACAGGGGAGGCGCACAGGAAGACGACCGGACAGGGCAATATCGGGATTGTGCCAGCGAGGTTCTTACTTATGCCAAAAAGCACAATCTGAATCTCAAGGTTGTTTTCCTGAATGACGGCCCCGGACTCCTGCTAGGTTCCATGTGGAATGATTACGCCTATCTGGAAAATCTTGACCCACATATTCGGGTTGTCACCCTACGCATGGTCAAGGAGCGGCTAACAATGGACTGGCTAAGGGGTTAAGCATGGCAACAGGCATTCCAAAGGGCTACCGTTCGTTAAATCTTCCTTCCTTGCGACTAGACTACCGGAACAAGGCTCCCACGAGCGAGATATTACAGACCCCGCCCGTTGAAGTCGAAAGGCTTTGGGAGTTCGGCAGCGAGCAAACGGCCCCGAACCGGCTTTATTTTGCTGAAAACCTTGGCGCACTTGCCGCCCTTCTTTCCGACTCTTCCGTTTGTGGTCAGGTCAGACTTGTTTACATTGACCCACCCTTTGCAACAAAGAGCGTTTTTCAGTCCAGAACCTTGAATCATGCGTATGAGGACGTTTTGCACGGAGAGGAGTTTATTGAGTTCCTTAGAAAGCGCCTTATCCTGCTTAGGGAGCTTTTGGCCGAAGATGGATCAATCTATGTTCACCTTGACGAAAAGATGGTTTTCCATATCAAGGTCATCATGGATGAAATCTTTGGGGTTGAGAATTACCGGAATTGCATAACCCGCAAGAAGTGCAACCCGAAAAATTACACCAGAAAAAAATACGGTAATATATCCGATTACATCCTGTTTTATACGAAGTCGGATAGGTATATCTGGAATCGGCCCCTAGAGATATGGACAGAAGCGCGCGCCAAGGAATATCAGTATATTGAGCCAGAAACAGGACGCCGCTTTATGAAAGTTCCGGTTCATGCTCCGGGGATTCGCCACGGAGCCACCGGCGAACCTTGGCGCGGTAAGATGCCGCCGACCGGCAAACATTGGCAATTCCCCCCTGATAAGCTGGACGAGTTCGACGCGAGAGGAGAAATCTTCTGGTCATCCAATGGCAACCCGAGGCGCAAGGTATATCTGGACGAAAACGCCGGTATCGGTGTTCAGGATATATGGATGGATTACAAGGACGCCCATAACCAGAACATCAAAATTACCGGCTATCCGACCGAAAAAAACCCCGACCTGTTGAAGCGGATTATTGAGGCTTCATCCAATGCGGGTGATTTGGTTCTGGATTGTTTTTCTGGTTCTGGCACCACCCTAGCCGCCGCCAGCCTGCTTAATCGCCGATGGATAGGGGTAGATAACAGCCGCGAAGCCATCAAGACAACACTTGTTCGTTTTGCCAAAGGCACCGAGGCTATGGGCGATTTTGTGAACAGGCAGGCCAAGCAGGAAGGCCGCTTGCTTTTCGATTTTGAACAAGCGTTGCCACCAGCCAACGCCCACGACCCTATTACAGACTTTAGCCTATTTGCCGAGCGTTCTTTGTCATCTTTGTTGGGTGAGCCAACCAAGCACCACGCCCCACCCGCCGCCGCAGCGGTAGCAGCGGGATAGATTTCACCCTTTAAGGAACTCCCTGATGGAGCAAATGAAAGAGATACTTAGGCGTATTCATGATGGAGAAACGAGTTTCAAACCGAAGGATGATAGCCCCGAAGCCGTCAAGGAGTTTCAACCAGTGGCTAAACGGATTGTTGCGGCCCATGACAAGGGCTATTTGGTAAAGGCTGATTTTATCAACAGCAATATGGAAGGCACCCACAGTTATGTTTTATGTATCATTGTCACTGGCGGCCTTACGTTTGAAGGAGAGCGGTTTTTATCCAGTCCGCCAGAGCAGGACAGAGCGCCCGCCGATTTAATAAAGTTTGAGCCGAAGTTTTTAGGAATGAAACTTGAAGGTAACGAACTTTACAGGCGCTTAAAACGATGGTGGCGAAGCAGGAAAAAGCCTTAAAAATAGCCTTTAAGGAGACTGCCAGCGTTACCCCCCCCATCCAACCGCCCGCGCCTTGGGCTATTGTCGCCCAGGGCGCGTTATATCCAAATCCGAAAAGCCTACGGATGAACCATGCAGACGAGGGAATGAAATTGATTGCACAGCGTAACCAAACTCGTAGCCCGAGAGGCTCCGGTTGAGTTTGCTTTACCATAAGTACCGATGGACGCGCCCGAGTCAGTGATAAAAGAACTACAATCGTAAAGTTTGTCAATTCCCCACAGGGTTTCACTTACATAACTCCTTCCTGTAAAGTATGTAGCATCCAGACCAAAATAATTAATCCCCGCCCAGTTTTGGCTATTACCCGGCCCCCGACTTATGTGGTCTGCTGTGAAGGACGCGCCGCCTTTTGTCGCATCGCCGGACACGGCGAAATAGTAGGTCGTGAGGGGTAAAACATTTTGACAATTACTGGTTACGCACAGAAAAGCCCTGACGTGCCCGCTGTTCAGCAGCCCCCGCGCCGTTGCGTCCGCCTTGCCCATCCAGTCATTGGCCGTCAAATCCGCAAGGCATTTTGCGTTACCGCCCGCCAGACCACCCAGATTTGCATCCCACATTCCCGCCGACAGGACGAAATACCCGCTCCCGGCAGGTGGAACGTAGGGTTCCCCCGCGCCGGGGTCAACCGGAGCAATGATGCCCCGCCAGTTTGTCCCGTCGCAGATTTGCAGCGTGTTGGCGGAATCACTCCAGCGCACTTTTCCCTGATTGCCCGCATTGCACGCGGCATCTTCCGCCAGCAGCATACTATCCCCGCCGCTGCTCCCACCCCCGACGCCTGTTGGCAGGATGTTGGCGAGCAGGGCCAGCGTTCCCGCCGCTGGCGTGTAGCCCGCGATATCGGCCCACCCGTCCCCCGAGAGGTCAACTTGCCAGCCCCCCGCCGCGCCGCGCGCCGTGGTGGGCGCATCGGAGAAGATGAATCCGCCTGCCGCCCCCATCGCGCCCACCAACGCCGACCCCATCTTGTCCGTGATCGTCTGGCCTCCCGTTGTCACCACCAGAATCACCAGCATGTCAGCCGCATCAGGGCCAGCTACTCCCGCATCTTCCCGCTTGACCAGTATCTTGTAGGTTTGTCCGTAGGCGTTCTGGTTCACGAAATCAGCGGGCATATAGCCCATGTCCTGCATATCGGATACGAGCATTTCCGCCGCATCATTGATAGCGGGCAAGCCCGCCAGAACCGTTGTTTTGTTGTTCACCACGAACCCGCGCGCCGCGCTGGCAACGGCTAACGCCTGACTGCTAATCAGCCGGGATTGCGTCTTTTCCATCACCATGGTGCTCATTGTAAAAAGGCTGCTCAAGGCGATGCTCGAAATCCCAAGCGCCATGACCATTTCAAGGAGCGTAAAGCCGCGCTTGTGGTTTTGTCTGGTCATCCCTAACCCCTGTTCTTATGTCCTACCGCTTCGCTACGTGAGGACAGCCCCCCAATTATCTACACCAGCCGTTAATTTCTGGTAAGTGGGAAAAAAAGGGGCGTGCCGCCCCAAGCCATCAAGGCCAAGCCCTACGGGCGTCTAACCCCGTATCCCCATCTTTCCGCGCTTCGCTTGTGCAAGACGGGTGATACCCCTCGGGGTTATCCGGCTTTGACCGCTTCCCCCCGCTCATTGGCGCAAGCCTAGACGGGTTGCATGTCGCAACCCGAGACGCTAAAAAACAGGAAAGGAATCCAAGCCATGAAACAGGACGTTTATACCCGAGTCACCGACAGCATCATTGAAGCCCTCGAAAAGGGAACCCGCCCTTGGATGAAACCTTGGGACGCAGCCCACGCCGCAGGCCCGGTTTCCCGGCCCTTGCGGCACAACGGCACCCCCTACCAAGGCGTTAATGTCTTGATGTTATGGCTTGCGGCAATGGAGAAGGGTTACACCGCCCCCATCTGGATGACCTACAACCAAGCCAAAGAGCTAGGCGCGCACGTCAAAAAGGATGAACACGGTAGCCTTGTTGTGTATGCCAACGCCATCACCAGAACCGAGACGGACACGGCGACCGGCGAAGATATAGAGGTCGAAATCCCCTTTATGAAGCCTTACACGGCTTTTAACGTCGAACAGATTGAGGGCTTGCCCGCGCACTATTACG
>Ga0209573_1004502_pt1 | contig 13643 bp, 11 predicted proteins | sample TNRBio252014_DNA_FD_185870 | JGI IMG/M metagenome (GOLD analysis project Ga0209573, IMG submission 185870) | Wastewater treatment Type I Accumulibacter community from EBPR Bioreactor in Madison, WI, USA - TNR Reactor_6/25/2014_ DNA (SPAdes)... | ecosystem: Engineered > Bioreactor > EBPR >...
TCCGGGCACGGAAGCCAAACTGCTGTTTGCGCGTGCGTTTGGAGGGTTGGTAGGTCCTGAATGTCTTGGGCATGGGCGTGTGGGGTGGTGAAAGTCAAAAATGTCAGATCAGACCGGACAAATCACGGCCTCCCCTCGAAAAGGGGGCGCGAAACTAGCGGGAGCCGCCCATTTGTCAACGAGGCGATCAAATCGCGCAAACTTCGGCCTTTTCACCGTTACATTCTGCCCATGAAGTCCCTACCCATCCTCATCACTCTCATCTTTCCCATTCTTTGCCACGCCGAGACGCCCGCCGCCCTCCCACTGTGGGAAAAAGGTGCTCCAGGTTCCGAGGCTCGCGCCGCCGAGCCTGAAAAAACCGAAGGCAGCAACGTTTGCAACATCCACAACCCCACGATTACGCCCTTCGTCCCGGCAGCGGACAAAAGCACCGGCACCGCCGTCATCATCTGCCCCGGTGGCGGTCATTCCAAGCTCTGCCTCGGCCATGAAGGCTACGCGCTTGCCGGATGGTTCCGCGACCATGGCATCGCCGCCTTCGTGCTGAAATACCGCCTCGCCCGCGAAAAAGGCAGCACCTACACCATTCAAGACCACGCCATGGCCGACACCCGCCGCGCCATCCGCCTCATCCGCAGCCGCGCCGCCGAGTGGCACCTCAAAACCGACCGCCTCGGCATCCTCGGCTTCTCCGCCGGAGGCGAACTCGCCGCCTTCGCCGCCATGAAGAACGATCCCGGCCAAAAAGACGCCGCCGACCCCATCGAGCAGCAGTCCAGCCGACCCGATTTCCAGGCTCTCATCTATCCTGGCACCTCCGCCCTCTTCAGTGCCGAAAAAGGCATGCCCCCGCTCTTCATCGCCGCCGGTTATCACGACCGCCAGGACATCTCCGAAGGCATGGCCACGCTCTACCTCAAATACAAAGCCGCCAAAGTCCCCGCCGAGCTTCACCTCTACGCCAACGCCGGCCACGGCTTCGGCTACAAACCCGACGCCAAACCCACCGCCGCCTCCCGCTGGCCCCAACGCCTCATCGAATGGCTCACGGACACCGGGTTGCTTAAATAGCCATTACTGCGCGATCAGGATGAGCGGCTTCTTTTTCGAGATGCTCACATGCACCGTGCCGCCATCCTGGCCGTGGACGGTGATCTCGCAGCCATTCAACGCTGAATAGGTCAGATAGAACGCCTTCGGCGGGTCCGGCCAGTTCAGAAACGTCTCCTCATGGCCTGCCTTCACTCGCAAGGATTCCAGCAGCCATTGACGCGCTGCGGCGCGTGGTGCGGAAAAACGAAACTGGAAGGCACCTGAGGAATGCTGCTTGTCCCGTTCGGACAAGACCGGGACCACGGCTTCCGCAGGCAAATCGGCCAGCAGGCCTTTGCTCCGCAAGAACTTCCACTTGTCCACATCATCTGGCCGCATTCGGATAGCAGCGTCACTCTGCTGACGAATCTGGGCCGCGCTGGCCGGCTTGGGCGCGGGTTCGGTTTGCTTGACTCCCGAATTGGCGGGCTGGTAGATGCCGCGTGCTTGAAACTCCACGCGCTTGCCATCCACCATGGTTTTGGGCACGGGGAACTCCCACTCCATCTCAAACTGGCTGCCGATTTGCTCCAGCTTTGACCGGAATTCGAGCGCCTGGATCATGCCGGAGGCCGTGCCGTGCAATGTCGCCTCGCCATGGCCGATTTTGAGTTCAGACAGCACGAAATCCGTTTTCGCCTCGGGTTTGGCTCGTTTGATCGCGCTGCTGATGGCCGCAGCTTTTGCGTCAAACGCTGACCGCAGGGCTTCGGCCTTCTCCCCGGCATCTCCAGCGGCATCCCCCACCGGCTTCACCTCGCCAGAACCATCCGCTGGCAGTGCCAGCGCCTCTTCCACGATGCGCTTGGCGATGGGTGCGCAATCACTGCCACCGCTCCTGCCGCCTTGCTTTAAAATGGCGAAGGCCAGCGTCGGCTTGTCGAACGGAGCGAAGCCGATAAACCAAGCGTTGTTGTCCTCGATCCGTTGGCTGCCAACGCGCCGCCAGCTCTGCGCCGTGCCGGTTTTGCCCGCGATGATGACTTGGTCGCTCTTGGCGGCCTTGCCGGTGCTGGAGTCTCCATTCACCACGAGGCGCATGCCTTCGCGCAAAGGCCCGATCTGAGATGCTGACAGGCCTTCAGCGGCCAAGTCGGCCCGCCACTCAGTTTTCATCGCTGTTAGCAGTTTCGGCTGAGGAATCTTGCCGCCGTTGCCGATCGTGGCGGCCAGGACGGCGAGCTGAAACGGATTAACTAACGTGGTGCCCTGCCCGATGGCAAGGTTGGCGGTAGTGCCATCGCTCCAGCGCTCGGCAGAACCTTCCTCGGCCAGGCTGGACGGGACAGGAAGGTTCCCTTCCGACTCCCTCTCCAGAACTCCATACTGTTGTCCCATGCCAATCATGCCCCCGACCTTCCCGATGGCCTCCGGCCCCGTCGCGATCCCGAATTGGTACCAGAAGCAATGGCACGATTTCACGATGGCCTCCGACATCCCGAGTTTGCCGTGATGACCGTTGTTTTGACTTTGAATCCAGCAACGAAAGCTCCTGGGGCCGATCTTCAGCTCGCCGTCGCATTCGAAGGTACGATCTCCCACGCCCGCCGAAATCCCCGCCAGGGCCGTCACAGGCATGAAAGCGGAACCAGGCGCAAACTGCCCCGCAGCGCAGCGGTCAAAGAGCGGCAGGTCGCGGTCCGCCGAATAGGATTCCCAATTCGCCTTGGTGATCGCGGGAATGAACGTGTTCAAATCGTAGCTCGGCAGAGAGACCATCGCCAGAATCTCGCCGTTGCGCGGATCGAGCACTACAGCAGCGCCTCGCGTCACCTCAGCCTCCGCCATCGCACGATGCACGAGGGATTGAATGCGCATGTCGAAGGTCAATGCGACGTCTTGGCCGGATCTCAGCACGGCATCGTTCTGCTTTTCCACTCCGGAGCGGCCCTGAGGAGTGGGGTCGCCGGCATCTGACTTGCCCGTGTAGCCCAGCACATGAGCCGCGAGTGTCTTCAGCGGGTAGTGCCGCGTTTTCTCCGGCGTGCTCTTCGCCAGCACGACGCCGTTGCGATCCAGGATGCGTCCGCGCAGCTTCGCGCCTTCGATGGCGTGGAGCATTGCCACAGGCAAGGTGGTGAAGAGGGCAAAACCCGCCAAACCGAGCAGCCAGCGCGGTGTGAGTCCCTCGCGACGACGCTTGGGATCGAGGATGGCCTTCACGCGTGCCTCCACGGGTGCGCAACGCGTGATCGTGAGCGCACACAGCGCCAGACCGGGAGCAATGCGCGTGTGGCGGCTCAGATCGAGCAAATGCTGCGCGTAATCGCTCGCACGCACGCCATGACGCAGCACCGCGTCATCGCAGGCGCGTTCCTGATCGGCGCGGAGCTGGCGGATCGTCAGCCAGGCCAGCGGATTGAACCAATGCAGCGCCTTCACCCATTGCGCGATCCAGAGCGCCAGCGGATCACCGCGTTTCAGATGCGCCAGCTCATGCAGCAGCACGCCGCGCAACTTGTCCGCAGCCCAGCTCTCAAAACCCGCTGGCAGCAGCAGGCACGGCCTCCACACGCCCCACACCATGGGTACCGCGTTTTCTGCGCCGATGAGCAGGCGAGGCACACGCTTCAAACCGATCTCTCCAGCCGTTTCATCCAGCACGGCGCAAGTTCCTGGCTCCAAAGACAGCTCCAGCCGATGGAGCCGCCACGCACTCCATCCCAACCTCAGCAGCAACAGCGCGGATAGTACGATCCAAACGACAGGAAGCGTGTCCACGGCGTCCTGCCATGAGAACGCAGACCGGGACTTCAATCGAGCGGGCGCTTGAGTTTCAAACGCGGCTGCGGGGAATGAGATTTTTGTACCCACTGGCAGAAGGATGGGTTCCGGGTTCTCGCCGGGCATCTCCGGCTCAAAAACGGGGCCATCCATCGCCACGGACGCTTGGGGCAGCACACGCCACGCGGGCAGCAGCGTCATGGCGAGCGGCAGCACAGCCAGCGCGGCCACGGCGGTGATCCAGATGGCGTAGCGGCGTGCGGCGGCCACTTTTCGCAGGAACAAACCGGCGAGCAGGGCCACCAGAAGCACTGCCGCGCCTTTCATGGCCGTGTGAGAGAGAAGTTCGAGGAGCGGGTTCATGGCATTCGTCATTCGGATTTACTCATTCGTCATTCCGCTCAGCGGCCTTCCTTCTTCGCAGCGTCGATGAGCTGCTGGATGCGTTCCGCCTGCTCATCCGTGAACGCGGCGTCCTTGCGCGTGAGGTGGGCGGCGAGCGCCTCGTCCACCGCGCCACCGAAGAAGGTGTCCAGCACCTGCTTCAGCGCCTGCAATCCGGCGCGGGCCTTGGACTGCGCCGGGGCGTAGATCACCTCGCGCCCGTCCTTGCCGGTGCGTTTGGCGTGCCCTTTCTCCTCCAGGATGTGCATCAGACGACGCACGGCCATGTCTGTCGGCGGATCAGGCAGCTTGGACTGCACCACGGCGACGGTGGCGCTGCCCAGCTCATGTAGGACGTTCAAAATCTGGCGCTCGCGCCGGGAGAGATGGGTGGGGTCGGACATTTCGCTATTTTTTTAGCGAATGGCGGCGCGAACCGCAAGTCTAAACATGAAATTTTTAACGAATGCTGCTTCGAAGCCTCCATTTTTTACTGTGGAGATTGTCTCCCCCAGGGACATGCTCCCCATCACGCCGCCGCAGGGTGCAGCCGCACATGCACGGCCGCATGCACGGCATCCGCCAGCGCGTCCAAATGGGCTCGGTCCGTCAGTTTGCGGCCGTTTTCGTCCTGCACATAGATGGCGTCGATGGCGACCCCTTTTTCGGTGCTGATACGCGCGTGGGTGACGCTGAACCCCAGTTTGCCGATGGCCATGAAGATGTCGTACAACAACCCGAGGCGGTCCACGAGCTGGAGCTCAAGCACGGTTTGATCCGGCGAGAGGTTGTTGTTCAAATAAATGCGCTGCGGGATCTCGTCGCCGATCTCATCAAGCATGGTGATGGATTTTCCGAGCTTCTGGGCGATGGCGCTGCTGAAGTCGAACTGCGAGCCGCCGAAGGCCGTGCGCACGGACTCCTCCACGCGATGGCGGGCGCTTTTGGACGTGACGGCGGCGAAGTTCGTGTTGCAGACGCGAAAGGTGTCCAGCACGAGATGGTCGGCGCGCTGGTAGAGGTCGGCGCTGAGGATGTTGATGCTTTCGGCGGCAAGAGCGCCGGAAATGCGCGCCAGGAGCAAGTGTCGGTCCCAGCAGACGACGGTGAGCTCACTGTAACCTTGGTCAGGGTGGTCCTCCCAGGTCATGACTGGCAGCAGACCAGCGGCCGCCTCCTCTCGAATCAATTGCTCAAAGAACTGGCGGAACTGGCGGATGTGCGCGGCGATGGCCTCGGCCTCGCGGAAATTGAAATACGAGGGAGGCATGTGGAGGAAGTGCGCCTGCACCTCCGCCTCGAAGGCGGCGCCAAGACGGCGTTTGACCTCGGCCTTGAGATCGTCCAGCGGCACCTGGACATTGCGCATGAAGTCCGCCGGCGCGTTCATGAAGCGCAGCGTGCTGTGGTAGAGCTGGCGGATGGAGGCCTCCTTGTAGCCGGACCAGCTCTTGTCACTCGTGCCCTTGGAGTCGGCGTAGGTCATGAGCAGGAGCGTGTCGAGATACTCCTTGGTGCGCACAATGGCGGCGAATTCCTCGATGACCTGCGGATCTTCCAGGCTCTTCGTCGTGGCGGTGCGGTACATCAGGAGATGATTGTCCACGAGGAAGAGCAGCAGGCGGCGGCGCTCGCCTTTGATCTGAAGACGGCGGGAGACGGCGGCGGCCAGCATGGTACTTTCATCGCTGTGCGTCTTTTTGTTCGCGGCCCGACCGGCATCATGCAGCAGCAGCGCAAGGTAAAGCACATACGACTGCTGCAGGTCATGAAAGAGCTGCTGGAACAGCTCCGCGCCTTTGAAGGTCGGATCGCCGAGCTCATCGAGCTTGTCGAGGGTGCGGAGCGTGTGCTCGTCAGCGGTGTAGAGATGGAAAAACTCGTGCTGCACGAGGTTGGTAAGCGCGCCGAACTCAGGCATGTAGCGGCCGAGGAAGCCGACGCGGTGCATTTGCCGCAAAGTGCGCGCGGCATCGCCTTTGTTCGAGAGAATGGCCTCGAAAGTCTCACGATTGGCCTTGTTGTAGCGGAAACTGGTGTCCACGAGGCGAAAGCTTTCCTGGATGAGCTGGAACAAATCGGGGCTGAGACGGAGATGGCGCTTCTGCGTGTGCAGAAACAGGCGCATGAGCCGTTCCGGGTCGTCCTTGAACACACCGGGATCCTCCGCGTACACGCGCTCGTGCTTGCGGATGAAGCCGTCGAAGCGCTCCTGCTGCTTTTCCTTCCGGCTGCGGGCCAGGAAGCCCATGAGCCGGCTCTTTTGGCTGCCAGTCTCGAGTTGTTGAAGGTGGAAGCGGTCCATCACCTCGCTGCTGCGCTGCAGCAGGTCTCGGGTGGCTGTGTAATAATCATGCATCAGCGCCTCGATGCGGCGCAGCAGCTTTTTATGGCGGTAGCCCAGGTTTGTGGCCACCGGCCCTTGCAAACGCAGCGTGAGGAGATCCTCGGCGCGCTTTTCGGTGTAATGCATCTCGCTGCGCACACGCAGGATGAAGTCATAGGCCTGCGCCACCTCCTTCCATCCGGCCTTGGAAATGAGTCCGAGCCCGATGAGATCCTTCGGGTTCAGCGTGCGGTGCCGCGCATAGGTCATCCAGATGAGGTTCTGGTAGTCGCGCAGGCCGCCGCAGCCATTTTTCACATGCGGCTCCTGCACGAAGGGCGTGTCTCCCTGCTTGGTGTGACGCACGCTGAGATCAACCTGGCGCAGCTTGAGAAATTCCTCCTCGCGCCCGTCCATGCACTCCTTGTCAAAACGGGATCGGAACTCCTCAAACGCCTTGGGCTGGCCGGTGATGAGGCGCGCCTCCATCAGCGCTGTCTTGGTCTCGATGTTCTCGTTCGCCAGGGCGATGCACTCGCCCACGCTGCGCGCCCCGTGGCCCACCTTGAACTTCAAATCGTAGAAATAGAGCAGGTAGTCGCGGATCAGTTGCGCCACCTCGTTGCTCACCCTGCCGCTGTTGCCGGGAAACATGAACGTGAGATCGACGTCGCTGCCCGGGCTCATGACGCGGCGGCCATAACCGCCGTGCGCCACCACGCTCACATTCAGCTTCGCCCGCACCGCAGGGGCCAGCGCGGCCACGCTTTCCTCCCACAGCACACGCGCCAGATGGTCGATCACGTCCGAGCGCATGCGGCAGATCCCCTTGCCGCTGAAGCTGCCGGTGCGGTGCCGCTGCTTGATGCGCTGCTCCTTGATCTTTAAAAAACGCTTCGCTTGGCGCAGCGTCTCGGCACGGCCGCGTGGCAGCTTGTCCTCCGGTGGAAAAAATTTCTGCGCGCTCTTGTTCAGATGGCGCAGGTACTCGCGTTCCGTCATCGCAGCGTGACTCAGAAGGTGATCAAGGCGTGAACCGGTCCGGAGCCAGCGACCTTTTCACGACCGCCGAGGAAGGAAAGCTCGATGAAAAACGTGCTGCCCAGCACTTTGCCACCTGCCTGCTCAATGAGATGCAGCGCCGCGCCCGCCGTGCCGCCCGTCGCGAGCAAATCATCCGCCAGCAGCACCGTTTCGCCAGGCGCGATGGCGTCCAGGTGCATCTCCACTGAGTTCGTGCCGTATTCGAGCGCGTAATCGACCCCGCGCGTCTGCCACGGCAGCTTGCCCTTCTTCCGCACCGGAATGAAGCCCGCACCGAGCCGCTCCGCGATCAAAGCGCCGAAAATGAACCCACGCGCATCGATGCCCACGACCTTGTCCACTTGCGTGATGCCGGTGGCCTCGATCATGCCATCAATCGTCTGCGCCAGCAGCGCCGGATTCGCCAGCACCGGCGTGATGTCCTTGAACAGAATACCCGGGTTCGGGAAGTTAGGCACGTCACGAATCGTGCTGCGGATGAGGTCGAGAATGTTAGGGGCCATGGCCCCCGATCATGGAGGAGATGCGGGGATGCGCAAGCGATGGCAACATTGCCGCCGTAATTGCCTTCACCCTTGCGAAATCGCTCCGCGACCGCGAGTATCCGTGCTCTCCATGCCACTTTCCCAACAGCTCCTGCTCGCGGCCACGCTCACCTTTGTGGGCGCGGTGGTGCAGGCCTTGCTGGCGCTGAAATCCGGCGCCTGGAAGCAGGGGCGGGCGCAATTGCTGCTCATGGCGGGCGGTTTCGTGCTGCAAACCGCCTTCATTTACCTTCGCGGTCAGGAAGTCGGCCAGTGCCCGATGAAAAGCCTGCCAGACATCCTTGTCTTCATCGCCTGGAGCATTCTGCTGCTGTATTTCCTCGTCGGTCCCGCTTTTCGGCTGTCCTTGCTCGGCGTTTTCACCGCGCCGCTCATCAGCATCATGCAGATCATGGCGCTGGTCGGTGGTTTTGCGCCCTACGCGCCGAAAGGAAAAATCAACGCGCTGGTCGAGCTGCACGCCGCCGTGGCGCTCATCGCCTATGCGGCCTTCGCACTGGCCTGCATCACGGGTGTCATGTATTTGATCCAGGAACGACTGCTAAAGCGCCACCAGATTGGCGGCCTGTTTTATCAACTGCCGCCGATCCAGGGTCTGTCGAACGCAATCCAGCGGCTCGTGCGGCTCGGCTTGCTGCTGCTGAGCATCGCGCTCGGCACTTCCTTTGCGCTGCAAACCTCGGTGTCGAATCCCAAGCTGGTGTTCTCGTGGGTCGTCTGGGCCTTGTATGCCGTCATCAGCATTCTGATGTGGAAGCACTTCACCTCGCCGCGCAAAACCGCCTGGCTGGCCGTCATCGGCTTCATACTGCCGTTCATCTCGCTCTGGATCGTGACGCATGCCTGAGCCGACTGACAACCGCGCCGGCCTCGTCTGTGTGGGCCTGAACTACAAAACCACGCCCGTCGAGGTGCGTGAGCGTCTCGCGTTCCCGGAAGCGCAGGTGCCACAGGCCGTGCAGCAGGTGCGCGGGCTGCCCGGCTTCGTCGAAAGCGTCGTGCTGAGCACCTGCAACCGCGTGGAGCTCTACGCCACCCACGCTCTGCCCAGCGGCGATCACGGCCACGCCGCGTTACGAGATTACCTCGTGGAGCATTTCGAACTCCAGCCCGAGCACGCCGAGGCGCTCGTGCTTTACAATCTCGACTCCGCCGAGGCCGCGCGGCACCTCTTCCGCGTCGTCAGCGGTCTCGATTCGATGGTGCTCGGCGAGACCGAAATCTTCGGCCAGGTCAAAGCGGCCTACAAAACCGCGCTCGACACTGGTGCGACGGGCAAGACGCTCAATAAGCTCTTCCAACAGGCCTTCACCGTCGGCAAAAAAGTGCGCAACGAGACCACCATCCAGCGTGGCTCCACCAGCGTCGGCAGCGTCGCGGTCGATCTCGCTGAAAAGGTCCACGATTTGAAGGAATGCCGCGTCATGCTTGTCGGCGCGGGTGAGATGAGCCGCACCTGCGCGCAAAGCCTGCTCTCACGCGGTGCGAAAAGCATCATCGTCTCCAACCGCAGCTACGACAAGGCGGTGGAGCTCGCCACGGAGATGAAGGGAACCGCGATGAAGTTCGACGAGTGGGAACACTCCCTGCATGAAGTCGATGTCATCATCTCCAGCACCAGCGCCCCGCATTTCGTCATCAAGCCGGAGCAAATCGAGCAAACCATGCGCAAGCGCCGCTGGGAGCCGCTGCTGCTCATCGACATCGCCGTGCCGCGCGACGTCGATCCCGCCGTGAACGAGATTGAAGGCGTCTATCTCTACGACATCGACGCCCTCCAGACCATCGCCGACGAAGGCCGCCGCGAGCGCGAGCGCCAGCTCGCCGCCTGCGAGCGCATCATTGAGGAGCAGCTTGAAAAATTCGGCTTCCTCAAGCCTCCCGGCCAACCTCAGCACGGATTCATCGTTTCATGAGCATCGAAAAAATCACTCTAGGCACCCGTGGCAGCGAACTGGCTCTCACGCAGACGAACATGGTCACGGCGGAGCTGCAAACCGCGTTTCCACACCTGCGCATCGAGCGCCAGATCATCCAGACCAGCGGCGACAAGCGCCAGGACCTGCGTTTCTCCGAGTTCAGCGACGTGGCGCAGGTGGACAAGGGCATCTTCATCAAAGAACTCGAAATCGCCCTCGAAAACGGCCAGATCGACGCGGCCGTGCATAGCTTGAAGGACGTGCCGAGCGATCTCGCCGCCGGATTCACCATCGCCGCTGTGCTGCCGCGTGCCGCGATTGAGGATGTGCTCATCACCGCGCAGCCGTTCACCTTGGAAACACTGCCGAAAGGCGCACGCGTCGGCACCAGCAGCGTGCGCCGTGCCGCGCAGCTCAAGTTTCTGCGTCCTGACGTCCAGATCGTCGAGATTCGCGGCAACGTGCCCACGCGCGTAAAGAAAGTGCTCGGGGAAAACGCGCTGGACGCCGTTTTGCTCGCCGCCGCCGGTTTGCTGCGCCTCGGCCTGCTCAACGCGAACCTCAGCCGCATTCACATCGCTGACCAGACCCTGCACGCCTTGGTGCTCGATCCCACGAAATTCCTCCCCGCCGCAGGCCAGGGGGCCATCGCCATCGAGTGTCGTGCGGACGATGCGGCATCCATCAAGGCGATTCGTGCGCTCAATCACGCGGAGACCGAGTCCCGCGTCATCGCCGAGCGTGAGTTCTTGAAAATTCTCGGCGCAGGCTGCCAGACGCCCGTCGGTGCGCACACCTGGATCAAAGACGGGGAGTTGTACATGTCCGTGCGTGTCTTCAACGAGGCCGATCTTTCCCTCCCGCCAATCGAACGCGAAGCACATCGCCCGATTCATGAGGCGAAACAGCTCGCGGCGGATCTCGCAGCCATGCTGTGAACTCAGTTCGAGGAAGTCGCCGGACCGTTCTTGCCTGAGGGGAAGAAGCTGATGTCGATGCCTTCTTTGCGCAGAGCTTTTTTCACGTCCTCGCCGAGCTGGGCGTAAGTGCGCTCGCGCATGAGGTGTTTTTTCACCGCCGCCTGCTCCTCCTCGTTGGATTTCACGTTCTCGATCTCACGCAGGTAGGCGATGATGTTGGCCGCGTCGCCATTGCCGTCGAGATGGTAGAAGTAATAGGTCAGCAAACCGGCGGAGCCGTAGTTTTCGGTGGCCGCGCCGTCTTTGCCAAGCGCGGCGGCCCAGCGGGCGAAGTCGATGTTCATCAGCTCTTCCAGATCGATCATGGTGAAGCTCTTGCCGCCGCCTGAGTAGTTCATCCGCTTGGCGTAGCCTTGCAGTTGACGGTTCAGGCCGATGAGGCTGAAGCCGCCGTTGCGCTTGTATTCCAGCAACTCGACGTACTCGGCGCTGCCTTCGACGTACCAGGTGGGCAGTCGGCCCATCCAGTGGTTCATCATCTGGTGGGTGATCTCGTGGATGAGCGTGGCCATGTCGTCGTCGCTGTTGTTTTCCAGGGAGACGCGACTGCCGACCATCTTCACGCCGAGGCTGGAGAGCGGCACCATGAGCGCTTTTTTGGAGGTCATGTACACACCGGCGGAGCCTTCAATGCCTCCCGCCTCCATGTAATCGCTCTTGTTGGTGAACAGACGCGCCAGGAAGATCTCACGCAGCTTTTCGGGCTGCGGCTTCAAGTCTAGCGGTAGCAGGCAGTTCAGCATCCAGGTGGACTCAAAGATACGCCCGAACTCGCGCACCACGTTGGAGCCGAGCTTGGAGTCGCACTGGAACTCGTAATGCGGCGAGCGGTAGATGTACTCGTTCTTCTCGGCGTCTTCCTTGACGACAACGACCTCCGGCCGGTCCGGAAGGGAGAAGGAGCGCGGCCAGGTCTTGCTGGCGGCGACCTCGCCTGACGCGGCGGCCGCTGTTGCTGGCGCGGCAGTCTGGCTTTTGGCAAAGGTCTGGTCTTCAGCGGACAAGCGTGCCAGCGGCACATCGACAGTGCTGCCGTTCGCCATGCGAACCTTCACCGCATCACCTTCGAGCGCGATGAAGGCGGCCTCCATCTTCCGTCCATCCGCGCTGGTCCAGGTGCGCAGGGCAGGAGCCGGAGTCTGGGCGTGGAGGGCGGCGGCTGAGATCAACAGCACGGCCAGGATGGGAAAAGAGGGTTGCTTCATGGTTGGAAGGAGAAATTCTGGAGGAAACGCCCGGCAGTGTCGAGATTTTAGATGAAGGGTGTTTTCAGAGAAATCAGGGGGAGTCTCATTTTTTACTCGCCAATAAACAAGCCGCCCGGCTAGGCTCACCAAGCTTATTGTTTATTCCAACTCATGAAAACACTTGCCTCCCTCCTCACCATCCTCGTGCTCAGCCTGTCCCTGACTGCCGCTGAAACGACTACCAAGAAGAAAAGCACCACCAAGCCGAAGGCTCCTGCCGCTGAGGCAGCCAAACCGTCCGCCAAGGTCGAGGCGGTCGCCAAAACGCTCACCGCCTCGCAAAAAACCAAGCTGCTCGCTTTGCTGAACGACGGTGATGATGCGGAACTGATGACCATCCCGAACGTGGGCAAAACCCGTGCCGCCGCCATCAAAAAGGCCCGTCCCTTTGCCGACGTGACCAACGTGACGAAAGTTGAGGGTATCGGCGAGGCCACGTTTGCTGAAATGGTCGCCCACGCGAAGGCTGGCTTCCCGCAGCCGGAGAAAAAAGACGAGCCTGCGACCGAAAAGAAGAAAGCTCCGGCCAAGAAAAAGTCTCCCGAGAAGAAAAAAGAGACGAAGTGAGCACCTGAAGGCCTTTGCGCATCCTGTCGGCCCCTGCCTGCTTCCCAGCGGCAGGGGCCGAATGTTTTCATGCCCTTGTCGGTGACTATTGCGGGGCTGAAGGCGGACCTTGTGAAATTTTTCACAAATAGCGGTTGCCGCTCTGCGGGAGACTCGGATAATCGCGCACCCCTCTTTTCCCTGCGGTATCCGCGCAATGGCCACCATCATCGTACAACGCCCCAAGCTCGCCTGGCATGAACGCTGGTTCATTTCCACGCTCCTCAAGGGCCTGAAAATCACTGTCGGCCATGGCATCAAGACCTTCCTGCAAATCGCCGGGAAGAAGCCGAAGGTGACGATGGAATACCCGGAGCAGAAGTGGGACGAGCACCTGCCGGAATATTACCGTGGCGCCCCGGCCCTCGTCACGGACGAACAAGATCGCGAGCGCTGCGTGAGCTGCCAGCTCTGTGAGTTCATCTGCCCGCCGAAGGCCATCAAAATCACCCCCGGCGAGATCCCGAGCGACGATCCGTGGGCCAAGGTCGAAAAGCGGCCCAAGGAGTTCGAAATCGACATGATCCGCTGCATTTACTGCGGCATGTGCGAGGAAGTTTGCCCCGAGCAGGCCATTTACCTGCGCAAGGATTACGCCATCACCGGTCTCTCACGCCAGGAGATGGTCCACAACAAGAAGCGCCTCTATGAAATCGGCGGCCAGCGCGTGGGGCTGGTAAACAAGTGGAACGAATTGAAGTGATGCCCCCGCTGCTCTTCTACCTGCTGGCATTGATCACCCTGGGCTTCGGCTTCATGGTCGTCACGGGACG
>Ga0209573_1004503_pt1 | contig 13640 bp, 13 predicted proteins | sample TNRBio252014_DNA_FD_185870 | JGI IMG/M metagenome (GOLD analysis project Ga0209573, IMG submission 185870) | Wastewater treatment Type I Accumulibacter community from EBPR Bioreactor in Madison, WI, USA - TNR Reactor_6/25/2014_ DNA (SPAdes)... | ecosystem: Engineered > Bioreactor > EBPR >...
GCGCGGCGAGTGCGTGGGCCAACCCGCGGCCGCCTGCGACGCGCACCAGGCCAGGATCCGGGTCGTGCAGGCCTTGAGGTGTTTGGGGCTGAACTCCTCTTGCAGTGCCTCGCGCAGCTCGAGGTGCATCAGCTCGAGGCGCTCATGGCCGAGCAGAAAGCGCCGCGCCGGGGCGAGCACCTTGTCGACATCGAGCGGCTCAGCGTCAAGCAGCCCGGCGAGGTCGCGGCGCGTCAGCCCCCCGCGCGCGACGCACAGCGTGCCCAGGACGTCGCGGGTCAGCGCGCTGTCGCCGGCCGCGATGAGTTGATCGACCTGACGGGCGAAATACGCGCGCACGCCCTTTGGCGCATCGTCGCGCAATGTCTGCGGGATCGCGCCGGCCGCTGCGCTCTCCTCCGCCGCGAAGCGCGCGAGCAGCGGCTCGCCGGCTGTCAGCGCCAGGATCTCGGGTGCCAGGGCTTCGGCCAGCGCCGCAGACGCTCCGAGTCGGTTGAGCAGGTCGACGATGTCGGCCCGGGTGAAGCCGGCCAGCGTCAGGAAGCGACCGGCCAGGAGCGGATGACCGGCCGGGACTCCGTCGCGGGGATCTGGGCTCGGGCGCGATGTCACCAGGACCTGGACGTTTGGCGCGAGCCGGTCGGGCAGCACCGTCGCGACCGAGAACGCGCCGGGCGCCATCTCGTCCAGACCGTCGACCAGGATCGCCACGGGCCCAGGCACCGTCTCGAGCAGCCGCGCCCACAGCGCGCTGAACTGACCGCGCAGCGCCTCGAGGTCGCCGGGCACACCGCCCTCGAGGCCGAGCACCGTGAGCAGTTGTGCGTTCAGACGCTGGAGGAAGAAGACCGGCGTGTTCTCGCCCGTCTCCTGTCGCAAAAAGACGAAACAGAGCGTCACGGGCCACTCGCCGGCGTCGTGGCGCGCGACAAGCTGCGCAGCGACGGCCGATTTGCCGTAGCCCGCAGGCGCGCTGAGGACGGTGTAGCCGGCGTGAGGGGCGGCGGTCAGGTCGGTCAGGAGCGCGCCACGCCCGACGAAGGTCCCCTGCAGGTGCGTCAGCCGATGGGCGATCTCGCTCCGGTAGTCGGGGCGTGGGTAGCCGGGCCCCTGATAGACGACACGGGCATTGGGCCCGATGGCGACGCCGTGGCTGTTGTAGATATCGCCGACCGTGATCGCGGCCGGGCTGGCGGCGCCGGGCGTCGCCAGCATCTCGCGCAAGATGGCGAGCGTCGTGGGTTGACTGAGGAGGAAGCGGGCCTGTTCGACCGAGACCTGCCCGAGCGCCACGGTCTGCAGCGTGCGGGCGAGGTCGGGCGCCAGCACCGCCAGTTCGGGCGGCAGGCTGGTGCGCAGGTCGGTCTCGAGCGCGACGAGATCGGGCATAGGCCTCGTGGGAGCCGTCGGGTCTTGTGTGATGACTATATAACGAAAACCGGGCGAGATCTCGGGTGTGTTTGCGGGAAACCGCCAGGAAGGGAAGCGCGCAAAACCAGTTCTGGCTTTGCGCGCTTCGCGTCTTTGCGGCTCATTCAGCTAACCACGCCGTTTGGCGCGCCTCGAGGCCACAGGCCTCAGCGCCAGAATCCGTCGTGTACCTGCCTGGCCTCGGTGTCGAGTTCTGGGCAGGGTCCTTCGATCACGACAGGGCGAGCCGTGTGCGCGAAGACGTCGCGGCACGACAGGATCAGGTGTTCTTGCGCCGGCCCGACGATGTCGTAGAGGCCCAGCTCGCTCAGCGCAAACACGACGCGGCCGATCCCGCTCCAGTGGATCGCGCCCGAGCACATGGCGCATGGCTCCGTGCTGGCGTAAAGCGTGCTCGTCGCGAGCTGGTCGGCCGTCAGCCGCTCGCCGAGCAGGCGCACCAGATTTGTCTCGGCGTGGCCTGTCACATCGTGCTCGGTCAGAACCGTGTTGCCGGCGCGCAGCAACTCCTCGCCCTCGCGGCTCACCAGGATCGCGCCGAACGGATGATTGCCGCCCTCGCGGGCAGCGTGCGCAACTTCGATGGCCAGACGCAGCCAACGGATGTCATCGGGTGTCATCGGCTTCCTCCTCGAATACCTGGTGCCCGGCTCCGAAAACACTTCGCCCGGGGTCACGGCATTATCTTGTGGAAGCCGCTCCCGCGCCACTCGGGGCGCTGCCATCGACTACTTTCGCAAGGACTGGGACACGCACATCGCGCCGACGCGCCGGCCCTGAGTGCCGGGCGCGCGCGATCCGATCAGGGTCTTTGCCTCTGTCTGGGCTACAGCCGCCCGTGAGCCCGCGCTAAGCGCTGACGCCGCGTCAAAGTAACGACCGCGCCGTCGACGCGAGGCGCAGGACCGTCGGCAATGACGCGTATTGGGTATCTCAAAGCCGGCGTGCTACCGACGTAGCAACGGCAAGAAGATCTCCATCCGCACGATCGGGAACCGCACCACGACATCTTCGTCGAAGGAACTCACCCACATATTCTCGCCGTCAAACACGATGCCGCGCGGATCCTGTCCGACCGGCAGGGTCGTCACCACCTGCCCGGTCGACACGGACACAACATCCACCACGCTGTCGGCCAGGCCTGTCACCCAGATCTGCCTGCCGTCAAACGCCACATCAAACGGATATGTGGTGACTGTCGGCGTCATGACGTGCGCGCCATCACTGGCCCGAATCACACTGAGCGTGTTTCCGCTGCCGCCCCCACCATTGGCGATCCACATGTGCACGCCGTCAAAGGCAATGCCTTGTGGATATAACCCGACGGTCGGTGTCATGACATGCTGACCATCACTGGCGCGAATCACGCTGACCGAATGGCTGCCCCAGTTCGTGATCCACATGTTTTCGCCATCGAAAGCGATATCCGTCGGGCCAGACCCTACGGTCGGCGTCATGACGTGTTGGCCAGTCGCTTGATCAATCACGCTCACGGTGTACACAAAAGTCCCGCCCGAACTCGAGTTCACGACCCACAGGTTCGTGCCATCGCTCGCCATGTTCAGCGGCAGATTGCCCACAGTGGATGTAAGGACGGCCACGGAACTCACAGGGTCGATCGCGTTGACGGTCTGCGCGCAATAGTTCGATATCCAGATCTGAGACCCGTCGAAGGCAGCGCCAAATGGACACGCCCCGGTCGGGACGTCTCCCACGACATCGCCGGTGTCGGCGTCGATCAAGGTCGCCGTATTGCTCAAGGTGTTGGCGACCCAGATCCGGGACCCGTCAAAAGCCAGGCCGAAAGGCCGCGCGCCGACCGTAATCGTCATCGGAGCGCCAATGCCAGCCAACGCCTCCGGCCGGGCGCTCACACCGATCGGCTCGTGCACCGCCGCCACAGCCTCAGGAGACCAAACACTCACCGCGGCCGATTGAGCCGCCACATACGGCAGCCCCAGAAGCACGATCAATGCGCCGAGCAAGGCCGATAACCCGGCCAGGGCGGCGCGGACTACGGCGAACATCCGAACAGATGAATCGAAGCCATTTCGAAAAAACATCTTGTGTCCCTCAGCGATCCACGTCTATGGCAGGGCCCGATCCGCCGACCACTGCGGGGCGACGCGATCGAACGGGGTCGCGGGCTCGTCGTGCTCGACGCCCTGTGTCGTGAATGGCAGAAGCCGCCCGTCAAACACCTCGAGTTGAGGCGCCGTCACGCCAGACAACGCGGAGGCGCCAGAAGGCATATTCGCGCCCGCGAAGCGCACGACCCGAAAATTATCGAACCGGGCATCGACCACCGATTGGTTGTCGTTCGGAGCGGCGGCCACGCCGACCCAGGCCAACGAACTCGAAGACTGGTAGTTGAAGTCCGTGATATTCCAGCCGTTATTGCGGATGCGGATGTTCCCGTTTGCGAAGTCAACCGACAGCCGATTCGTGCCGTTCCCGGTGTTCATCGATCCGTGGGTCGACCCATTGCTGATCACGGCCGGTCGGCCGGTCGGGTCGTAACGCACTACGACGTAGTAGGTGGTCGTGACATCGATCAGGACCAAATACATATTGCCCGTCGGGCCGACCTCTTCGATCGCCAGGCCGATATCGCTGCCCGGGGTTCCGACCCAACGAAGGTCGACCTCCACGGTCTGGTTCCCGCGCGGACACGTCGGAGCGCCCATCAGATAGACGTAACCGGCCTGTTTGGTCAGCAGCCGGTACTCACCGCCTACGTATTCCAGTCGGCGCAGGTCGCTCTCGAACACAGGCCAGCCACCGGCCGGGTTGCTGAAGTCGTCGCTGAAGTCTCCGCAGAACTGGTTGGCCAGCGCCGGGACGGGCTGGAAGAAGTGATTGTCGAACGACGCCTGCGCGCTCGGGCCTCGAATCCCCTGCCAATCGACTTCGGCTACGTTTCGGATGATCTGCCGTGGCGAGGCCGGGTCGATCTGGGCCTGCACGGTGATCACGGGTGGTGTGGCCGGATCCGCCGTGCCCGACCACGTCAGCGTGTTTCCGACAAGCGACACAGCTCCGACGCTGGCCTGCGCCGACCCGGGCACCGCCGTCAGCGGCGTCGTGAGCGTATCGGTCAGGATGGTGTTCGTCAGCGGCGTCGTCCCCGGCGCCGTGATCGTCAGCGTGTACGTGACCGTACCGCCAGGTTCCAACACGCCGTCGACGGTCTTCTGCGCCACGATGAAGGGCTCGTACGCGCCGACCGAGCAGTTGGCCGGACGCGCCACGCCGCGCTGGTCGTGATCGAGCGAACAGCCGACGCCGGCGCCGAACGCCGGGCTGTCGGGCCCGATGGCGTGGGTGGCCGTCAGGCCGCCGTTGTTCTTGAGCGCGCCAAGACCGGGATCGACCCCCACGAGATCCTGGGCCCGCGGGTTGCACCCGGACTGTGTGCCGACGACGTTGACGCCGCTATACGCAGGCATGAACGCGTACCCAGTCTCTGCCTCGCAATCTCTGTAGCCATTGCCGTACACGATCGTGTTATCGAGCACGGCGTTTGTGCCGGAGATGGCGAGGCCGGTTCGATAGCCCGTGATCGTCGAGTTCTTGAGGATGAGTGTTCCGGAGAACGTATCGATCGCCACGCCACTGGCGCCGGCACGCTCAGCGCCAGTGACCGTGGTGTTGATCAACGTCAGGGAGCCTCCGCCGTTCGTGATCGAAGACTGCTGACCATAGGCGTCGGCCCAGTTGTTGGCGATAAGGCTATCTCGGATCTCCACGACCGAGTTGCCGCTGACATAGAGAGCAGCGCCCGCGAAGTAGTCGGAAGAGGCGCCGCCCGCGATCTCGGATTGCGAGATCGTCAGCGTGGTGCAGTACAACTTGATGTTGCCGCCAGATGTCTCGGCGTAGCCGCGTATGATTCGCAGCCGCGTCAGCGCGGCGGTGACCGTCCCGACCTCGAGACAGTTTGGGCCGCCATCGATCACCCGTCGCGCGCCCTCACCATCCAAGGTCGAGAGCCCAACCTGGGCCGCGAAGGCCGCGTCCCAACCGCCGCTGAGCGTCACGTTTTTGTTGAGCCTCACAACGGATGTGCCCGTATTCGTATACGTGCCGACGGCCACGAAAACGGTCGCTCCGCTGCTCGCCTTGCCGATCGCGGCATCGATGGTCGCGCAGGGCGTGGTCGGTGACGTGCAGTCATTGGCGTCCAAGCCGGACGGCGCGACGTAGGCGTCACCCGTAGCAGCCCGCGAGGCAGGCATTGGCAGGATCTGGATCACGAGGGACAGGACAACAAACAGGCGCAACACCGGGCGGTATAACATCATCTCCCCCTTCAGGGTCAAAGGCCGTCAGAAATGCATCCCAGACCCAAAACAGCGCAAACATCGACCAAAAAGTACAGATTCTTCCGGCAGATCCCGGGCCTAATCGACTGGTTTGAACGCCAGAAAGAGCGGCAGTGAACACCAGGATCGTAGATCGTCTCTGGCGCACCGCGAAGTGATCTTCGTCAGTGAACGTCAGCTGTCCGTTACGGTTCAGGCACCGCCGGCGAGCGTCTCAGGGAAGCTCAAGGCTGAAGGTCGTGCCCGACCCAACGGTGCTCCGAACGTCGATCGTGCCGCCGTGGGCGTGGACCCATTGCCGGGTGATCGCCAGGCCCAGGCCGCTGTGCGTCCGCTCGCCACGGGATCGATCGGCGCGCCAGAAGCGATCGAAGATGAAGGCCAGATCCTCGGCCGCGATCCCCGAGCCCGTGTCGCTGACGACGAGGCTCGCGCTGCGGCCCTCGCTCGTGCCGGGGCCGGCCGATACCGAGATCGCGCCCCCGGGCGGCGTGTAGCGCAGGGCGTTGGCGATCAGGTTGGACATCACCTGGTTGAGCCTGTCGTAATCCGCCGTGATCTCCTGGCCGGCGTCGACAAGATGGGTCGTAAGCGCCACGCCGCCGGCCGCAGCCTGTGCCGCGAAACTGGTGGTCAGATCTTGCAGGAGATCTGCCAACGCAAACCGGGTGGGATGCAGCGGGAGCTGTCCGGTCTCGGCCAGCGACAGGGTCTGCATGTCGTTCACGAGGCGGGTGAGCAGCCGGGTCTCGTCGAGCGTGGCGTTGAGGTGCTCGGGCGTCGGCGGGTAGACGCCATCCAGCAGCCCCTCGAGATTGCCCTGGATGAGGTGCAGGGGTGTACGAAGCTCGTGGGCGATATCGGCTGTGAGGTTCCGGCGCTGCTGCTCGGCACGCTCGAGCTCGCCGACCATCGCGTTGAAGCGCTTGATCAACTCGCCGAACTGCGGCGAATCGTCCGGCGGCACACGCACCGAGCGATCGCCCTCGGCAACGGCGTCGATGGCATCCAGGATCTGGCGCAACGGACGGCCAAAACGAGTGTACAGGTTGAAGACGATCAGGAACCCGACGATCACCACGGCCACGGGCGCGCCGCAGGCAAGGATCCAGACATTCCGAACGCCTGAGTACTCGGAGAAGATGAGGTACAGCGTGGCTGCCGTGCCGCCGATGAAGAGCAGCACCACAAGGAAAGCGATCAACGCGAACGGCGCGAAACGGCTGCCGGCGGCGCGTTGCCTTGGGGCGGGAGTCGGGTCTGTCATGCAACACTTCCGGCGTCGGGCTACTGACCTCGATGGTGGGCCGGTCAGGCTCCGGTAAAGCGATAGCCGATGCCGTAGACGGTCTCGATCATGGGTTTGCCTGCGACGGCCTCGAGCTTCTTCCTGAGGTTCTTGACGTGCGAGTCCACGCTTCGATCCAGGCCCGCGGCGGCGCCGTGCGGGTCGTCGAGCAACTGCTCGCGCGTCAGCGTCTGGCCCGGTCGGCCTGCCAGGAGTTGAAGCAGTTTGAACTCATTCGGCGTGAGCCGGAGCGGACTCCCGTTGAAAGCGACGATGTACTTCTCGGCGTCGATCTCGAGCCCGCCCACCCGGATGAGGGCCGGCGCCTTCACTTCGCCTCGGGTTCGCCGCAGGAGGGCCCGCACCCGCGCCACAAGCGCCCGCGGCGAGAAGGGTTTTGTGATGTAATCGTCGGCGCCGATCTCGAGCCCCGTGACCTGGTCGACCTCCTCGGCCAGCGCCGTGAGCATGATGATCGGCACGTCGCTCTCCTGGCGCAACCGGCGGCAGACCTCGCGCCCGTCGATCCCGGGGAGCATGAGGTCGAGGACGACGAGATCCGGTTTGTCGCGCCGGGCGATCAAGAGCGCCGTCGGGCCATCGCCGGCCACGACGACGCGGTACCCGTGCCTGTCGAGGTAATCGCGGGCCAGGCGGGCCGCCTTGGGTTCATCGTCAACCACCAGGATCAGCGCGGACATAGGCGGAGTATAGAGGAGAACGCGATACGTTGATGCGCGGACAACGCGCTTGCACACCTACCCCTGGCGCTTCCAGATCTGCCAGTCGCCGTCGCCGGTCATCGGCAGACCTTCGGCGATCCATTCGTACAACGAGCCATCGTACACGGCGACGTTCTCCTGTCCAACCATGACATGCGCCATGGCGTTCAGCGCCGCGGCGATGCCGCCGCCACAATAGGTGATGAGCCGTCGATAGCGGCCCATATCGCTCAGGCGGGCGGCGATCTCGTCGTTAGAACGAAAGGCGTCCATGCCCACCATCAGGTCGAAACAACTGAGACAGGTCGACCCCGTAATGTGGGCGGCCTGGTAACTCGCAAGCGGCAGCACGTCGATCACCGCCAGCTCTGGGTCAGCCAGAGCTGTCTGGACCTCTTCCTTGGCGACGAAGAGGGCAGGCCTAGGATGGCTGGCGAAGGTCACCGGCGCATAGTTCCGCGCGGCCTGCTCAATCGGCCCGCCGGCCGCCTGCCAGGCGGCGAGGCCGCCGTTCAGCACACGGACGTTGTCGTGTCCGGCGTAGCGGAGCACCCACCACGCCCGGGCGGCGTAGGGAAGCATACCGCAGGCATACACCACGACCTCCGAGTCACTCGAGATGCCGCTCTCACCCAGGCGCTGAATTAACAGGTCCGGAGACAGGATCGTGCTCTCGTAGGGACTGTCCAGCTCCGAAAAGAGTTGGTGATCGAAGTAAGCGGCCCCAGGGATGTGCCCTTCGCGGTACGCCGCGTCGGAGACGGAGGCATCGAAGATGCGCAGGTCGTCGTGGCCCAGCCGGGCCAGCAGCTCGTCGGGCTCGATCAACATGGCCTCTCGGTTCATGATCCCTCCGGGGCGCCACGGCCCCGGGACGAGGCCGGCAGCGATGGCTAAGAAGATGACCCAGGGTAGGAAACCATTGTGAGAAAAACGTGGAGAAGTCAGCCAGGCTTTGCAGAGGTTTGGCTATGCTTCACCGCCTGCCGTTGAGCAACCGACCGATCAAGGTTGTTCGGACCGCGACGTGGTAGCTGCCCAAACAGACCACCAGCGTGACCCCAACCGAGATCGCCCACTTGATCGGCCAGGCGAGTTCCAGATCCATGAGTGGATACTGGATCGCGAACAGCACAGGCAGATGCACCAGGTACGTCCAATACGATGCATCCGACAGATAGCGCAACCAGCCAACCCGCGCGCTCAACCAGGCCGAACCCGCCTGCAGACACCACAACGTCATCCAGACGCTGACGCAGGCCTGCAGGGCCGCCGCCCCGACGTGGAACAGCGAGTCGGCGCTGCGGTTCCCGAGGATCCAGAGAAAGGCGAGGTAGGCCACCAACGAGGCGAGCAACAGACCCGGCGCGAAGGGACGACTCCGGATCACCCACTGCGGTCGGGCGTGGAGGCCGTACCCAAAGGCAAAAAACAGCCCGTAGTACACGAGCGCCCACAATTGAGGCAGGAAGCTCTCGGGCGCCGGCGTCGGGGCGGATACGCTGAACAGCGCCGGTATCAGGAACAGGGGCGCGACGCCAATCAGCACCAGCACGGGCCACGCCAGGACCCGACCCGCATCCACCTTCCACTCCGCAGTGGTCGCGATCCAGACCAGCAGGTAGAACCACATCAGGTAATACAGGAACCACAGGTGGGCCAGGCTGGGCGGCAACCTGAGCAGCGGGTTATCGCGCATGAACTCCAACACGGGCGAGGCCTGCTCGATCGTCAGCGCCGCCCGGCCGGTGAGCCAGTCGATCGAAACCGACACCAGCGGCCAGAAGACGATCAAGGGGAGCAACACGCGCGCCGTCCTGTTGCGCAGCAACCCGCCCACGCCACGCCTGGCCACCTGCCATGCCGCGAAGAAGCCCGCGATGACAAAGAACAGCGGCATCCGAAACAGGTGTAGAAACCAGACGGCGATATCGACCCCGACCCATTGGCCGCGATCGGCCGTGACCCAAAAAGGGTGCATCAACGGGCTGTACGCCAGTGAGGCGTGAAACAGCACCCCGGCGAACATCGCCAGCGCACGCAGGTTGTCGAGATAGTGGATGCGCTCATGGGTGTCCGCGACGGGCACGACGTCAACCCTTTCGCCGAGGGCGCTCACGCCGGGGCTCCCACCGCGCTCTACAGAAACGAGGTCTTGCGGGCGTGGTGCCACTGTGTCCATCCGAGGGCCACGGCCACGACCAGCAACTCGCCGGCCAGCACGCCGAGCGCGATCGGGCTCCAGACGATGTGGTCGGTCAACAGATTGGCCGCGATCGGCTGCAGGCTTCCGATCCAAATAATGAAGGGGCTCAGCGCCGTCATAAGCGCCATCTGGACGACGATGTTCCAGCCTTCCGACTCGATCGCCATGGCCGCGCTGAGCGCGACGCAGTGGCTCGTTAGCATGAAGACGTAGATCAACAGAGCGTAGACGAGCAGCCCATCCGGCAAGGCCGTGTAGAGGACGAGAAACGTCGTGGTCAACACCACGAGCAGGAACGGGACGAGATAGACGAGGACGCCCGCCAGCAGCTTTGCGCTGTAGAACTCGGTCGGCGTCACCGGAAGGCTCATCACAAACGGCAGGGTCCGTTCCTTGCGCTCGTTGAGCACGATCTGGCCGATGGCGAAGAAGCCGGTCGAGACGAGCAGGACGAGCAGGAGCAGCGCGCCCGCGTTGAACGTCCACTCGCTTCCGCTGCCGATCAGGCCGAGCGCCAGGACCAGACCGGCCAGATAGCCGGCCAGTTGTTTCTGATACACCTGCCAGTCTTTGACGACGAGCAGTTTGACCATCGCGAGGCTCGATTCAGACCACACCCTGAGCTCCTTCCGGGCGAATGCTCGTGATGAAAATGTCTTCGAGATCCATCCGATTGACGTCGTTCACAATCAGGCCGAGTTGCCGCAATTGCGCCGGCAGGGCTTCACTGAACGATCTGACCTTTAGCTCGATCACCGATCCGTTGCGACGGACCGTGGCCACCTCGGGCAACGCGGCGATGTCGTCGCGCCACTCACCGCGACACAGGATTCGACGCCAGTGGTCCAGAAAGCTCTCCTTGTCCTGAACGGCCACCAGTCGTCCACGATGGAGGAAGGCGATCGAATCGGAGATTTGCTCGACATCGCGTGTGTTGTGCGACGAGAACAGGACGCTCCGATCGTCATCGCGAAGCACCTCGGCGATCGCCTGCAGCACCTCATCACGCGCGAGCGGGTCGAGCCCGGTCGTCGGCTCATCCAACAGCAACAGCCTGGGATGGCGCGCCAGGCTGAGCAATAGGAGCGCCTTCACCCGTTGGCCGTGCGAGAATCCCCCGAGCGGCTGGTTGGGACGCAGATCGAACCGCTGGAGCAACTGCCCGGCGTACGCCTCATCCCACCCCGGGTACGCGGCCCGGATGAGATCCATATGCCAGCGCAACGACTTGGCCTTATAGAGCCGCATATCGTCGGATGCATAGCCGATCTGGCGCTTGGCCGCGACCTGTTCGTCGGGCAGGCTATGGCCGCAAACCACGACCTGCCCGGCATCCGGCCGGATCAAACCGGTCAGGATACGGAAGAGCGTCGACTTGCCCGCGCCGTTCACGCCGACCAGTCCCATCACCTGGCCGGCCGGAAGCTCCAGATCGATGTCGCTCAAGGCGAAATCGGCGTAGGCCTTTGTGACGCCCGCGAGCGTGATCGCGGCCGTCATCGTGCCCCCTCTCCCTCGCACTGCCCGATCGTGGCTTCTTCTCGTGTGATCACTTCCTGCTCCACCTCTCTCAAGATGTTCTCCAGGCTCAGGCCCAGTTTGTCGGCCGCGACGAGCAGGCCGTCCAGGCTGGCGCGGAATTCCTTCAGGGCCAGCTGCCGGGCCAGATCCAGCGTGTCGGCCACAAACGAGCCCTTGCCGGGCCGTGTGACGATCACGCCGGCGCGTTCCAGCTCGAGGTAGGCGCGCTTCACGGTGATGACGCTGACCTTGCTTGCGCTGGCCAATTGTCGGATCGAAGGAATGGGCTGCCCGGGCGACCAATCACCGGCCAGGACCTTGGCGGTCACCTGCTCGACGATCTGGCCGTACATCGGCGTCCGATCGGTGCTGGAAAGGAAAAACGCGTTCGGGTCTGGCATCTGTATATAGTCAGTATATACAGATAGCCACAGTTGTCAAGCGTGATGCGCCCCACACTGAAAGCGCCACTCCTCACGGGCCTGATCGTCGCGTTGCTCATCGTCTGGACGGTCGGCCTCTACACGCTGCGGTGGCTGAACACGGCCAGTGACCCGGTTAGCCACGCGATCGTGGGTTTGGCGCTTGGACTCTAGGGATAGAGCCCTGAGAAGATCAGGATGAAGCCAATGGTGTCTTTGAAGCCATGCACCAGGATGGGCAACCACAGGTTGCGCCTTCCAAGGAAATACGCTGCCGACATCATTCCCGCCGACAGCGTGGTTTCGATCACGCCGCTGACGCCCTGGTAGGAATGCCCCATCCCGAACATCACCGAGCTGACCACGGCCGCGATCACCCACCAGACGCGCTTGTCGCCACCGAGGTCCTTCAGCCGGTTCATGAGATAGCCTCGATACGCCAGCTCCTCGACGAAGGCCGCATACGTCCAGGATGCAACGAAGGCGATCAGCAGCAGCGGCACATTGGACCGCAGCTCCGCGAACTGGCTCAGATCAAGCGGTGTCTGAGTCAGCCATTCCAGGGCCGGAACGATCAAGGTGATCGAGATCGCCTGGAAAGCAGCGGCCAGGAGAAGCGCGATCCCGATGGTTCTGCCCCAGCTGGCTGGGCGGGTCAGGCCGACGTTGCGCCAGCCGCTGCGCCGGAGCCAGAGCGAGGCCCAGCCCAGCAGAACGAAGAAAATCGCGGTCGTGGGGATGACGCGAAAGGCATGCAGCAGCTGGATCGCCAGCAGGACCAGAAGCTCCAGCCCGATCACCCACCTGTTCTCGCGCAGCAGCGAGGCGACGCGCTCACGCCAGTCGGGGTTCGCAGGGGTCATGGTTGGTGGCTCCTTTTCGGTTGTCCTAGCGGCGAATGGTATTTGCTTCGAGCGAACGACGAAGGCGCCAGGCGCACGAATCGCTCCGCGGGCTTTGCGTCTTCGCGGGTCTCTACCAGCCACGGCCGTGACGCGTGCTACGGCTCAAGCAAACGGTCCTGCACACGCGCGATAAACGCCCGCCAGACCGGATAATCGCTGTCCTTCCAGATCGCGTCGCGCAACACCTCGGCCTGCGCCTGTGACCAGCCCAGATGCTTCTGGGCGAAGAGCGAGTAGAAGGCCGTCGCGCGGAAGTTGGCCATGCAGTGGATCAGGATCTTGGCCCCCACCCGCCGCAGCATGATCTGCTCGAACGCCGCGAAGTCGGCGTCGGTCGGGTTGGCCCAATCGACTGGGATGTGGTCGTAGGCCAGGCCCAGCGAGCGCGCCAGCCCGGCCTCATCGGCCAGCGAACGGGCCGGGTCGTACGGCGCCAGGTTGATGACAGCCGAATAACCCTCGGCCGCGACCGCTTCGAGTTGCTCGGCCGTCGGCTGGCCGCCCGTGAGCACCGCGTCGTTGACTGTGATGACATTGTAGATAGCGGTTGTCGGCATCCGGCGCCTCCGATTCAATGAGGGCTGTTATGCGAGATACGGCGCCAGTGAGGGATCATAGCGCATTGTCTCACGGTGCAGGCGCGTTGTGACGAGTCGATGCAATTTGCCTGCCGGTGCTTTCAACGGATGGCGCAACGGATCAACGGATGAACCGGATGGACGCCTCGGGCACGACTCGCGCACCACCCCCGTCGTTCCCGCGCCGCGCCGTGCGTAGGGGCGACGCAGGCGTCGCCTCACCGGGCTCATGGGGAGACGTC
>Ga0209573_1004504_pt1 | contig 13639 bp, 11 predicted proteins | sample TNRBio252014_DNA_FD_185870 | JGI IMG/M metagenome (GOLD analysis project Ga0209573, IMG submission 185870) | Wastewater treatment Type I Accumulibacter community from EBPR Bioreactor in Madison, WI, USA - TNR Reactor_6/25/2014_ DNA (SPAdes)... | ecosystem: Engineered > Bioreactor > EBPR >...
TGCGATATTACTAAAAAAGGCTGATTCAATCAGCCTTTTTTGTTTTCAATTTTTTTCTAAAATAATGAAGTGATGATTTCTTCTTGTATACCGATGCGAGTCGGATCAAAATCCAATTGATTCTTCAACAAAGTAGCATACACACTTCTAAAATCGATCTCAAATTTTAAATCTCCTTCGTCCAAATCCGAAAGGTTGGGATTTGGGCCAATGATAGTACCTTTATTGCCTCCGCCTATGATAAACAGTGGAGCTGCCGTGCCATGGTCGGTTCCGTTTCCGTTGTCTTTCACCCTTCTACCGAATTCCGAAAAAATCACCAATGTTACTCGATCCAATAGTTGGGCTTGTTTCAAATCTTTGTAAAAATGATAAACCGCATCGTTGAGTTCACTTAATTTGTTTTGGTGGGTATTGAGTTGGTTATCATGGGTGTCATAGCCGTTTTGCGAAGTGTAATATACTTTAGAATGTAAATTTCCTTTAATCAATCGGGCAATCCATTGCAGATTTTTGGATAAACTACTTTTGGGATATTCAAAAGCATCATCGGATTGTTGTAAAGCGTTTTGAATATCTTCTGAACCTTCCGTTATCGACTGAGCTATTTTTCGGACAAAATCCAATTGCGGATTCCCCGATACTTGGTAATTTATTTCCGTTTCTGTTGCGGTTTTGAATTTGGTCGGATCTTTAATGGTAATGCTATTCGGTTCTTCGCCTTTTAACGCCAGATTGTCTATACTATCCAAATTTATAGCGGCTGTTGGTTGATGTTCGGTGCTATGTAAATCCAAATATCTTCCTAGCCATCCATGTGTGAGATATTCTTGAGAGGCACTGGCTGTCTGCCAAATTTCCTGACTTCTGAAATGCGAACGATTGGGATGGGGATATCCCACATTTTGGACGATACTCAAATGACCGTTTTGAAGGATGTCTTCAAAATCTTTTAAAGCCGGATGAAAACCCATGCCCTTGTATTTCCCGAAGATATCCTTTTCGGGAATGGCAATATTCGGACGGGATTGATAATAAAAGGAATTGCCATAAGGAATAAACGTATTCAAACCGTCATTTCCACCGTTTAATTGAATGAAAACAAGACAATTGTCTGAAGAATACAGCGAACGGGATTGTCCAAATGCGTACAAAAAATCGGGAAGTATCCACAAGCCTCCGGTTAAAGTACCGGTCAGGTTTAAAAAATTTCTTCTATTCATTTTTTAAAGGATTTGAAATTCGGGAGTTTTAGTGATGTAATTGAATAATCGTAAAACCGAAGCTTCGGCATTTTCGCTTTTGGGATCAAAATCGTATTTCAGGATTTGTTCCATGTCTTTTTGGATTTCTTCTGATGTTTGAAACAAAAATCGGTCTGCTAAATCTCGGATGATTTCATTGGGTTTTGCTTGATGATTCCAATCGAGGGAAATGTCAATCGGGCTGATTTCAAATTCAACCTCGTCGTCATTTTTAATTCCTTTCAAACGAAGACTCTTGCCACTGCACAACAAATCGGAAGCTTTATTGCGTTGCAGATAGACTTGTGAACTCAACCAAGCATTTCCACCGATCCAACCTTTTACATTGGGTGGATTGAACAAGTCCATACCTTGTTGTCGAAGGAAACCTAATACCACTTCTTTTTGCAAGGGTTTGACTTGTAATGCGTCTGTCAATTGTAAGATGTACAATAATGGATCTTTGATTTTAGTACCTGAAATGTTTTTTTCATAGGCTTCGGTAAACATTTTGGTCAATAAAGGTTGAATTTCAAAGTTTTGGGAACGAAAATAATCGCCATAAGTTTTCACCAAAGTTTCGTCTGGCTGATCGTATAAAAACCATTGTAGTATTTTTCGAGTGATTAAATAAGGTATTGCCGGTTGTTCAAAAATGATATCCACCAAGTCGTCGGCTTTAAATCCCCCTTTTTTACCCAAATAAGTGATGCTTTCGTTCACTTCTTGTCTTTTTCGATATTCTGCAGAAGTCTCTCCCAAGTTAAGTCCGGCAAGCGCTTTAGCTCCTTCCTTAATGTCTTGTTCGGTATAGTTACCGATTCCAAGAGTAAACAATTCCAGCAATTCACGACTCAAATTTTCATTAATGGCACCGACTTTATTATCTACGTTATCCAGATATCGCACCATGGCATTGGTCTGTATGATTTTTTTGGTCAAGGTTTTGAAATTTCCAAAAGCATGCGCTCTCAAGACTTGATGATGTTGAAAAATCCAGTAATTGACTTTGACTTTTTGGGCACTGGAAACAAAATGATTGTGCCAAAAAACAATCATTTTCTCACGTAAAGGAAAGGCTTCATTAATCATTTGATCCAACCACCACTTTTTGAGTTCTTGGTGATTCATGATTTGTTTTTTCAACATCTTTTTTTTCTCCTTTTCATCAGCATCTTTAATTTTTTCTCTGACTTCTTTCAATTCCGCCAAAGTATGCGGTTCGTCTTGAATAAAATCGGGAATCGAAGTGTCTGTTTGATGATTGAAGGAACGTTGGAGAAAGGATTTCAAACCCATTTGTTCGATAGTAGCTGCTTGTTTGGAAGAAAACCCGAGTCGGAGAGACCATAGATGAGCAATGTGCATAATTAGGATAATTTTGCCCTAAGACTATCAAACGAAATGATAGTTTAAATAGCCACTATTTTTTGTGACAAACCGGTAATAATTCGCCTTTACTCAGGCAATATCGTTCAAAAGCTTCGGGTGATATCTTATGACTGAAATCCATCATTTCCACTTCAAATCCTACCGATTGAAGTCGGCTGGCATAATCTTGACCATATACCCTTACATGGTCATATTGTCCAAAGTGAATGGCTCTATCTTTTGGATCGGTAATGGTAAAATCTTCGTAAGTTTTGTCCAAACTCAAATCTTGAGGAATTTGAAAAATGCCCCATCCGCCTTTTTTCATCACTCTGTAAAGTTCGCTCATGGCTTTAGCGTCATCGGGAATATGTTCCAAAACGTGGTTGCAAAAAATGACATCAAATGACTCATCGAGGAAAGGTAAATCGGTAATATCGGCTTTGACATCTGCCAAAGGAGAAAAGAGATCGGCTGTTATATATTCCAAATTTTTTTGGCTTTTGAAAAGTTTTAAAAAAGCTTGTTCGGGAGCAATGTGCAAAACTTTCAAATTTTTCGTAAAGAAATCTGTCTCAGCTTTTAGATACAGCCACATAAGTCGATGCCGTTCTAGAGAAAGTGTTCCCGGTGCCAAGGCATTTTCTCTTTTTACGGCATAGCCATAAGGAAGAAATTTTCTATAGCTTTTTCCATCGATAGGATCGGTATATCGATGGCCTTTGTACCATAAAACCAGTAGTGGTCTTATCCAATAACTGGCTTTGAGTAATAGGCCTCTGGGAATGGTATTGAGAATGAATTTAATCAAAAGTTTTAGGTTAAAGTGTTGCTCTAAATTCCAATTCTTCCTCCGTTACAATGCCTAAAGCATCGTATATGTATTGAAATGTCGATAAAAGTTCCGGTTTGCCATTGACCAAAGCCACATCGTGTTCAAAATGGGCACTGGGCTTGCGGTCTCTAGTGAGAATCGTCCAACCATCTCGCAGTTGGTCTATTTTATGGGTTCCCATATTGATCATGGGTTCGATGGCCACGACCATACCTTCTACAAACATTTTTCCTCTACCTCTTTTCCCATAATTGGGCATTTGAGGATCTTCATGCATTTTAGTTCCCAATCCATGTCCTACCAATTCACGTACTACACCGTAACCGTGTTTTTCGACATACGTTTGAATAGCATATCCCACATCTTCCACTCTGTTTCCTGCTTTGAATTCACGAATCCCCGCATACAAACTTTCCTTGGTAATTTTTAAAAGCTTTTTGACTTCATCTTTTACTTCTCCTACTTCAAATGTATAGGCATGGTCCCCGTAAAACCCGTTTTTCAAAACGCCACAATCTATGGAGATGATGTCTCCGTTTTCCAAAGGTTTGTCATTGGGAACTCCATGAACAACTTGGGCATTGGGACTCATACACAAAGTATTTGGAAAATCGTATAAACCTAAAAAGCCCGGAATTCCTCCATGATCTCGAATATAACTTTCTGCCAATTTATCTAAGTATAAAGTAGAAACGCCCGGTTTGACTTCGCTAGCCAACATCCCAAGTGTCTTAGAAACCAGCAAAGCGCTTTCACGCATGAGTTCTATTTCTTCTCGGGTTTTAATTTTAATCATGAATGATATTTTAAATTTCGGCAAAGATAGTATTAGAAATTAGAAATTAGAAATTAGAAATTAGAAATTAGAAATTAGAAATTAGAAATTAGAATTTAGAATCAAATACCAATAACCTGCCTCAACATAGGCGGGCCTAATAACCTAATAACTTAAATTCCAAATTCCATCCCCAACGAGTTGGGGACCAAATCCCAATAACCTGCTTCAACATAGGCTGACATAATAACACAATAACCTAAATTCCAAATTCAAAATCCCAATAACCTGTCTCAACATAGACGAACCTAATAACCCAATAACTTAAATTCCAAATTCCATCCCCAACGAGTTGGGGACCAAATACCAATAACCTGCCTCAACATAGGCGGGCCTAATAACCTAATAACCTGCCTCGCCGGCAAGGCGGGCTCAATAACCCATTAACCTAATTCTAAATCCGGAATTTATTCCCATTTATCCCATATTCGCAAAAAATATTTACAAAACATGATTTTTTTCATTTTTTATAGCTTGTTATGATTGTAATTTTGCCGAAAATTTAATTTATGTATCAATCTACATCACCCGAGAATGCCGTTAAAGTAATAAAATCCAACGATAGGGTTTTTGTTCAAATGGGAGCAGCAGCACCTCAAGCTCTAATTAAAGCTATGTCGGCTAGGTTTGAGGAGTTGAGAAATGTAGAAGTTTGTCATCTGCATACGGAAGGTGTTGCCCCTTATGCCCATCCTGATTTACGAGACAGTTTTCACGTCAATTCTTTTTTTGTAGGTAGTAACATTAGACACACCTTAACAGCTGGTAATGGTTCTTACACCCCTGTTTTTTTCAGTGAGTTACCTTATTTATTCAAAAATAGAGTATTGAATATTGATGTGGCACTCATTCAAGTTTCTGTTCCCGATAAGCACGGGTATTGTTCCTTAGGAGTTACCATAGGAGAAACCTTGGCTGCCATTGATAATGCCAAACATGTCATTGCCCAAATCAATCCAAAGATGCCTCGTACACATGGAGCAGGAATCATTCATATTTCTGAATTGGATAGTTTTGTTGAAGTGGATGAAGATTTACCGGTACATCATTTACATGAACCAAATGAAATTGAACAACGCATTGGAGATCACATTGCCAATATGATTGAGGACGAAAGCACTTTGCAAATGGGTGTTGGTAACATCCCCAATGCCGTTTTATCCAGATTACACAATCATAAAAATTTGGGTTTACATACCGAAATGTTTTCTGATGGAGTCATTGATTTAATTCTGAAAGATGTGATCAACGGCAATTACAAAGGAATCAATCCCGGTAGAGCTTTAGCTACTTTTTTAATGGGTTCGCGCCGACTTTACGATTATGTTGATGACAATCCATTTGTAGAAATGCGAGAGGTAGATTATGTCAATGACATTCACAATATTCGTCAAAATCCTAAGATGGTTGCCATCAATTCGGCAATAGAAGTAGATGCAACGGGTCAAGTTTGTGCTGATTCCATTGGGACTAAAATTTACAGTGGAGTAGGAGGACAAATGGATTTTATACGTGGTGCATCCTTGAGTAAAGGAGGCAAAGCTATTATTGCATTACCTTCTACCACAAATAAAGGAGACAGTAAAATTGTGTCGTTTTTAAAGCCTGGAGCAGGTGTTGTGACTACTCGTGCCCATGTACATTATGTAGTAACCGAATATGGAGTAGCCGATTTGTATGGCAAAACCATCGAACAAAGAGCCAAAGCCTTGGCTGATATAGCTCATCCCAATTTCAGGGAACAAATCCTAAAAGATTATTTTGATAATAAGGTTAGTTAATTTTGTTTGTCGCCTTCCCCTCTAGATTTAAAAAGAAAAACCTCGTTTCAAAAGAAACGAGGTTTTTAAATTGTAATATTACTTCAGTCGAAGAATTATCCGTGTAACCAAGCTTTTTTAGCCATTAGTTGCTCTTCAGTTTCTTTGAAGTCGTTGTCGGGTACGCAAGCGTCAACTGGACAAACAGAAGCACACTGTGGTTCATCGTGGAAACCTTTACATTCAGTACATTTATCAGTAACGATAAAATAGAATTCATCAGATTTCGCTTCAAATTGCTCACTAGCATCTACTTCATCACCAGAAGAAGGAAGTTTTACAGTACCACTTAATTTGGTTCCGTCAGCATATGAGTACTCTTGATCTGGTTCGTAGATTGCAGTGTTTGGACATTCAGATATACAAGCATCGCAGTTGATACAGTCGTCAGTTATTTTAATTGCCATAATGTTTCGTTTTATAAATTATTTTGTACAAAAGTATTTAATTTTTACTTCTTAGAAAGTTAAATTTGAAATTTAGAATGAATATAAATAAGAATCTTTATTAAGAAATATTGAGTCTAGTTTAAAAAGTTATAAAGTTGAAAGTTAATCAAGTTAAAGCCTTGAATATTAGTCATTTAGTAAATTTGACAAATTTTATCTAAAGTATTAAATATCAGTCGTTTATACTTTTAACTTTACAAACTTTATACTTTATAGACTGCTCTCAATATTTAATCTCTATGAATATAGTTTGAATGCTTATATATCCCTAACTTTGTCGCCAAAATCAATTAAAATGAGGGTTGTTATCAATTTTTTTCTGCAACTGTTTATAATCATCACAGTTATCATTATTAAATTTTTCTATCCTGATATTTTACAGTGGACGGAGAAAAATTTAATTGTCAAAGCTATATTCAATTTTACCATTTTTACTTTGATTGTCAACTTGGCTTCAAGGTTGGTTAAATATTACTATTCTAAAAAATTCAAATTACCAAAGGGTGTAAAAGATAATGTTCACTATGGAATTAGTAATATTACAACTGTTGTTATAGGTTTGGCATTTGTGTTTAGTGTTTTTGGAGCTTTTGGAATCGAATTAAAGGAAATAATCACTTCCTTGAGTATTGTAGCTGCTGCATTAGCCATTATTTTAAAAGACTTCATCAACGATTTTTTAGTAGGATTGTATTTCAGTTTTTCAGAAGATTTTGATATGGGTGACCATGTAAAAATAGGAGATATCAAAGGTAAAATTGTGGAAATCGGGATTCAACGCATTCGATTTCAAAATGATGATGACGATATTGTCGTAATACCTAATTCCAAAATTTATCAAACGGAAATCATTAATTACACCAAAAAAGACATTCGATTGACCAATATCGATTTTCAATTGAGTATTGATCTCATAGGCAATATTGAAAATTTGGAAAAAGAATTGATCAAAACCCTACAAAGTTTTGATGAATATATTGAACCTCAATCTTATAATCTCAAAGTAATTTCCATCAAAAAGGATTATATCGATTTCAAATTTTTATATAAAATTAAAAAATTAGATACCGATTTACAAAGAACCATAAGAAAGAAAACAATTAAAGAAGTTTTCAATTATATTTCCAAAAGAAACAATCAATTGCAAAAAGAGAAAGTTTAAGTCAAGATTTTTATAAAAAAAGAGCCATCGTAAAATGGCTCTTTTTTATTTAAATTTAGGGGCTATTATCTTCTGTTCATATAAATCATAACATAATAAAACAGGGTTGCCAAAGCACCTACTGCAGCTACAACATAAGTACGGGCTGCCCATGAAAGAGAATCTTTGGCGCCTGCCAATTCTTGAGAAGTGACCATGTTTTTGTTTTCCAACCAAGCCAATGCTCTGTTGCTGGCATCGTATTCAACCGGTAATGTCACAAAAGTGAAAACTACGGAAACAGCAAAAAACAATATACCCAACAATAATAATTGAGGGAATACATTTACCAACAGAATGCCACCCATAATGGCAAATTGTGCCACTCGACTGGAAACATTTACTGTGGGAACCATTCTGGAACGGAACTGTAACCAAGAATACGCTTGGGCATGTTGAACCGCATGTCCCACTTCGTGTGCTGCAACAGCTGCCGCAGCGGCATTTCTTTCCAAATATACGGCTTCACTCAAGTTGACCGTTTTGTCCATTGGATTGTAATGGTCTGTCAATCTTCCCGGAGTTGAGATAACTTTGACATCATAAATGCCATGATCGTACAACATTTTTTCGGCAATCTCCTTCCCCGACATGCCATTTTGTAAATAGATTTTGGAATATTGTGCAAATTTGCTTTTCAATCGACTTTGTACAATCCATCCAACCAGAGCTATAAGCCCAAAAATAATTAATCCGAATGCCATATTTTTTTGAGTTTTAAAATTAAAGTTTAAAAATAGTAAAAAAAATAAAATAGGAGAAGTAACCAATGTGTTAAAAAAAACATCATCTGAAAATCTCAAAATTTGCTACCTTTACAGCATAAATTATTCCAAATCAAAATTTAAAACGAAACGTCATTTTATTGTTTTAGATTAAATTTTAATTAACACATTTACAGTATTTTAATTGAGTAGGAATATATATTAAGGTCTTTAATTCCAACAGACAAAATGTCAAAAATCCCTCATATTCTCATCATTTATACCGGAGGAACCATCGGAATGATGAAAGATTATAAAACCAATGTCTTAAAATCATTTGATTTTAAGCACATATACAATAGCATTCCAGAGCTCAATCATTTGGAATGTAGTTTGGAAACCATTTCGTTTGAACAACCTATAGACTCTAGCAACATCAACCCGTCGCATTGGGAAAGTATCGCCTCTATGATTCAATCGCATTATCAAACTGCCGATGGGTTTGTAGTACTGCATGGTTCTGACACGATGTCATATACGGCATCAGCCATTAGTTTTATGATTGAAAATTTGGATAAGCCCATTATTTTTACCGGTTCTCAATTGCCTATTGGAGATTTGAGAACAGATGCCAAGGAAAATATGATAACAGCTATAGAGATTGCTGCCGCTCAAAAAAACGGGAAACCACGTATTTCAGAAGTATGTATCTATTTTGAATATAAATTATATCGAGCCAATCGAACCACGAAAATCAGTGCGGCTCAGTTTCAAGCATTTGATTCTCCCAATTACCCAATACTGGCTGAAAGCGGAGTTGAATTGAAGTTTCACGAGCACACCTTATTAGCTTCCAAATCTTCCAAAGAGTTGATTTTTAGAAAAATACTTCCTCAAAATGTTTTATTAATCAAATTGTTTCCCGGTATTACTGAAGCAGTTTTAAATCATATGTTCCAAATGCCTCACTTAAAAGGCGTTATTTTGGAAACCTATGGTTCGGGAAATGCACCTACTGAAAAGTGGTTTTTGGAACTCTTGAGAAATACACTTAGAAAAGGTATTCCTATTGTAGATATTACCCAATGCTTTGCCGGAAGTGTCGTATTGGGAAAATACGAAACGAGTTTGGAATTATTGGAAATGGGCTTAATTGATGGAAAAGACATTACGACAGAAGCAGCCATTACGAAACTCATGTATTTATTTAGTATTCCGGAAATAGATGGTAAAGTCAAAGACTTGTTTGAAACTTCGTTGAGAGGAGAAATAGGAAATGCTTGATTTCATAAGTTACTATTTTTGGTATATTATTTGTTAATTTTTGGAAACATTTAAAAAATAATTACTTTTACATATTAAAACTAATCCCTAATGACTAAATACTTCGTTACCCTTATTTTCGCAATTACCACACAATCAATATTTGCGCAGTTGGAAGCTGCCCAATATTCCATTAAAAACCTTATTGTCAACACGCCTTATACGGATATGAGTACTTCTTTTTGGGGAAAAGGAAGGGTGATTTTTGCGTCCAGTAAAAACAGTAAAGCCGTTGTTACCAATATGGTCAATAGCATGGATAAGGACAAAGCTTTTTTGGAAATATTTCAAGCCTATATCAATGAAGACTTCGAATTGGCTTATCCAAAAAAAGTAACCATGTCTTTTGATGCAGATTTTAATCAATCCAATGTAACTTTTTCACCCGATTTGGAGTATGTATATTTTACTTCAAATAGTCAGGATAAATCTAGAGGAAAAGATCCAACATTAAAATTATACAGAGCCAAAGTTCAGAAAAATGGAGATTGGACCGAATTGTTGGAATTACCGTTTAATAGCGATAAATACCATTGTGCGCACCCAACTATAAGTGATGATGGTACTCAGTTGTATTTTGCATCCAATATGCCGGGTGGTTATGGAGATACGGATTTATGGGTGGTTGAATTATTGAGTAATGGAGATTTTGGGAAACCTCAAAATTTGGGAGGATTTATCAATACATCTGCTAAAGAAAATTTTCCCGACATCAATAATGGGCTTCTCTATTTTTCTTCCAATCGGAAATTTGGATTGGGTGGATTGGATGTATATATGGTACCCGTAGGTAATTTATTTATTGAACCCGTAAATCTTGGAGAACCCGTCAATAGTAAATATGACGATTTCAGTTTTGTAATCAGTGGGGATACTCGAAAAGGTTTTTTTACTTCCAATAGGTTACAAGGAAAAGGCGGTGACGACATCTATTCTTTTGTTCAAGAATCGGCTATAAAGAGTTGTTCGCAAATTGTTGAAATTGAAGTACTCGATGCCATAAGTGATTTGGGTGTAGATGAGGTTGAAATCAATATTTTTGATGAAGAAGGCAAATGGTTGAACCGTTTTATGACCGATAATCAAGGTAAGTATAAAGTCAAATTCAATAAATGCAATAAAAACTACAAATTAGAAGCTACTAAGAAATTCTATAGTAAAGATTTGGCACAAGTAATCTATCAACCTGACAAAGAATTACAAGAGGTTACGATGAGAATTGCCAAAGATTTAGTAGAAACTATAGAAGAACCAATCGTTTATAATGAGGAAAAAATTGAAAATTTACCGGTTTTGGAAATTCCTGAAGATCAACTTTTCATCGATGTAAAAAGTATAGAGTTTTTATTAAATAAATTTGATATTGAAAATGAATCAGCAGAAGAATTGGATAAAGTAGTCAAATTCATGAAAGAACATCCTACTGTTATTGTTGAATTCTCTTCGCACACCGATTCTCGTGGCCCAGATGAATGGAACATGGAATTGACCAATATGAGAGCCAATGAAGTAGTGAGTTATATTGTGGGAAAGGGAATAGATTATCGTAGAATTTATGGTAAAGGATATGGAGAAACTTTACCGGTAAATCATTGTGTGAATGGCGTTGAATGTTCAGAATTGGAACATTTACAAAATCGAAGAACTGAATTTCTGATTCTAGCCAGATAGGCTAGATTCAATACAATTTATAACTAACTTAAATGACAGATTATGAAACCTAGTAGATTAATAACTCTTGTGCTTTTTTCTTTTCTGTTACAGGCGGTTTTTGCGCAGAATACAACCGCAAAGTATTCGGTTAAAAATATTAAAGCCAACACGAAACACTCCGACTATGGGACAACTTTTTTTGGACCAAACAGAGTTTATTTTGCTTCCAATCACGAAGCAGCTAGATCGTTTGGGGGAAAATTGAATAATTTTGCAGATACCTATGAAGCTCCCAATTACGATTTGTATAAAGGACTTGTAGCTCAAACTGGTGAAATTGATTACATTGAAAAAGTGATCATTACAGAAGCATCCAAATACAATAAATCCAACGCAGCCTTCTCTCCCGATATGCGTTATGTGTATTTTACTCAAAATAATATTGTTGATGGGAAAGCCAAAAAAGATAGCAATGGGAATGTAAATATGAAAATTTATAGAGCCAATGTGGGTTCGAGCGGTCAATGGTCCAACATCATTTCTTTACCATTTAACAGTGATGATTATTCATGTACCCATCCATCTGTAAGTGAAGATAATAGAATCTTGTTCTTTGCTTCCGACATGCCCGGTTCTTATGGGGCATCCGATATTTATTGGGTAACCATCGATTATGACGGAAATTATGGAGAGCCTCAAAACCTAGGAGATCTTGTAAATACAAATGCACGCGAAAATTTTCCATACGTAGATAAAAACATTTTGTATTTTTCTTCCAATCGTCCCGACTCAAAAGGAGGATTAGATGTGTATATGGTAAAGTTGGATGAACCGGATAGTAAACCGCTAAATCTGGGATCACCCATTAATAGTACTTCTGATGATTTTTGTTTTGTTATTGAAAGACAAAATAAACGAGGCTATTTTTCATCCAATAGGCCAGGAGGAAAAGGAGAAGACGATATTTATTACTTTACTCAGGATACTGATTTTCAAGAGTGTAAACAAACGATTTCGGGAGTGATTTTGGATAAAGTAACAAACAAGCCTATTCCCGGGGCCATCGTAACCATGTATTCTCATGACAATATCATGTTGGCTACCTATCCCGTAAAAATGGATGGAACTTACAAATTTGAATTGGCTTGTCGGGGCAATTATCGCGTAGAATCCTACCATTACGATTATGATAAGACGTTTAAAAACATCAATTTTACTCCGCAAATTTTCAGTCAAGAAGTTAATTTGTATTTAAATCCAAAGATTATAGAACCCGTAGTTGTTGTTCCTGAGAAAAAAGAAGTTGAAGTAGTTGAAAAAGTTGAAGAAGCCTTACCAGTAAAAGTTGTTATTGAAGAAAAGAAAGAGGAACCCGCCAAAAAGAAAGAAGTAATCATTCCGTCGATTATCTCCAATAACAAAGAAATATTGGATTTACCAACAGTTTATTTTGAATTGGATAGTTACTATATTACCAAGGAGGCAGAACAAATAATCAAACAAGCCATTGCCATTTTAAAACATTATCCCGAAATTTCAATTGAATTTGCTTCACATACCGATTGTAGAGCAAGTGATAGTTACAATTTGCTACTTTCCGATTTGAGGGCAAAAGAAGTGATTCAATACATGGTTAGGCAAGGCGTTTCAAAAGACAGACTCATTGGAAGAGGTTATGGTGAATCAAGACCTGTCAACGGCTGTATAGATGGTGTGAAATGTACTGAAGCTGAACATTTGCAAAACCGAAGAGCCGAATTTGTAGTTATTAAAAAGTAATTTCTTTTTTCATATCATTTCTCTTTAAAAATTGGGTTTTCTTAACCTACATTCTTGAATTTATTATATTTTTGCCCATTAGTTTAAATAATGGGTAATGAGCAATAAATTTAAGGAATACAAGCAGTTAAATCTCACCGAAATAGCAGAAAACGTTTTGAGTTTTTGGGAAAAAGAAAATATTTTCCAAAAAAGTATTGATTCACGCAGTGAAGAGAATTCTTTTGTTTTTTTTGAAGGACCACCTTCAGCCAATGGACTTCCCGGAATTCACCACGTCATCGGTCGTACGGTGAAAGATATTTTTGCTCGCTATAAAACCATGCAAGGCTATAGAGTCAACCGTAAAGCCGGTTGGGATACACATGGATTGCCCGTAGAATTGGCTGTGGAAAAAGAATTGGGTATAACCAAAGAAGATATCG
>Ga0209573_1004505_pt1 | contig 13638 bp, 12 predicted proteins | sample TNRBio252014_DNA_FD_185870 | JGI IMG/M metagenome (GOLD analysis project Ga0209573, IMG submission 185870) | Wastewater treatment Type I Accumulibacter community from EBPR Bioreactor in Madison, WI, USA - TNR Reactor_6/25/2014_ DNA (SPAdes)... | ecosystem: Engineered > Bioreactor > EBPR >...
ATGTTTTTGAAGTGATTGCTGATAGGGTAGGGAAAATTCCCTTTGGTTGTACGATGGGGATGATGTACCGTGGTGAAATTATTGTAGAAGAGTAGTTTTTATCTTTATTATATATACTATATCATGAAAAGAAATGTACTTATTGGGTTTATTGTTCTTGTGTCTGTTCTTATTGTTTGGTGATTAGCAGATTGGTTACAGTATCGTCAGACATTGCATATGGGATTGTTTATGCGTACGATGCACAATATGATGTCTATAGCATGAGGTATGGGACATCATCGTGTGTCTTCTGAATTAGACTTTTTGGTTAATATGATTCCTCATCACCAAGAGGCGGTAGATACTTCGGCTCGTTTGGCTGGTATTACGCAAAATCCTGCTTTGCAAGAGTTAACACAATCTATTGTCTCTGGGCAGTCTGACGAAATTGCTATGATGCAATGATGGCTTGATACTCGATATTCTGATGTTAGTTATGAATCTACGTATATGCCGATGATGAGAGATACCGCCGCCATAAGTGCTATAACAACTATTGAACGTATGTGGTTGGAGGATATGATCAAACATCATATGGGTGCGGTGATGATGGCACAACAAGTATTGCGTCAAGATCCAAGGCCGGAAGTTGCAGATTTTGCTCGTGCTGTGATAGCGGTACAGTCTGAAGAAATTGCTATGATGCAGCAGTTGTTACAGGATTATTAATATTTTTCTGACTGAAGTTGTTATTATAGAAAATCTTGTCATAGTTGGGATAACTTTGATGATGATCTTTCTTTGATAAGTGGTTGATATCAGCTGTCTTTTTGCACAAGTGCATTTTCTAGTTCTTTTCTTGCCATAAATATTCTTGATTTGATTGTTCCTACTGGAACTTGTAATATTTCAGCGATTTCTTCATACGTATGTTTTTGCATACGTAATTCTAATGGCATTCTTAAATTCTCTGATAAATTGCTTATTTCTTCTTGTATTGCCTGTACGGAAAAATTTGATTCTGCTTGATTATCTGTTGTTTCTTGTATAGTCTTGTTTCGTTGTCGATCTTCAGTAATGTTGATGGTTGGCCTATTCTGTTTTTTTCTGTAATCATTTATAAATTGATTTTTGATTGTTTTCATTAAATATGCTTGTGGGTATCTCCAGTTTTGTAGAGCATCTTTCTTTCTCCATACGTTGTGGATAGCTTGTTGTACGATATCCTTGGCATCATCTTCAGATCCTGTTAATGAAAATGCATAGTTCATAAGCTTATTTTGTAGCTCTATATCTTTGAAACTATTTTCTATTTGTTTTGCTATATTTGTATCATGTGTCGGTATATTCATGATTTTCGAAGTATATAAACATTATTACTATATATATTTACTTTGTTTTGGCAATATTTTTTGCGACTTGCAAATATTGTTTATATAATTATATTGTTTGCTGTTTTATTTTTGTTGTATTGTAATGAAAAAAAATCTTCTGATAGGTTGAGCTATAGCTCTTGTTGTACTGATTGTATTGTTTTTTGCTTTGAAACCTAAAGCTCCAGATTTTGGTTCTATAGCAGTGGTTACCCAAGATGAAACTGCGGTTTTGCAGTTACCAGAATTGGGAGATAATGTAAGACGTTATATGCTTGCTGAAAATAGTCAACTTACTTGGACTGGTCGTAAAGTGGGTTGATATCATGATGGAACTGTAAACATAGCTCAAGGAGCATTTGTTATTGATGATGAAGGGACAGCTGCAGGGAAATTTATTATTGATATGCAAACTATTGCCATCAATGACATGGAATCTTCTAATCCTATGTACAATCAATTACTTAATCATCTTAAGGATGGGTTTTTTGCTGTAGAAGAATATCCTACTGTGGAATTTGATCTTAAGAAGGCGATTAAAAAATTTGGAGGAATGTATGATATTGTTTGAGATTTGAAGCTCAAGTGAGTAAGTAGAGAAATAAGCTTCCCTGCTCAAGTAGTTATCACTGAAGATACAATGACAGCAAAAGCAAACTTCTTTGTCGATAGGACAGAATGGGGTATTGATGAAGTGATACAGATTGCTGATAAGTATATTGAATTTGGTGTAGATTTCACATTTGAAAGATTGTAGTATTGTTCCCCATAATGAAAACTCCCACGATATATCGGGGGAGTTTTTTATTACTCGTACACTTTGTTGGTTAATGGTCAGAGATTTTTTACTTTATTAACAATTCTTCTAAAGACATCCATAGGGATCGCTGGATCTAATGGTTTTCCTTTGTCGATTTCTTTGTGTGCGATAAGGTTATTTCCTAGTTCTGTTCCACTCAGATCAGCGTTTTTGAGTATGGCTTGTCATCCGACGTCTATCTGGTATTCTTTTCAGAGAAATACAATAAGATCGATGAGTGACAGCAGCATATTGCTTGAATAGTATTTATCTGACATAAGACTAATACCTATACTTCCTCTATTGTGTCCAAGTGCATGTGCACCAACGCTATGCATACCTCATCTTCTTCATTCATAGACATTTCCTTCTCCATCGATCAAGAAATGATATCCAATATCTCCTCGTCATAGTGTTCTCCCATGGTATCTTTGGAGAGATTGCATATACTCTTGTCCAGCTTGTGCTGTGGCTTGGTATCATCATGCGGTATGATGAACGATGATTCTGTTAGCAGGGAAGTATTCTAGTGACCTTCGTATGCCGTTGACGCTATGCATCACCGTTCTTGGTTTGTCGATAGGTTCAAAATTTTTGGTGTAATTTGCTCTGATAGTGCTGACATTGGTTGGGGTGTGTCCACTGGGATCAGATGGGGTAGTGGTTCATGTGCTTGGTGGGATAGGCATACTCATACTTTCGTCTGCTCATCGTTGTGATCTGCTAATTATTTTACTTGCTGTAGTGAGGTCTTTGCCAAGTGTGTTTAAGAAAAACCGATCTCTTCCTAGTAATTCGTGTAATGCATTTGGTTTGGTAAAACAATATTCGTGTAATGATGTCAGTGTGTGATTGTTTTGTATATTGTATTGTATTGCAAAAAATTCCGCAGCAGGAAGTCTATTGCTCAATAAGGCTTTCATGACATAGTTTTCTCTTGGACTTTGTTGATATATATTTTTTACTTTTTGTACAAATTTCTCGTCATATCCGATAAAAAATGACGATATACGATCAAAATTTGCATTAAAGGTATCTACTTGTTGGTTGTTGGCGTTGGTTATTTGTATTTTTTTGTCAGGAGTACAGGATATCATAGCGATAACTCCTGGTTCGATATCAGGGATTGATCATTGTATCTGTGTGGTTGTTATACGTGTAGACAGAAGACTTGTTTGCATATCACTCACGATGATGTCATTGGCTGTTATTTCGCTGATGACAAATGGTCTTGCTTCAAAGCCGTAGCTGGTTGCTATAGACAATCAAAGTATGATTATAAGTAGATATTGTTTCATGGTATCTGCTATTGTAGTAAAATGAACTTTGGTTATACATAAATATGTTAGACAATCCAATGGTTTTTGGATTGCGGATTTTATTTGTAAGTATGTTATGTGATTTCTTGTAACGAAGACTTTGGTTAAAGAATTTTTACAGTGTCCCAAGTATGCTCGATGGCATGTTAATCGTAAAGATGTGTATACAAATATTCAAAAAGAGTTGTATGGCGATATGGATATGGCAAAATTATGACAAGATGTTGAAGATATGTTTCTTTCTCGTTATGTAAGCTATTTTCGCGTGGAAGATGCGTTTGATGCAAAAAGTACTCTCGATGCAATCGTTCGTGGTGAACAGGTTATCTATCAGCCAGTTTTTATGGTTGATAATTTGTATGTGAGAGCAGATTTACTTGTAAAAAATGATAAAGGATCATATGATATGATCGAAATTAAAAGTAAAAATGCTATCAAGGGGAAGTCTGAATGAGCGGCTATTTACGACGATTTGCTCTATGACATTAGTTTTCAGTCTTATGTCGTGAGTAAAATTATGGGAAAACAATTTTCGGGAAATATATCATTAGTGTATATGAATAGAGATTTTGTGAAAGATGGACTAATTAATCCAGAACAACTTTTTATACAAGAAAATTGTCGCGATAGTCTTTTGCCGGCAGCAATTATTTCTTCGTTGATCTATACATTGTCTCATGTTATGTTATTAGACGAGGCTGCTTTTGATGTACTCTACCCATATGGAGGAGAAAATCCTTTGTTATATTTTGGTCATAGTATGTCCAATGATAGTATCTTTGCTATCAAATGACGATATGCGATAAAATCATTTCTTATCGACTGGTATCATGCTGGCAAAAGAACTGTGCATGATTTATCCTCTGATGATATTGCTGCACTTAGCCAATCCAATGGAACAGGAAAAGCTGCTGCAACCTATATTGTTCGTATGCAAGATGGAAACCCAATTATTGATCATGCTGCTATTGATAAAACCATAGATACTCTGACCTTTCCTTTGTGTTTTTATGATTATGAAACAGTTTCTACTCCGATTCCGTTGTTTGACGGCTATCGTCCATGGCAGCAAATTGTTGTGCAATATTCTATGCATATCGTCCATCAAGATGGAACGATCCAGCATAAACAATCTATTATTCAACCATGAGATACAACAAACGCTAGGGTGATTGCAGACTTTGTCCGTGATATAGGCACTGGGTATGGGACCTATATTGTATGGAATAAATCTTTTGAAAATGGCAGAAATAGTGATATTGGATCCTTGCACCCTGAGTATGCGGAGCTTTTTGCTTCTATCAATGAACATACTTTTGATTTGATGGATATATTTAAAAATAATTTGTATTTTCATCCAGATTTTGGTGGATCTGCGTCGATTAAGAAGGTACTCCCTGTATTGACGGATATCAGTTATAAAGATTTAGCGGTCGGCGATGGAGGAATTGCAACGGATTTGTTACAAAAAATTATTAGCTGAAAATTAGACAGTGATGTTATAGAAAAAACTATTGCAGACTTATGTACGTATTGTACTCAAGATACCTGGGCGATGGTTGAGATATGGAGGAAAATTAGGTCGAAACATTAGTCTACTGTTATATGTTTTGTTTTTTCTAGTATATTTTCATAGTTTTTTATCATCTTTTTATTATCAGCACCCTTATCTTCCAGTAAATGTTTGTATGATTTGGTAATAAATATTCTTATTTTTCTACATGTAACGATGTCTAATGTGTGCTGTGTGTAACTTTCGTTTGCGTAATGCATAACATCCAAAAGTGTTTGTGGATCGTTTTGTATAATTCTAGGACTTTCTTGTACTGCTCTTAGATATTCTGCAATAATATTCCCATTTATTTTCTTTATTTGTTGTGGATATTTTTTAACACTTAGAGCTGGGTCAATCTGTCTTAGTTCTTCCCATAATCCCATCCATTGTGGATATCCTATTCCATAGATAATTGTTTTTTCTAATCTGTTTATTGTTTCTGTGGTGCCGTCTGCTAGTGCTTTTCCTATATCCTTTCTTGTTCATTCTGATGATCATTGTTTTTGGCTTGTTTTCCATTCTTTTCTCTCTGTGCTATACACAATACCTCCATTGAATCATCCCATTATTGTATCTGTTTTAATATAAATGTGTTTATTTTGTATTTTCTGTATTTAAAAGCAATATAATTTTATATTATTTCTTTTAATGTATATGATTTAAGCTGTTGTTTTTTGGAATCATCTTATCTCTATCACATTAATCATGTTTTTTTCTATCTTTGTCAAATCCATTTGGTCTGTCTGTGCAGGCTTTTTTGTTTTGTTTTGATGATTTGTCTATACTCTAGTTGTATTTTATTCTCTACCGTCTTAGGATGTATCGCTTATTGAGTGTATGATTTCTTGCCTTCTTATTGTTTTTTGGGGCTGTTATGGCTGCTGAATTGCAGGTGAAGCCTTTGTATTCGGATAAAAGGTTTCCACCAACGGATAAATTGCATGCTGGCTGTATGCAAAATGCTGACATTACGCTTGCTACGGAGTTGGATATTAAAGAAATTCGCGTAAGTTTACAGTTTGATCCTGAAAAGATTGATATTCTTCGTATATTACCTGATAATAAAAATAGAGATGAGGTAATCGATTATGATATTAGGTATGGTGAAATTTCTTATAGTCACAAAAACATGGTATATAATCCTTGGTACGAGATCAAAGTCTTCTCTATGATGTTTAATTCTAAGAAAGATATATCAGGAGTTGACTTTGTATTCGGATCTGGTTCTTATGCTGTAACTCAATGAGGGCAACGCATCAACTTGGAATGAAAAGTAACTATTCCTTTTGCTAATGTTCCTGAGTGTGATCCGGATATTATCCCACCTAGCGTTACCCTTATAAAGCCAGTTCCTTCTCAAAGTGGTATTGCCTTGGATTCATTGTTTGTCTTTGAAATTAAAGATATCGGTAAGGGAGTAGACGAGGAAAGTATTTATATTCTTATTGGTCAAGATGCTTATACTATCAATACACAAGGAGTAGCATTTAGTGGAGAATATCTTGTTGTTCAACCCAGAACTTGGCTTCCTGTTGCATCGGAAATTGATGTTAAAGTTGCTGCTTCGGATTTACAGGTATTTTGATGACCCAATAGAACAGAAAAAACATTTGTCATTAATACTGCCTCATGAGTAGTTCTTGATGACGATATTAATCCTATGGAACTCAAACAAAGATCACGCGAATTACGTCAAAATCAATGATCCAGTGAAGAATGTAAACTTCTGCAGTCACTGCAATGATTTATTGCTGAAAATAGTAGAAAAATGATAGAGGATGTCGCTGCCAAGATAGAATGTGATTTAGTCTTAGCTGTAGACTCTGAATTCTCGTCTCCTGATCAAATGCATAGTGCTGCATCGGTCCTTCTTGTCGAAGAAAAGAGAGGTATGTCTTTATTTGCTATTACTGGATGGGTGTTATTCTTTGTTACACTTTTATTGAAGCTCCATTACTTTGCTTCTTATAAAGAGCATAAAAAATTGCTTTTAGAAAAGCCAACTAAATCATCGTAAGTTTTTCGATAAGATTTTGGATATATGTTTGTGTTTGTTTGTTTTGAAAATGTATTTGTTCTAATAATGCAGTCGCATCTTGGATGTAGGCTGCTATTTTTTCTCTTGCAAACTGAATAGCCCCTGCATCTTGATACATATTTTTTAGTGTTGCTATCTGTTCTGTAGATAATTTTTCCCCCATATGCTTTGCTAGTGTTTCGCCAAAATCTTTGTTTGCATGGTTGTATATATAGTCAGTGATTAATGTTTGTTGTCATTCTTGTATATCCATAAATGTCGGCTTGTCCTTTTCAACTTCCAGTATATCAATAAGGTCATCACGTAATTGATAGGCAAGTCACAAAAGTTCTCAAACTTGTTGCAGTAACATTATCTGTTCTTGATCTGCTCATCATCGTTGCGCTCAAGCAATGAGTGGACGCGCAAATGTATATCTGGCAGTTTTATATAAATTCTTTCTCTCTAATGTTTCTGTATCAGTTTTCTCTCCAATAGCCAGATCTACATCTATCATTTCTCATAAGATAACTTCTTGAATCATTATATGTACTGTGTGTTGTGCTGCTTGTAGTTGTGGATTGCTATATGGGTACATGATAATTTCATAAACCCAGGCAAGGAGCAAATCTCATGCGAGTATTGCTTGTCATTCGGCTATCCTTCTTGGGATGTTTGTGTGTTCTTTGTTTATATAATGGTGGATAGTAGCTACGTTATGTCTTTTGTCTGCTTCATCAATGATGTCATCATGAATCAGCGCCATTGTATGGAGTAACTCAAAAGTAATGGCAAATTGCCATACCTCATCGGTTATGTAATCTTGATATATATTGTGTCCCATGAGAAAACAGTATGGTCTGATTCTTTTGCCGCCAGCAAAGGTAATAGTGTGTATATGTTGGATAATATCTCCAAGTCTTTTGTTTTGTACGATATTTTTAGCTCAATCTATTTTGCTTTGCAGATAATGATCAAGCTTTTGATCAAATTGTATTTTAAACGATTTAAGATCCATAGAGTATTTTTTGGTAAAAAAATGTTTATGATTGTATTTATTGTCTGTATATTTACAACGAGACTTGTCTATTTTTACCTTAATTGTTTTGTTTATGAAAACTGCTATTATAGGATCGTGATTTGGTGGATTAGCTGCTGCTATTGTATTGGCTAAAAAATGACAGCAGGTAACTGTCTATGAGAAAAATGAACAATTGGGTTGACGCGCAAGTGTCTGGGAAAAAAATTGATTTCGTTGGGATATGGGACCAAGTTGGTATTTGATGCCTGATGCTTTTAGCATGTTCTTCGAAGCTGTTGGGGAAAGTGTAGAAGATCATTTGAAGTTAGCAAAACTTATGCCAAGTTACAAGGTATTCTTTCATGGAGGGAAAACGGTGGTCGATGTCTATGATGAATTAGAAAAAAATAGAGAGATATTTGAGAAGCTTGAACCAGGCTCGACTGATGTGCTTGCTGATTATATTGCCAAATCAAAGTATCAGTATGAACTTGCTATGCGTGATTTTGTACCCAAAAATTATGACAGTATTTTTGATTTTTTTACCCGACGTACCATGACGGAGGGATACAAATTGCATGTGTTTGAAAATATGCAAAAATATGCTGAACGTTATTTTAAAACAGTGGAGATGCAAAAAATTGTGCAATATCCTCTAGTCTTTCTTTGAACTGCACCGCAAGATGCCCCTGCCTTATACAATATCATGACCTATGTCGATTTTGGTATGGGAGTCTGGTATCCACAATGAGGGATCAATGAGGTTATCCAAGCATTGTTTCGTATTGCAAAGAAGCATGGTGTCGTTTTTCATACAAATTCAGAGATACAAAAAATTGTGGTTGAGAAAGGAGAGGCGACGGGTATACAGTTGGCAAGTGGTGAAATTGTTTCTTATGATGTGATAGTGAGTAATGCAGATATGCAATGGAGCGAGACACAGTTACTGGATGAAAAATATCAGACATATCCTGCGTCGTACTGGAAAAATAAAGTCATGGCTCCTAGTGGATTTGTGTTGTACTTGTGAGTAAAAGGAAAAATTAATAATTTGGATCACCATACTTTGATCTTTGCGGATGATTGGGAGAGGAATTTTGGCGAAATATTCAAGGACTGTATACCACCTAGTGATCCATCGTTGTATGTGTGTTGTCCTTCTAAAACTGATCCTAGTGTAGCGCCAGAAGGGGATGAAAATTTATTTGTTTTAGTGCCATTTCCTGCTGGTGTTACGATGACTGATGATGAAGTACAACAATATAGAGATAAGACTATCGCTCTTATAGAAAAAAACATTTGAGAGACATTTGCTGACCGTATTGTGGTTGAAAGAATTTTTTGGAATAAAGATTTTACGGAGCGTTATCATGCATACAAAGGGACTGCTTTAGGATTGGCGCATACACTTAAGCAGACTGCGATTTTTAGACCAAATAATGTAAGTAAGAAAGTAAAGTGACTGTATTATGTTGGATGATATACTAACCCAGGTATTGGTATGCCGATGTGTTTGATAAGTGGATTGTTAGTTGGAAAGAGATTTCAGTAGAATGCTTTTTATGCTAGTATTATAGTAAAAAATATGATCATGCCGATGATGGCGTTAATGAGGGGGAATTGTTTGTAGATAGTAAAGAGTGGTTGTTTTATTGATATGATGATGAGTGACATATAGACAAGTCAAGCAAGAATACTGACTGGTCATATCAATATATACCCTATGCTGCTTGCTATAATTCGACAGAGAGCGCAGTAGATAAGCGTGCCATATTTTCCGAGAACTGTTGCTGTTGTTTGGAGTTTTGCCTCAGTATCTGCCTGGATGTCAGGAATTGCAGAGTATGCATGCATTGCCATACATCGTAAGGTTCCTGCTATGAGGGTAGGAATATGTATGTGTGTTCATCCTGCAAGAAAATATGCAAGAAATCAGGGGATGATATATAGGATATTGAATATTCCATCGATAAAAGGGATAGCTTTGGCTCTAATGGGTTTGCTTGAGTAGAATACACCAAAAAATCGGAATGCCAATAATATTATCCATATCCATTGTCCTTGTATGATTGATCGGATCAGAAATGGAATATTGGTTATTGCAACGAGTAGTCGCATAGTTTTCTGTTTGTCCGGTGAGAGGAGGGATTCGTAGGATTGTTTTTTGGGATTGTTTTTGTCGGTTTCGTAGTCCGCGATGTCATTTGCTCCGTAGATGAGTAGGTTTGCAGGCAGTGTAAAATAGACTAGTCGTCAGATGAATGACAGGGAGAGAAACTGACTATTATCGACGATTCCTGCTGTATATCACAGGAGAAATGGACCGATAACGTAGAGTCGGAAACGAGGACGGGAATGAGATAGTATTTCTGATAGACGCATGAGTTGTAAGTAGTAAATTATTAATTATTTACTATAATAATTTCTCAGGGAACAACGTTGATGATAGTGAGTAAAGCACTGGTATCAGACAATTTTTACTTTCTGTCGTTTGTCTGTTTTAGCGCTATTGGCGAAGATATTGTAATTGATGGACTCTATCTTGTCTAGGATACCTTCGTATAATTTGCTTGCTAACAATACAGGAAGCTGTGCTTGCGTTGGTAGGAGTGTTATTCCTTGGTTTGCTTCTGTGTACAGAGCTCTACAGTGAGTAATCTGTGCTTGCATGAAGTTGGAAAATTGTGTGTTTATCTGTTTTGTTTGACAGCATTGGATGATGTCGTTGTGTGTTAATCCATACTCAGTGAGCCTATCACTAGGCATATAGATACGTCCATATGCGTTATAATCTTCGTCTATATCTCTGAGAAAATTGGTGTACTGCATAGCTTCGCCTAGAAGACGTGCTTGTGGGTGTGCAGTAGTTGCTGTTTGTAACAGGTCACACATCATGAGTCATACTACTTCTGCAGATCCATACATATATCATTGTAATTGTGTGTAGCTGTCATATCTATGAACTGTGCAATCCTGAATCATAGCTTGGAAAAAGTCTGTTATATAGCTGTGTGTAATATTGTATGTATTAAATAGCTTTGCTGTCTGTCATCGTGTGGGATGCTTTTGATTGTTGTCAGCAATAGCTTGCAGTACTTCATTATACATATCTTGGAGTTTGGTTTTTGCTTGTGTGTAATGTGTATCAAGATCTGGGCTAGTTACATGGTCGACTATCTCGTCGGGGATTCTGACAAATCTATACAGTTGCATGACTGCCTCTTGCATCTCTTTGGGAAAAAATAGTGTCGCATAATAATAACTTGTACCATACTGTTGCATTATCTTACTGGAAGATCGTCACGAAAGCATTGTTTGTCTCGTATATAAAGGTGTTTGTATTGGTATATCTTTTTGCTATATAAAAGGAAGATTTTATTTATGATTTGTGCATATGTCTATATGGCAGACTATTAGCAGGTTCTATGAACCAGCAATCGCCAAAAAACGAGTTTTTATCAGATGAGTTATTCAGTCTATATTTTTTGCGCTGTTTGATGTATTTACGATACTGATATTTAAATGGATGGCTACTTATGCTGAGCTGCAAGATATGGCGATGCTGTCAACTATTGCATGGGTATTTCTTGTTGTATCTATAGGATATACCATATGGAAATATTTTATCAGACATCGATGATGGGCTGAGGGATATTATATGTTTAGAGAATATATCTTGGATCACTATATGACGAAGTTTTTTCAGTTGGATTATACAACGATAGAAAAATATGGTACGGGAAGATTGGTCTATATTATCTCCAAAGGTGCTGATGAATGGGTAGATGCGATTGTGAAAACAATGTACAGTTTTATTGATGTAGCTATTAAGTTAGTGTTTTTTGTAATTGTGATGGCTATGATCAATATATGGTATGGAATATTCTTTCTTGTCTTATATGTGGTTATGTTGACGATTGTCTATTTTCTCAATGATGGAGCCTTGTCGTGGAGAGAGGCGAGAAGAGCTTCGGAAGAGTTGGTTTCTAAACAGATAGTTCGTATGATTATGAGTAAACAAGAAGTGCTACAATCTCAGAAAGTATCACAAGAAATTACTAGATTGCGAGATCAAAATAGGTCATCTCATGAAGCAAATATCAAAACTAATGATTATATTTGGGCGATGTTTAATGTGCCACTTGTCATGATTTACATTACTATTATTGTGATACTATTTCTCGCTGTCGATACGATGCGTCAAGGAGCTTTTGTCTTTGCTGACTTTGTTGTTATGACGACGATGATAGGATATTTGACGTCATCGGTGATGTGGTCGACAGAAGTATTCAAGGATATTAGCAAGAACTTTACCTATATTCAAAAAATATGGTCGTTTTTTGCACAGAGTAAAAAAATGCATGGCTACAATACAGGTAAAAAATTTGTCTATACACAAGGTGATATTGTTATGGATAGTGTATCATTTTCTTATGATGTTGGAACTACCGTCTTGTCTGATTTTTCGTGTCGTCTTGTGGGCTGAAAAAAGACAGCACTTGTGGGGGTGAGTGGATGAGGAAAATCAACATTGATAAAATTGATTGCTGGATATTTGCAGCCAGATAATGGATCGGTTAGTGTAGATGGACAGGATTTGTCACAGGTAGCATTGAAAACATATTATCCACATGTTGGATATTTGACTCAAGATCCTGGTGTTTTTGACGGGAGTGTGTACGACAATTTAATCTATGCATTGGACAAAAAACCGAGTGAAAAAAGACTTCGTGAAGCAATAGTTGATGCTGGTTGTGATTTTATTGATACGTTGCCGCAGGGATTGGATACGGAGATTGGTGAACGTGGTGTCCGTCTTTCCGGTGGACAAAGGCAACGTCTAGCGATAGCGAGGATTTTTTTGAAAAACCCTGAGATTGTATTGCTTGATGAACCAACGAGTGCCTTGGATTCGGTTAGTGAAGAAAAAATCTCGCAGGCACTCCATAAGTTGTTTGCAGGGAGGACGGTAGTGGTGATTGCACATAGGTTGCAGACGGTGAAAGAGGCTGATTACATTATTGTCGTAGGTGATGGAAAAGTGGTCGAGGAGTGATCACATAGTGGATTGGTGAAGAAAAAAGGTGCCTATGCGAGAATGCTCGAATTACAAACTTCTTTTTAGTGAGAGAGCTACTGTAGTTGTGTTTGGAGTTACAAACGAGTTTCTAGTATATTTTGTCAAAAATATTTTTGACAAAAGTGTTGCATTGCGTGTTCAAATGATTATAAGGCCATCGTTTATTTGATTATTGTCTAACGATGTCGATACAGAAAGTACAGACGTTTGCTACTGTGTGATTGCAATGATTCCCTATTGATGTGGAGGCTGATGCCAATAGATCGCTACCAACTATTGAAATTATTTGACTTCCTGATGCCGCGATCAAAGAGTCAAAAGAACGTATTAGAGCGACATTTCGTAATGTATGAATAGATCTTCCACAACGTAAAATTGTGTTAAATCTCGCTCCATCTGATATCAAGAAGGTTGGGACTAGTTTTGATTTGCCTATGGCGATGTCCATATTATTGCTTATCTATGAATGAAAGATAGCACATGCTAATCAAC
>Ga0209573_1004506_pt1 | contig 13638 bp, 9 predicted proteins | sample TNRBio252014_DNA_FD_185870 | JGI IMG/M metagenome (GOLD analysis project Ga0209573, IMG submission 185870) | Wastewater treatment Type I Accumulibacter community from EBPR Bioreactor in Madison, WI, USA - TNR Reactor_6/25/2014_ DNA (SPAdes)... | ecosystem: Engineered > Bioreactor > EBPR >...
GTTCCGACGGTTGCTGGATTTGGGGCTGAAAGACGCTTTCCGCCTGTTCCCGCAGGAAGAACATACCTTTAGCTGGTGGGACTACCGCGCCGCCGCCTTCCGGCGCAACCTTGGCCTGCGTATCGACCACATTCTCGTCAACCCGGCGCTGGCGGCGGTCTGTATCGCTTGCTGGATTGACAAAACCCCGCGCCGGCTGGAACGCCCGTCCGATCATGCGCCCGTGATCGCCGAATTCGACACCGACCTTAACTGAACCACACCCTCATGGAACACCGTCCTGGCAACGTGCTGGTGACCGGCGGCGCCGGTTTCATTGGCTGCAACTTCGTCCGCCATCTGCTGGCCGTCGATCCCGACATCCGCATCGTCAACCTCGATCTGCTGACCTACGCCGGTTCCCTGGACAACCTGCGCGATCTGCCCGATCCCAACCGGCATACTTTCGTCCAGGGCGACATCCGCGACCGGGCGCTCGTGGACCGCCTGTTGCGCGAACACCAGATTGATACCCTCGTCCACTTCGCCGCCGAGAGCCATGTCGATCGTTCCATCACCGGACCCGCGGCCTTCGTGGAAACCAATCTGGTTGGCACCTTTACCCTGCTGGAAGCCGCGCGCACGGCTTGGCTGGACGGGAAAACGGCGGAAGATTGCCGGTTCCATCATATTTCGACCGACGAAGTTTACGGCACGCTCCAGCGCGACGATCCGCCATTCACCGAAACCACGCCTTACGCCCCCAATTCGCCTTATTCCGCCTCCAAGGCGGGGTCGGATCACTTGGTGCGGGCCTATTTCCACACCTACGGCCTGCCGGTGGTCACCACCAACTGCTCCAACAACTACGGCCCGTTCCAGCACGGCGAAAAGTTCATTCCCACGGTCATCCGCTCCTGCCTGCGGCAACAGCCGATTCCGGTCTACGGCGACGGCAGCAACATCCGTGACTGGCTTTACGTTGAGGATCATTGCCGGGGTATCGAGACGGTGATTCGTCGGGGCCGGCTGGGCGAGACCTATAATATCGGCGGCTGCAACGAATGGGCGAATATCAACATTGTCAAAAAGATTTGCGCGTTGTTGGATGAGCGCCGCCCGGAGCACGCTCCGCACGAACGGCTGATCCGTTTCGTCACCGACCGGCCCGGCCACGACTGGCGCTACGCCATTGACGCCCGCAAAATGGCTGATGAACTCGGCTGGCGCCCGTTGGAGACGTTTGAAACCGGCATCGCCAAAACCGTGGACTGGTATTTGGAACGCCATGCCACCGATTCCCCATCAACCGAACCGAATCCATGACCCCTCCCGCCTTTGAGCACTTGCGCAGTCACCCTGTCCCCGCCCTGCGGCTGGAATTTCAGGAATACCGCCACCGCGCCACCGGCGCCCGGCATCTCCATCTCGCCGCCGACGATCCGCACAACGCCTTCATGGTCGCCTTCCTGACCGTGCCCCAGGACTCGACCGGCGTGGCCCACATCCTCGAACACACCGCGCTGTGTGGCAGCCAGCGTTACCCGGTGCGTGACCCGTTCTTCATGATGATCCGGCGCTCGCTCCACACCTTCATGAACGCCTTCACCAGCAGCGACTGGACCGCCTATCCGTTCGCCAGCCAGAACAAAAAGGATTTCAACAACCTGTTGGACGTGTATCTGGACGCGACGTTCTTCCCACTGCTGGACGAGCGCGATTTCGCCCAGGAAGGCCACCGGCTGGAATTCGCTCAGCCCGACGATCCCGATTCGGAACTGGTGTTCAAGGGCGTGGTGTTCAACGAGATGAAGGGCGCGCTCAGTTCGCCGGTGCAACGGCTGGGGCAGGCCTTGCAAAGCCGGCTGTTTCCGACCACCACCTATCACCACAACAGCGGCGGCGATCCCGAGGTCATTCCCGATCTGACTTACGACCAACTCAAAGCCTTCCATGCCCGCCACTACCATCCCTCGAACGCCATCTTCCTGACCTACGGCGACATTCCCGTCGCCGAACATCAGGATCGCTTCGAGACCCAGGCCCTCAACCGGTTCCAGGCGCTGAAGCTGGATTTGGCCATTCCCGCCGAACGACGCTACGCCGCGCCACTCGTGGACCTCACCCACTACCCGCTCGACGGCGGTGAAGACCCGCGCGACCAAACCCACATCGTGCTGGGCTGGCTGCTGGGGCCGGTCACCGACCCGCTGGCGACCCTGCGGGCGCGGCTGTTGAGCGATGTTCTGCTGGACAACAGCAGTTCGCCACTGCGCCACGCGCTGGAAACCTCCAAAATTGGCGCCGCCCCGTCGCCGCTGTGCGGTTTCGACACCGCCACCCGCGAGGCTACCTTCGTCTGCGGGCTGGAAGGCTCCAACCCCGAACACGCCGAGGCGGTCGAAAAACAGGTATTCGATGTATTGCAACAAGTCGCCGCCGAGGGCGTGCCGCAGGACGCGGTGGACGCCGCCCTGCACCAGTTGGAATTGAGCGAGCGGGAAATCACCGGCGATGGCTTCCCCTACGGACTGCGCTTGTTGATGGAAGCGCTGACGCCCGCGATTCACGGTGGCGATCCGATCACCGCGCTGGACAGCGATCCGCTGCTGGAACAGTTGCGGGTGGAAAGCCGGGCGGCGGACTTCATCCCGAATCTGGCCCGGCAACTGCTGCTCGACAATCCGCATCGGGTCCGGCTGACCATGGCCCCCGATCCGGCGCTGGCCGCGAAACAGGCTGTGGCGGAACAGCAAAAGCTGGCGGCCATTCGGGCCACGCTGGCCGAAACCGATCAAGCGCGCCTCGTCGAACAGGCTCGGATGCTCGCCGAACGCCAGCAACGCCAGGATGACCCGGAACTGCTGCCCAAGGTGGGGCTGGAAGACGTGCCGCCGGATCTGAAAATCGCCGAAGGCGTCGCCCGCCCAATCGGCGTGTTGCCCGCGCACTGGTACGCCCAGGGCACCAACGGCATGGTCTATCTGCAAGCCATTCTCGACCTGCCGGCGCTGGAACCTGATGAACTGGATCTGCTGCCACTGTTCTGCGCCTGTCTGACCGAAGTGGGCAGCGCCGGGCGCGATTACCGGACGACGCAGGCCCGCCAGGCAGCGGTGACCGGCGGCCTCAGCGCCCGCGCCACCGTGCGCGGCGGGGTGGACGACGTGGATCAGGTCAAGGGCGTCCTGATCCTCGCCGGCAAGGCGCTGGCCCGCAATCAGGCCGCCTTGTCCGATCTGCTGTGGGAAACCCTGACCAGCGCCCGGTTCGACGAACTGCCGCGCCTGCGCGAGCTGGTGGCCCAAATGCGCGCCCAGCGCGAGGAAGCGATCACCGATCACGGCCACCTGCTGGCGCTGGCCGCCGCAACATCGAGCTTGAGTCCGGTGGCGGCCCTGAATCATCGCTGGGACGGGTTGCAAGGCCTGCAACACCTTAAGGGGCTGGACGACGCCCTGGACGAAACCGAGGCGCTGGCCGCCTTCGCCGCCCGGCTGGAACGCCTGCGCGACCGACTGCAATGCCTGCCCCGGCAACTGCTGGTGGTCAGCGAAGCCGAGCGGCAGGACGCCATCGCCGAGGCGCTGGCCCCCCGCTGGCGGAACGCTCACCTCGCTGGGATAGAGCCGTTCGCGCTGGTTCCCCCCGACATGCAACCCGCGCGACAAGGTTTCCGGGTCAACACCCAGGTCAATTTCTGCGCCAAGGCTTACCCGACCGTCGCGCCCAATCATCCCGACGCACCGGCCCTGCACGTGCTGGGCGATTTCCTGCGCAACGGCTACCTGCACCGGGCCATCCGCGAGCAGGGCGGCGCCTACGGCGGCGGCGCGGGCTACCACCCGGACAGCGGCGCGTTCCGGTTCTATTCCTACCGCGATCCCCGGCTGGCCGACACTCTGGCCGATTTTGACCAGGCGCTGAACTGGTTGCAAACCCACGACCATCCGGCGCGCACTCTGGAAGAAGCTGTCCTCGGCATCATCGCCGCGATTGACAAACCCGGCTCGCCTGCCGGCGAGGCGATCAGCGCCTTTTTCGGCGCGCTGTTTGGCCGCACCCCGGAACAGCGCCGCGCCTATCGGCAGCGCGTGCTGGCGGTCACGCTGGATGATCTCAAACGGGTGGCGGCCACCTGGCTGCAACCGGAACAGGCCCGGTGTGCAGTGCTCAGCGACGCACGCACGCTGGCGGAACAGACCGATTTGGCTATCATCACGATCTGATACCGGCACAGGATTCCCGTGGATGCGTAAACCGATCCCCCAACCGCGCGCGCGCCTCGACGATCTGCCCACGCGGGAGCTGATCGCCCGGGGCGCGGCCCTGCTGTCGGCCCAGGACTACAAGGACGCCATCGACGTCTACAAGCTGCTGGTCAAGCGCGAGCCACAAACCGAGGCTGGTTGGCGCGACTCGCTGGCTATCGCCTATCTGGAGCGCGCCCGGCAACTGGCGCAGAAAGCCATGCACCGCGAAGCCGCCGTGCTGTGGGAAAACATTCCCACGCTCTGCGGCCAGGCCCGCCAACCCGAGTTATACATCGATTGGCTGCTACGTTCCGGCCAGTACGCCAAGGCCATGCGCGCCTACGCCAGCCACGCGGCCACTCTGTCCACCGCTGGCGAACTGGAAGCCCTGCTCGCCGCGCTGGCCCTTGCCGGGCAGAAAGACGTGCTCCAGGCCATCCCGCCGAATGCGCCGCTGCGCACGCAGTTGACCGCCGCTCAGGACGCGCTGCGCGCCTACACCCAAGGCGAGGCCGAGGACGCTGTGCGCGAGCGCCTCAAGGCTATTTCGATTCGCTCGCCCTATCGCGATTTGCGCCAGGCGCTGGCAGCGTTGCTCAAGCTGGAAACCGACCCGACCGGCGCTTTAGCTCTGGTCGAGCGCATTCCGCCGACCTCCCCCTACCAGGATCTGGTCGAACTGGTTCGGGCCGGCGCCGCTGGCGATCCAGCCCGCGCGCTGCTGGCGCTCGCTCCGGCGCCGCGCGAACTGGCCGGCGGCCTGATCGGTCTGGACGCGCACCAGCTCAAGCTGCTCAAGGACTGGGCGCGGCTGGGCGACAACCCCAGCGACAAGGCAAAGTTCGACTTTATCGTCGCCAACTTGGCGCTGTTCGACCGGGAGCAGGTCCGCCGCGCCGGTATGGCGCTACTGGTAGCCTACCCGCAGGGGCTGAAAACCTACACATCACTGTTTGGGCCGCTACCGCCGTTCGAGGCGCAACGGCTGAAAGCGCTGCAAGCGGAAAGGGCGGAAGACGACGACCTCGACAATACGCTGGGTCACTGGCAGGCGTGCGTCAATCTGCTACGCCACGAAACCGACCCGGACTCCCGGCTGATGGCGGCGCTCATCCTGCGCTACATGGTCGAGTTGCTGCACAAGGGGGACGACGGCTGGGACGATGGCTCGCGGCTCCGCGACTGCCTGGAGCAAAGCCTGCGGTTCGACCCGAACGACCGCGATACCTACCTGCAACTGGCGCTCCTGCATAAGGACGCCGGCAACGACAAGGAGTATCACCACTGGGTCGAACAGGCGGTCAAGCAATTCCCCAACGATCCTCTGGTGTTGCTGGCCGCAGTCAAAACCGCCACCGCCCGCAAGGCCCACAAGAAGGCCGCCGGTTTCGCCGCCCGGGTGCTGGAGCTGGACCCGATCAACACCAAGGCCCGCACCGTCCTGATCAATGCTCATCTGGCCCACGCCCGCAAGCTGATGCGGAGCGACAAGTATGCGCTGGCGGAAAAGGAACTGGACAGCGCCGGCCAGTTGGAACGGGACAACGCCCGCACCGGCATCATCGAAATCAACCGGGGTCTGCTGGCACTGCAACAACGCCAGCGCGACCTCGGGCAGCGATGGTTGCGGGAAGGCGTCCGCCTCGCTGGCAGCCCGCTGCTGGCCTGGGTACGGCTGGCGGTGGAATCGCTGCGCCTGAAGCTGGACCCGGCCGATTTTCGGCGCGACGCCGAACTGGGCGACCCGCGCAAGCTGAGCGCCAGCCGCGCCGACCTGCTGGCCCTGGCGCAACTGTTCAACGCCTATCGTGAGGAAGAGGTCAAAAACCTCGATACCGTCCTGGAAGACCTGGAAAAGCCCCTGCAACGCGCGATCAAGGCGCTAACCAGCGAGGATGACCTGCTGCTGATATGCGAATGCCTGCACCAAGCGCCGCATTACGGCCTGCTGGAATACGCCGCCAACCGGGCGCTGGAGGTCCAGCCGGAGCGGCCGCTGTTCGTCTACTACCAAATTTACGGCCGCGCCGAGGGCGATCTGGACCAGGTCAAGGATCGCGATTACGACCGGCTGGAGCGGGCCATGGAACGGGCTACCGCCGCCAAGGATCATCGCGCCGCCACCGCGATCACCCGGTTTCTCAGTCAAAGTCCGTTCTCCCTACCTTTTGGACCCAAGGGCGGCGGTTCGATGCCGATGCCGATGCCGATGCCGATGCCACCCAAAATGCGGCGGGAGATGGAAGAAATCCGCAAGGAACTGGAGCGATTGCCGCCGCCACTGCGGGACCGGATGCTCGATCAAATTTTGGACGAACTGCCACCCGATGACGAGTTCCCACCGGAAATTCAACGGGCCATCATGAAAATGATGCTGCTCGGCGGGAATATCGAGGATCTGTTGGATGAGCTACCCGAGAGCCTCCCCCTGCCGTTCCCCGGCGGCCGGGGCGGCCGGGGCAAACGCCGGAGCTGATCATGCCCAATCCCTTCGACCTGCTGGGCGTCGCCGAAACCGCCGATGACGACGCCATCAAGAAAGCCTATCTGCAACGGGTGCGCGAGCATCCGCCGGAGCGTGATCCCGACCGGTTTCAGGCCATTCGCGCCGCCTACGAAGCCATCAAAACCCACCGGGACCGGCTACGCTACCGGCTGTTCCATCAGGAAACGCCCAATCTGGCGGAACTGGCGGTTTCCGCCCTGCGTCCCACGGGCGCGCGCCGCCGCCCATCCGAGGCCCAGGTGCGGCAATTGCTGAACCAACGCCTGACCGGCTTAAAATAACGCCCCCATGAACATCGAAACCAGGGAACAACTGCTGGAGCGCTTCCGCGCCTATCTGGACGAATTGCCCGATGCCGCCCTCGCCGAACCGGACCAGGAAAATTGTCGGACCGATCTGTATTCGCTATTCACCGAACTGGCGACGCTGAAAACCGAGGTTCGGCTGGAATCGCGCCAAGTTAAAACCGCGCTGGATGAATTCCGGGCGGTGTTCGAGACCCTGCAAACCAGCCAAACCCAACTCGGCGGCGAGTTGGACCGCGCCCGCGCCGCGCTGCCGGAACAGCGGCGGGCAGCCCTGAAACCGGTGCTGCTGGAACTGGTGGAGCTGTACGACCGGCTGGAAAGTGGCCTGCGCGTCCTGCAAAACTACCGGCCCACCGTGTTGAGTCGCCTGTTCGGGTTGGGACAACGGGAACAGGCGCTGTTGCAGGCCATCGCCCAGGGGCAGGACATCAGCCTGCGCCGGCTGGAGCAACTACTGAACAGCCAGCAGGTGACCACGCTGGCGGTTCTGGGCCAGTCGCTCGACCCGCACACCATGCGCGCCGCCGAAATCGAGCAACGTAGCGATATCGGCAACGGCATCGTCACCGAGGAACTGCGCAAGGGCTACCTCTGGCAGGGCGAGCTGCTGCGGCTGGCCGAAGTCAAGGTCAACCGCCAGATGGAACCGCCCGCCCCCGCCGTCCCGCCGCCAGCCCAACCGTCATCGAACTGAACCGAGTTTCTTCTCATGGCTGAAAAAATCATTGGCATCGATCTGGGCACCACCAACTCCGAAGTCGCGGTGGTGGACGACGGTCGCGTCATCGTCATCGACATCACGCCGGATCACCCGATCCTGCCCTCCTTCGTGGGCTTGGCCGACGACGGTTCGATCCTGGTGGGCGAGCCGGCCAAGAATCAGTACGTGCTCTACCCGGAGCGCACCATCAAATCCATCAAGCGGCGGATGGGCAGCGCCGACCGGGTCGAACTGGGCGACGCCACGTACTCGCCCCAGGAAATCTCCGCCATCATCCTGCGCCGGCTGAAAACCATCGCTGAAGCTCATCTGGGCGAACCGGTCCGCAAAGCGGTGATTACCGTGCCGGCCTATTTCTCTGACGCCCAGCGTCAGGCGACTCGGGAAGCGGGCGAAATCGCCGGGCTGGAAGTGATGCGGATCATCAACGAGCCGACTGCCGCCGCGCTGTCCTACGAGGCCAACCATCAGGGCCACAAGAAGGTGCTGGTCTACGATCTGGGCGGCGGCACCTTCGACGTGTCGGTGGTCGGCATCGAGGACAACGTGGTCGAGGTGCTCGCCAGCCACGGCAACAACCACCTGGGCGGCGATGATTTCGACGCCAAGATTGTTGAACACATCGTCGAACATCTGAAAAAGCAGGGGGCTGACCCCAGCGGGTCGCGTCGGGCCATGGCCCGCATCACCCGGGCGGCGGAAACCGCCAAGATCGCCCTGTCCAATCAGCCCTTCACCCGGATCGAGGAGGAATATCTGCTGGACAAGGCGGGGGCGCCGGTTAACCTGTCCCTGGAACTGGCGCGGGCCGACTACGAAGCCATGATCGCCGGCTACATCGACGAAACTCTGGAAGCGGTGCATATTGCCCTGAAGGGAGCCGATCTCACCGTATCCGACATCGACGAAGTGCTGCTGGTGGGCGGCGCTACCCGCACGCCAGTCATCACCGAACGGTTGGAGAGTGAACTGGGGCTGACGGTGCGGGCCGAGGTCAACCCGGATTTGTGCGTCGCCACCGGTGCGGCGATTCAGGCCGGAATGCTGGCCGGCGAGGCGGTGTCGGCGGTGCTGGTGGACATCACCCCCTACACCTTTGGCACCAGCGCCCTGAGCGAGCGGGACGGCATACCCTATCCGTTCACCTACGTGCCGCTCATCCACAAGAACACCCCGATCCCGGTGACCAAGAGCGAAGTCTTCTTTACCCTGTACGACCATCAGGACACGGTGATGGTGCATGTTTACCAGGGCGAGGACCCGGACGCCCTGAACAATATCGAGATTGGCCAGTTCACGGTGGAACACCTGAGCAAGGCCCCGGCAGGCAATCCGATCGTTCTGCAATTCGCGCTGGATCTGAACGGCATCATGCAGGTCTCGGCGCGCGAGAAAGTCACCGGCCTGGAGAAATCCATCCGCATCGACAACGTGTTGACCCGGTTCCAGGAAGGCGAACTGGAAACCGCGCGGGCGCGGGTCGATGCCCTGTTCGGCGGCGGAGAGACGATCGAGGGCGAAGCCGTCGCGCCGGCCGCCGCTACCGAACATCAACTTCAGGCGCAGGCGCGGGCGGTGGTGGAAAAGGCCCAACGTCTGCTGGATCACGCCAGCGAGGATGACCGCGAGGACATCATCAATCTGATCGAAAAGATCACCGATGCGCTGGCCGCCGAGGATTTTACCGCCGTGAAAACACCGCTGGCCGAGTTGTCCGACATCCTGTTCTATCTGGAGTCGTGATGGAACGCTGCCCGGTCTGCCGCGCCCGCTTCAGGGATGAAGCGATCTGCCATCGCTGTGGGGTGGATTTGAATCCACTTCTGGCGATTGAAGCCGAGGCCGCCGCATGGGAACGGGAAACTGTCGCTTTGCTGGCGGTGGGTGAGTGGATCGAGGCGCGGCGGGCTGCCGACCGGGCGCTGGCGCTTCAGTACAGTCCGCTGGCGGCCGCCGCGCGGGACTTTGCCGGTCGGGAACTGGTCGCCGAGGAAAGGCAGCGGTTTGAGCGATTGCTGCAATAGCCCCAGCAGAAACGGCTATTTATCGGTGGTTTGTCGCAACGCCTCCACAAACCGCCGATGTTCCTCTTGCCCCAGGCAACGCTGCTGGTCGGCCAACACCCGAGCCAGATCACCGTCGAGCAGGGCTTGGCCGTTCAGCGCCAATCCCGGAAAAACCCGGCTGAGTAACAACCCATCCGCTCCGAACTGGAGCGGTGAGTATTCGTCGTCCTCCAAGATAAACCAGAGCAGCCGCTTTTCGCACACCAGCCATACCAGATATTCCCGCACCCCGTTGCGGCGATAGACCTTGCGCTTGTCGTGCAGGTCGTGGGAGGCGCTGGTTGAAGCCACTTCGACGATCAGTTCCGGCGCGCCTTCCAGGTAATCATCCCGGCTGACGCGCGAGGCTCCGCCGGCTCGCTCCGGCAGGCGCAAGAGGGCGTCGGGCTGAAACTCGTTGTCGGCATCCAACCGCAGGGTGGCGTTGTCGGCCAGTTCAACGCCCGGAGTAGCGGCCCAGTAAGCCGCCAGCCAACCCATAACGAGGGCGTGGGGCCTGGCATGTTGTTCGAAATGAAGTGGCGATGGCATGAAAACGGTTCCTTCGATCAGTTCGGCTTTCTTGAGTCGCGGCATGGCGCGATACCGCCGCTCGAACTCCTTGCGGGTCAGGCGGTCGCCATTTTCCAGAAAGAGGATTTCAAACGCTAAAGCGGACATGGCGGGTTCCCGTGCGTTGGACGTTCTTCAATTTCGAACAATTTTTTTCAATTTTAAACAACTTTCGCCGGGAACGTCTCCGGCGGGTTCATCCTGGCCTTGGAGCGCCTTACCCGACGAGGCGCGTATGGCGCTTTGCACGGACGTGGATTAACCTTAACGAAACCAAGGCCAGATACCCTCTTCCCCGACTCGACCCCATAAAGGCCAACCGCCAACCCGCGCCGGACCACCATGGAAATCTTCGTCTATCACACCCCCGACCAAGTCCCGGACTTGAGCAAGAAGGCCCGCAAGGGTGGCCTCCAACTCGACCTGCCCGCCTGCGCCATCGTCATCGACGTGCTGCGCGCCACCACCACCATGGCGACGGCGCTCGAGTCCGGCGCGGAAGCGATCCAGGTCTTTGATGACCTTGATGAATTGTTCCGGATCAGCAAACGCTGGCCGGCGGAACGGCGGTTGCTAGCCGGCGAACGCGGCGGCGAAAAGCTGGAGGGTTTCGACTTGGGCAACTCGCCGGCGGAATGTACCCCGGAGTGGGTCGGCGGCAAGCGACTGTTCATGAGCACCACCAACGGCACCCGCGCCTTGGAGCGGGTGCAGCGGGTACCCATCCTGATGACCGCCTCGCTGACCAACCGCGCGGCGGTGGTACGCTATTTGCTGCAAGAACAGCCGCATACCGTTTGGATCGTGGCGGCGGGCTGGCGCGGCGGTTTCTCGCTGGAAGATACGATCTGCGCCGGAGCCATCGGCCATCTGCTCAGCGTCGAACGCGACAGCGACTGCGCGGGGGACGATGAATCCATCGCCGCCGTGGCGCTGTTCGAGCAGTGGCAGGAACGGCTGCCGCAACTGCTGCGCTACGCTCATCACGGGCGCGGTCTGGCGGCGCTGGGCTGTGCGGAGGATCTGGATTACTGCGCCCGGCTCGACAGCGTCGACATCGTGCCGCTGCAAACCGAGCCGGGGGTGTTGAAAGCGGCGATTTTGGATTGAGACCGTGCGCGCCACAGCGGAAAATCCGTCGGACTTCTTCCGCAATGCATTGATTTAACGTATGGATATTTTTTATTTGAGACTGTTGTCACATAGCATCAACGAAGGAGATGTTTGCATGAAACTCATCAAGCTTAACCTCGGCACAGTCATCACCTCGCTTTTGCTGCTTCCATTTTTGAACAACCCCGCCGCCGCCGAGGAAATCAACGATGCCGCGTCGTCGGACGCACGCCCCGTCTCCCTGCTCCAAGTGGGCGAGAGCATGACTCCGGCGCGACGGATCATTTTGCGACACGACTCCTCCTACATATCTACCCTGCGAGTACCACCACCGCTGGAATTGGCCTTGCAGCAGCAGGGGTTGATGGCGGCACAGGCGACGATCACCGTCAACTTTCTTCCCGCTGGCGTGGTGGGTGGCGACAACTGCCTTACCTGGCCCGAACAGCCCAAGGCCGCCTTTAGTTACGCAGCCAATCTGTGGGCTTCGCAATTACAGTCTCCCGCTCCCATCACAATTGACGCCTGCTGGGCGAACAACCTGCCCGCCGGGGTGCTGGGACACGGCGGAGCCAATAATTTCATTCGGAATTTCTCGGGGGCGCCCGTTACCAACACCTGGTACGCCGTACCAGTCGCCAACGCCCTGCACGGCAGCGATTTGGATCCTGCTCAATCGGATATCTACAGCGCCTACAGCAGCACCTTCAACTGGTACTTTGGAACGGATGGCAATACCCCTCCCGGTCAAGTTGACTTCGCCAGCGTGGTCCTGCACGAGATCACCCATGGCTTGGGATTCCTGGGCAGCATGCAGGTCTCCGGTGGTCAGGGTTCATGGGGACTAGGTACGCCATACCCCATCATCTACGACCTTTTCACCGAGAACGGATCGGGGCAAAAACTGCTCAATACGGCTCTGTTTCCCAATCCATCCGCCGTCCTGGCCACGCAGTTGACCAGTAACGACCTCTACTTTGATGGCGCCAACGCCAACGCCGGCAACGGCGGCGCGCGGGTGCCGCTCTACGCGCCGGCAACCTGGAGCCCGGGCTCAAGCTACGCGCACCTGGCGGAAAGCTACAACAATACCCCTAACGCCTTGATGACCTATTCCCTGCCCAGTGGCGAGTCCATTCATAGTCCTGGCCCCGTGACCCTGGGTTTGTTAAAGGACACCGGTTGGACGTTGCAGCAAGTTTCGAACAACTACACGCTGACCCTCGCCAAGGCGGGAACGGGCAACGGCACGGTCGGCGGCGGCGGCAGCTACGCCGCCGGAAACACGGTCACGCTGACCGCCATCCCGGACGCCAACAGCATCTTCGCGGGTTGGAATCCCAGCCCCTGCGCGCCCAGCTTCGCCATGCCAGCCAACAACCTCGCCTGCACCGCCATCTTCAACCTCTCTCAATCGGCCCTGCCCGATTTGGTGATCACTTCGGTAACGGGGCCCAGCAGCGCCATCGCCGGTAGCAATATCCCTGTTACGGCCACTATCAAGAACCAGGGCACGGCCACCGCCAGTGCCGGCTCGATGTGGCAAGTCTCGTTCTGGCTTGGCTCCACAAGCAATAGCGGCCTGGGTTGCTACACCAGTCTGAATTTGGCGCCTGGTGCATCCACCACCTGTTCGGACACGTTCACGATCAACGCCAACGTGGCGCCAGGCGTTTATAATCTCCGTGCGTTTGCCGATCCTTTCGATGTGATCGGCGAAAGCAACGAAACGAACAACTGGCTGACGGCGACGAATACGATCACGATCACCGGTAGTGGCGGCCCCACTACCTACACCCTGACCCTGACCAAGACCGGCAGCGGATCGGGAACGGTCGGTGGCGGCGGCAACTACGCCGCCGGCGCCCCGGTCACCCTGACCGCGACCCCGAATCCTGGCAGCACCTTCGCCGGCTGGAGTCCCAGCCCCTGCGCGGCCAGCTTCGCCATGCCGGCCAGCAACCTCACCTGCACCGCCACCTTCAGTGCCGTGGGCGCTCCCACCGCCGCCAAGACCATCGGCCTGTACAACCCCGCCACCAGCTTCTTCTTCCTGCGCAACAGCAACACCCAGGGCATCGCCGACCTCACCTTCAACTACGGCCCGCCGGGCGCGGGCTGGAAGCCGCTGGCCGGCGAT
>Ga0209573_1004507_pt1 | contig 13635 bp, 13 predicted proteins | sample TNRBio252014_DNA_FD_185870 | JGI IMG/M metagenome (GOLD analysis project Ga0209573, IMG submission 185870) | Wastewater treatment Type I Accumulibacter community from EBPR Bioreactor in Madison, WI, USA - TNR Reactor_6/25/2014_ DNA (SPAdes)... | ecosystem: Engineered > Bioreactor > EBPR >...
GCCACGATCTCGCCGCCGCCGTCGCCGCCCTCCGGCCCGAAGTCCAGCACCCAGTCGGCGGTCTTGACCACATCCAGATTGTGCTCGATCACGATCATGGTGTTGCCGGCCTCGACCAGCTGATGCAGCACTTCCAGCAGCTTCCTGACATCGTCGAAGTGCAGGCCGGTGGTCGGCTCATCGAGGATATAGAGCGTCCGTCCGGTCGCCCGCCTCGACAGCTCCTTGGCCAGCTTGACCCGCTGGGCCTCGCCGCCTGACAGGGTCGTCGCCTGCTGGCCGACCTTGACGTAGCCCAGGCCGACCCGTTCCAGCGTCGCCATCTTGTCGCGGATCGACGGCACGGCCTTGAAGAAGCTGGCGGCCTCCTCGACCGTCATGTCCAGAACATCGGCGATCGACTTGCCCTTGAACAGGATTTCCAGAGTTTCGCGATTGTACCGGCGGCCCTTGCAGACGTCGCAGGTCACATAGACGTCCGGCAGGAAGTGCATCTCGATCTTGATCAGGCCGTCGCCGGCGCAGGCCTCGCAGCGCCCGCCCTTGACATTGAAGCTGAACCGGCCGGGGCCATAGCCGCGCGCCTTGGCCTCCGGCAGGCCGGCGAACCAGTCGCGGATCGGCCCGAAGGCCCCGGTATAGGTCGCCGGGTTCGAGCGCGGCGTGCGCCCGATCGGTGACTGGTCGATATCGATGACCTTGTCGAACTGCTCCAGCCCCTCGATGCGGTCAAAGGGGGCCGGGGCGTCCGAGGCATTGTTCAGACGCCGGGCCGCGGCCTTGTAGAGGGTCTCGATGGTGAAGGTCGACTTGCCGCCGCCCGACACCCCGGTGACACAGGTGAACAGGCCGACCGGGATCTCGCCGGTGACGTCCTTCAGATTGTTGCCGGTCGCGCCGATGACCTTCAGCACCTTCTTCGGGTTGCGCCGCCGACGACCTTCCGGCGGCAGCTCGATTTCACGGACACCCGACAGATACTGGCCGGTCAGGCTCTTGGAATTGGCCATCACCTCGGCCGGCTTGCCCTGGGCGCAGATCTCGCCGCCGTGGACGCCGGCGGCCGGGCCCATGTCGATGACATGGTCGGCTGTCAGGATCGCCTCTTCGTCGTGCTCGACCACCAGCACCGAATTGCCGAGATCGCGAAGACCCCTCAGGCTTTCCAGCAGGCGCGAGTTGTCGCGCTGGTGCAGGCCGATGGACGGCTCGTCCAGCACATAGAGCACGCCAGTCAGGCCCGATCCGATCTGGCTGGCCAGGCGGATACGCTGGCTCTCGCCGCCCGAAAGGGTGCCCGACGCCCGGCCCAGGCTGAGGTAATCCAGGCCAACATTGTTCAAGAACCCCAGTCGGTCGTTGATCTCTTTCAGGATCCGCCGCGCGATCTCCAACTGCTTTTCAGTCAGTTGGCCGTCCAGCCCCGAAAACCACGCATAGGCCTGTTTGATCGAGAACAGGCTGGCGTCGCCGATGTCCAGGCCGGCGATCTTGACCGCCAGGGCCTCGGGCCTCAGCCGTTTGCCGCCGCACGCCTCGCACGGCGTTTCGGACTGATAGCGGCCCATTTCTTCGCGCACCCAGGCACTGTCGGTCTCGCGCCAGCGTCGCTCCAGGTTGGGCATGACGCCCTCAAAGGCCTTGGACACCTCATATTTGCGGGCGTTGTCGTCATAGACGAACTTGATCTTCTCGCCACCGGAGCCATGCAGGATGACGTCGCGGGCCTGTTCGGGCAGGTCGCGCCACGGCTTGTCCATCGAAAACCCATAGTGCTGGGACAACGCCTGCAGGGTCTGGGTGTAGAGGGGCGAGGGGCCGCGCGACCACGGCGCAATGGCCCCCTTGTGCAGGGTCTTGTCGCGGTCGGGCACGATCAGGTCGGCGTCAAACGTCAGCTTCTGGCCCAGGCCGTCACAGACCGGACAGGCCCCGGCCGGATTGTTGAAGCTGAACAGGCGCGGCTCGATCTCGGCGATGGTGAAGCCCGATACCGGACAGGCGAACCGCTCCGAAAACAGCAGGCGGCGCGGCTGTTCTTCATTCAGGGGCTTGTCGGCCCATTCGGCGACCGCCAGCCCGTCCGCCAGGCTCAGGGCGGTCTGCAGACTGTCGGCATAGCGGCTGTCCTGGCCCGAGCGGGTGACCAGCCGGTCCACGACGATGTCGATGTCGTGCTTGAATTTCTTGTCGAGCGCCGGCGCGTCCTCAATGGCGTAGAATTCGCCGTTGATCTTCAGCCGCTGAAAGCCTGACCGCTGCCACTCGGTGATCTCCTTCTTGTACTCGCCCTTGCGGTCGCGCACGACCGGAGCCAGCAGCAGAATACGCTCGCCGTCGGGCAGGGCGGTCAGTTTGTCGACCATCTGGCTGACGGTCTGGCTTTCGATGGGCAGGCCGGTCGCCGGCGAATAGGGCACCCCGACCCGCGCCCACAGCAGACGCATGTAGTCGTGGATCTCTGTCACCGTGCCGACGGTCGAGCGCGGGTTGCGGCTGGTCGTCTTCTGTTCAATCGAGATGGCGGGGCTCAGGCCCTCGATCAGATCGACGTCGGGCTTGCCCATCAGCTCCAGGAACTGGCGCGCATAGGCCGACAGGCTCTCGACATAGCGGCGCTGGCCCTCGGCATAGATGGTGTCGAACGCCAGGCTCGACTTGCCCGAGCCCGACAGGCCGGTGATGACCACCAGCTCGCCGCGCGGGATGTCGACATCGACGCCCTTGAGATTGTGCTCGCGCGCGCCCTTGACGCGGATGAAGGCCTGTTGGTCGGTCATGGAATCTTGCAGCCCGGGCCGGGGAAGAGCCCCCGGCGGAACGACCATATGTAGGCATCAAACGTCGCGATTCAGCAAGAACATTTAGGGAACCTGCAAATCTTGACTACCTTGGCGCACCAAGGAGGAACCCAACCATGCGCCTCATGTCCATCCTTGCCATTGCGGCGGCTCTCGCCGTGGCCGGCTGCCAGTACTCCGCCCGGGTCACTGGCTCCAACGACGAGCTGAACCAGCAGGCCGACACCATCTATGAGGAACTGCTGGCCGGCGACGATGCCGCCATCGTGGCGCGCATGTCCTCCGAGAACGATCCGCAACGGGTCGCCCAGCAGCTGCCGATGCTGCGCGACATGGTCGGCCATGACAGTGCGCCGGACCCCATCGTCCTGTCGACGACCCAGGCCACCGACAATTCCGGGCGGACCTATACGGTCGAGCAATCCTATTCGCACCCGGACCGGATCGTGGTGGCGCGCAACGAGTTCATCCGCGAGAACGACGTCTGGCGGTTGCGGGGCTTTCACCTGAATGTCGAAATGACCGGATCGGGCATGGGGCCGGGATCCGAGGTTCAGCAGGAACCGGCGACCTAGGCCCAGTCGCTGACGGCCCCGGTTCGGCGAGCCGGGCCGCCGATTTCGGGAATGACAGTCACCGGCTCGGGCGCGGCCCTGGCGAACAGCCAGCCCTGGCCCAGATCGACTCCGAGCCCGGCCAGGGCGTCGGCAATGGGCTGGGTCTCGATCTGTTCGGCCACGACCTTGACCGACAGGGTGCGGCATAGTTCCACCAGGTGCGTCAGCATCGTCCGGGTGCGCGAGTCCTCGACCGAGCGGGTCAGCTGGCCGTCCAGCTTGACCACATCGACCGGCAGACGCCGGAGATATTCGTACGATGCCGAGCCGGCACCGAAATCATCGATACAGAGCTTGATCCCGGCCTGACGCAGGCGCTGGAGCCGGGCACCGACCGCATCAAAGTCCTCCAGAGCCGCCGTCTCTGTGACCTCGACCATGAGGCGCTTGCGATCATCGGGCTTGAGCGCCGTGCGCCTGAGCAATGTATCGACATAGGCGTCGTCGGTCAGAGAGGCCCCCGAGACGTTGATCGCCAGCTTGACCAGACCGGCACCCGGCTTCTGCAGGGTACGCAGGGCCTTTTCCATCACCGCCAGGTCGAAGGCGCGGATCAGGTCCAGTTCCTCGGCCATGCGGATGACCCAGGCGGTATCGTTCGACGCAAAGCGCGACAGGACCTCGTGGTGGTGGACCGCGCGGGTCTTCAGGTCGACGATCGGCTGGTAGTGCAGGTCGAAGGCACGGTCGCGGACCATGTTGCCGAACTGCTCAGCCTCTTTCAGCGTTCGCGCCAACTGATCGGAGAAGGTGTTGCCGGTGCTCTCCAGCCCCTTTTCGATACAGGTCGACAGGGCAAAGCGCAGGGCGCGCATCATCGGCGGCGGGGCCACCGAGGCGTCCAGCGCCTCCTCGGTCACCTGCGGGGTGACAGGCAGGTTGCCGGCGGTGCAGGCGGCCGTCACCAGCTCGATCAGCGAGCGATCATCGGCGTCGGCACGCAGGACGGCGAACCTATCGTTGGTGAGGCGGGCGGCGGTCTGGCCATCGACGGCGGCTTCGCGAAGGGCCGCCTCGACCGACTGGCGCGCGGCCTCGGTTCCTGCCCCCGCGAGGCCGGCCAGTTCCACGAAGGCGACGGAAGCGGGTTCGCCCAGATCCGAAAGCACCGAACGGGTCGAGGCGAGGAAGGCATCCGCCGTCAGCAGTTCGGGTGTGTTGGCGGGGGCCTCGAAGGCCGCACTTTCCCAACTGATGCCGAGCGAGACGGACGGCCCTATGTCCGGGGCCTGGAATCCGCGCACCAAAGCCTGACGCAGGCAACCGGCCCCGCAGGGGACCAGGACCTCGATGGGGCCGAGACGCTGGCCCGGTCGAAGATCATTCAGGGCTCGCCGGACGCTTCAGGCCCCGCGCCGCCCCAGGAGGGCATCCAGGGGCTTGCCGACCTGCAGCCTTGGATCATCACCGGGCGCGGCCGCCGCTCCGGCGGCAAAGGCGATCCGGCGCTGACCATCCAGCTCGACCAGAAGGTCGGAGGCTGCGAAGGCGAAACTGATGAATCGCGAAGCCTTACTCATGATTGCGGTCTACCCGCATCGGATGAAGAAATCGTCGCCGGGCGAGATTGACGGAAAGGGTTGCCAAAATCTGAACGTGACCCCATTCTTCAATCTGAGCACTGAGTGATGGAGGCTCGACGATCATGATCAGCATTCTGGAAATCGGTTTCGCCCTTTCCCTGCCGCTGCTTCTGCTCGTCTATGCCCTTACCCAACCCCGAGCGCAGCCCATCCGGGTCCGCGCTCGCGACACTCAGCGGCGTCGCCGCTAGGACCCCTGACGGGTCACCCCTGTTTGAAAATCTGACGCTCGCCCTCGGGCGAGAGCGGACAGGCATTGTCGGCCGCAATGGGGCCGGCAAGACGACCCTGCTGCGCCTGATCGCGGGACTGGATCAACCGAGCGAAGGCGATGTCACGATCGCCGGCGGCATCGGCTGGCTGTCCCAGCGCGGTGATCCAGGGCCGGGTGAAACCGTGGCCGATACCCTGGCCGTCGCCTCTGGCCTGGCCCGGCTGGAGCGGATCGTTGCCGGCGATGGCGGGGCCGACGATCTGGCCGAGGCCGACTGGACGCTGGAAGACCGCATCGCCGAAGCCCTGGCCGACGTCGGCCTGACAGGGCTGAACCTGGAGCGCGCCACGGCGAGCCTCAGTGGCGGTGAACAGACCCGCCTGCGACTGGCCGCCCTGCTTCTGAAGGCGCCGGACCTGCTGATCCTGGATGAGCCGAGCAATCATCTGGACGCTGAGGGCCGGGCCGCCATCGCTGCGCTACTGGGTCGGTGGAAGGGCGGTGCGGTGGTGGTCAGCCACGACCGGGCCTTGCTGCGCCAGATGGACCGGATCGTCGAACTGTCCGACCTGGGCGTTCAGGTGACCGGCGGAAACTACGATCTCTACGCCGAGCGAAAGGCCGCGCAGCGCGCCGCCGCCGAGCGAGAGCTGGAGACGGCGCAGCGCGGTGTGAACGCCGCCCGCCGCGAGGGCCGGCGCGTGCTGGAGCGCAAGGCCCGGCGCGACAAGGCCGGGCGCGCCTTTGCGGCACGGGGCTCCGAGCCGAAAATCCTGCTCGGCGCACGGGCCGAGCGGGCCGAACTCACCGGCGCCCGCGACCGCCACATCGCCGAGCGCCGCACCGCCGAGGCCGAAACCGCCCTGGTTGCTGCGCGCGAACGCGTTGAACAGACCCGCGCGCTCGACATGGCGATGCCGACCACGGGCCTGCCGGCCGGCCGCACTGTGCTGATGCTGGATCAGGTTTCGGTGGCGGTCCTGGGTCAGACGATCCTGGGTCCGATCTCGCTCAGGCTGCGCGGACCCGAGCGCGTCGCCGTGACCGGTCCCAACGGAGCGGGCAAGTCGACCCTGCTGCGGCTGGTCGCCGGCGATCTTGAGCCAACGACGGGCCGTATCGAGCGCGCAGGCCCGGCGGCCCTGCTCGATCAGGAGGCCGCCATCCTCCAACCGGACGAGACGCTGATCGACGCCTTCCGCCGGCTCAATCCCGAGGCCGACCTCAACGCGGCCCAGGCGGCCCTGGCCCGGTTCCTGTTCCGCAACGCGGCGGCCCGGCGGGTGGTTGGAACCTTATCCGGCGGCGAGCGCCTGCGCGGGGCGCTGGCCTGTGTCCTGGGCGGCGCGACGCCGCCTCAGATGTTGTTGCTGGATGAGCCGACCAACCATCTGGATCTGGAGTCCGTCATGGCGGTCGAAACGGCGCTGGCCGCCTACGACGGGGCGCTGGTCGTGGTCAGCCACGATTCCGATTTCCTGGGCGCGGTCGGCGCCGCCCGCCGGATAGAGCTCAGGCCTTGCGGTTCAGGGTGACGGCGCGGGCGTCGCCGGACTGGGCCTGGCCGGCTGAGCCATAGCCGCCCGGCGAGCGGACCTCGGCCACCTCGGCGGCGATGGCGCGCACGATGCCTTCCGAAACGGTGCGCGCGGCCTCAACAGCGCGGGCGTGGCGGGCCAGGACGGCCTCGAACGCCTCGGTCGCCTGCATCAGGGCCATGCGCTGCTTCAGATCGGCGGCTTCGATCAGCGACCGGTCCGCCTTCACCCGCGCTGATTCATGACGATACAGATTGGCCAGCTTCTGGGTCTCTTCCAGGCCCGGCAGCACATCCTGGGGACGGCGATTCTCGAACGCCCGAGTTTCCTGGGCGAGGCGCTCGGTCAGGCGTTCGGTCAGGGCGATCAGTTGGGAGACGCGGTCCTCGGCGTCGTCGGCAAACAGGGCCATCAGGCGGACTCTTCGGTAGCAGGGGGGGCGACAGGAACGGTTTGCAGGCTCAGCAGCTCGCGCTGGACCTGATCGGCCAGGCCGATGCCGCCGCCGCCGGCGATCTGGCGGGCCATGGCGTCGATGAGAAAGCCGCGCCAGGTGCTCTCGGCGTGACCGCCGCCGAACGGTCCATTGGTTTCCAGACCGGCGAACATCGGCTGCAGCATCTGGGCCAGGAAAGTAGCTTCGAACTCCTCGGCGGTACGACGCACCTGTTCACGCGATCCGCCGCCGGGCAGGACCGTCGCGACCGGACGGGTGAGGGCGGGCGGGGCAACCAGATCGCTCATCACATCACCTCGATGTCGGCCTGAAGCGCCCCGGCGGCGCGAATGGCCTGCAGGATCGAGATCATGTCGCGCGGGCTGACCCCCAGGGCGTTCAGGCCGTTGACCAGATCGGACAGGGAGGCGCTGCCGGCGACGATGCGGATCTCGCGTCCGCGCTCCTCGTCGATCGTCACCTGGCTGTCGGGCAGGACGACCGTTTCCCCCTCGGAGAACGGGGCGGGCTGGCTGGCGTAGGGACTTTCCTGGACGCTGATCGTCAGATTGCCCTGGGCGATGGCGACGGTGGAGATTCGAACGTCGTCGCCCATGACGATGACGCCGTTGACCTCGTCGATGATGACCCGCGCCGGGGCGTCGACCCCGACCGGCAGGTTTTCGATGGCGGCGATGAAGGTGGCCATGTCACGGCCCTGGGGCGGGCGCACAGCCACGACGGTGCCGTTCTCAGCGACGGCCGTTCCGGGGTGGGTGGCATTGATCGCCTGGGCGATACGCTGGGCCGTTGAAAAGTCGGGATTGCGAAGCGCCAGGCGCACGGTCGGCATGGAGCGCAGGTCGAAGCCCGTCTCGGCCTCGACCACGGCCCCGCCCGCGATCCGCCCCGCCGTCGGGACCCCGCGCGACACCGATGAGCCGGAGGCACCGCGGCCTTCCACGGCCCCGGTCTGGACCGAGCCTTGCGCCACTGCATAGATCTGGCCGTCCGCGCCCGCCAGCGAGGTCACCAGCAGCGTGCCCCCCATCAGATTGCGCGCATCGCCCATGGTCGAAACCGTGACGTCGATGCGCGATCCCGGCGTGGCGAACGGCGGCAGTTCGGCGGTGACCATGACGGCGGCGATGTTGCGGGTGTTGGCGTTGGCGTCGCGGATATTGACGCCCATCTGCTCCATCATCGCCTCGAGGCTCTGACGGGTCATGGGCGAGTTACGCAGGGAATCGCCGGTGCCGTTCAGGCCGACGACCAGGCCGTAACCGATCAGCTGGTTGCTGCGTACGCCCTCGATGGAGACGATGTCCTTGATCCGCGACTGGGCCATGGCCGGGCCGCCGGCCAGCAGGGCTGCGACAAGGGTGGCCGTCAGAAGGCGAAGGAATGCGGTCATACGATCAGCCCGTTAAGCATAGGTCGTGGTCAGGCCTGCGAGGACTGTGCCAGTCAAAAGTGCCAGTTTCTCCTGATAAATCAGTGGGCCGATTGGTTAACGGGCGGCGTTTTGCGCCGGGCGGCAAAAACGACCCAGCTGTTAAGCCTTCGGTGACGGCTGGCGATCACCCTGAGGGTATGAAGGTCACCGGTTCCGGCCCCATCAGCAGCCAGACTCCCCGCCGTCCCGCCGCAGCCGGCGGCGATTTCAGCGTCGCCTCCGGCCCTGGCCAGGCCCGTGCCGCAGGCCCGGCCATGGCGACGACCGGTGTAGCGTCGGTGGCGGCGCTGCTGGCCCTTCAGGAAGACGACAGCCCCGCCGCGCGCCGGCGCAAGGCCCTGAAGCGGGGCAGCGGCCTGCTGGATCGCCTCGAGGCCGTGAAACTGGCCCTGCTGGACGGCGGTGACGGCTCGGTTGCCCTCAGTGCGCTGTCGCGGCTGGCGGCCGAAGGCCGTCAGGGTGATCCCGATCCGGCCCTGCAGGATGTGCTGGATCACATTGAAACCCGCGCGGCGGTGGAACTGGCCAAGGCGCGCACCCGTCGCGCCGCCTGAGCCCGAAACGACACACCTCATCAGGCTCAATCCAGAGTCAGGTTCGATCACATTGAACCGACTCAAGGCCGCGCCTATAGGTCGCCTCCTCTCGGGGGAGGCGCTATCGCGTGAGGGGTTGAATGTCCGCGTTGAAGTCTGTGGCATCGGAAGCTGAATATCGGCCGTCCGCCGACGAGCCGTTCATGAATGAACGGCAGCTCGACTATTTCCGCAAGAAACTGCTGGCCTGGAAGGATGACATCCTGCGTGAATCGCGCGGAACCGTAGTCCAGCTTCAGGCGGAGACGTCCAACCACCCCGACCTGGTGGACCGGGCGTCGTCGGAATCGGATCGGGCGCTTGAGCTGCGGACGCGGGATCGCCAGCGCAAGCTGATCTCCAAGATCGATGAGGCCCTGCGCCGGATTGAAGACGGCACCTACGGCTATTGCGAGGAGACGGGTGAGCCGATCAGCCTGGCCCGCCTGGACGCCCGCCCGACCGCGACCCTCAGTCTGGAGGCCCAGGAGCGCCACGAGCGGCGCGAGCGGGTCCATCGCGACGACTGACGCGCCTTGACTTGGCGGGCCGGGAGCGCGACCTAGCGCCCCTCAGTTTTTCAAGGTTTCCGCGCCCATGACCGTCAAGGTCCGTTTCGCGCCGTCCCCCACGGGGCGGCTTCATGTCGGCAATGTCCGCACCGCCCTGGTCAACTGGCTGTTTGCGCGCAAACAGGGTGGGGTCTTCGTCCTCAGGATCGACGACACGGATCTGGAGCGGTCGACACTTGAGAATGAACAGGCCATCGAGACGGACCTGACCTGGCTGGGCCTGACCTGGGGCGAACGCCACAACCAGTCAAAGCGCTTCGACGCCTATGATGCGGCTGCCGCGCGCCTGCGGGCGATGGGGCGGCTCTATCCCTGCTACGAAACCCAGGAAGAGCTGGATCGTCGCCGCAAGGTCCAGCTGTCACGCGGCCAGCCGCCGATCTATGACCGCGCCGCGCTGGACCTCTCCGACGAGGACAAGGCCCGGTTCGAGGCTGAGGGCCGCAAGCCCCACTGGCGCTTCAAGCTCGACGGCAAGCGGGTGGTCTGGGACGATCTGGTGCGCGGCCACTGTGAGGTCGATACGGCCTCGCTTTCCGACCCGGTCCTGATCCGCGAGGACGGCCTTTACCTCTACACCCTGCCGTCGGTCGTGGACGATATCGACATGGCCATCACCCATGTCGTGCGGGGCGAGGATCATGTCACCAATACCGGGGCCCAGATCGAGATATTCGAGGCCCTGGGTGCCTCCCTGCCGGCCTTTGCCCATATGTCGCTCCTGATCGGTGCCGACGGGCAGGCCCTGTCCAAGCGGCTCGGGTCGCTGTCGGTCGGCCAGATGCGCGACGACGGCTATGAGCCGATGGCCATCACCAGCCACCTCGGCCGGATCGGCAGCTCTGACGCTGTCGAACTGGTGGCGTCGATGGACGAACTGGCCGCCGGATTTGCCTTTGAGAAGCTGGGCCGGGCACCGGCGCGTTACGACACGGCCGATCTGGATCGGTTGAACGCCCAGGCGATCCACAGCCTCGACTATGCAGCGGCTCAGCCACGCCTGGCGGCCCTCGGCGTCGATCTGGGAGAAGGCTTCTGGCTGGCGGTGCGCGCCAATCTGAACCGGTTTGGAGACGCCCGGGACTGGGCCGAGGTCCTGACCGGTGCCGTCAGCGGACCCCGACTGGATGAGGCGTTCAAGGCGGCCGCGATTGTCGCCTTCGAAGCGGCGGTACCCCCGGGGGCCACCCCCGATCTCGAGACCTGGGGCCAGTTTACCTCGGCGGTGAAGGAGGCCACGGGGGCCAAGGGCGGGGCGCTCTTCAAGCCCCTGCGACAGGCCCTTACGGGCCGGGATGCCGGCCCCGACATGGCGGCCTTGCTGCCGCTGATCGGTCGGGACCGGGTCCTGGAGCGCCTGAGAGGCGGTTAACCGGCGGCGGCGTTGCAGGCCGCCAGTTGCGCGGCGTCGAGCGACCGACCCCGCCAGGAGAAGCTGGACACGGCCCCCAGCTGCGCGACGACGCGACGGCAGGCGCGCGTGGCCGGCTGCTCGGTGCCGCGGCCGACCCCGACGCAGGCCCCGGTCGGCTCGCAGCGCCAGTTGACACCGTCCACCACCGTCGGAGTTGCGGGCGCAGCGGCCGCGTTCTGCAGGGTCAGGCTGGTGCCGGTTGACTGGGCCGAGGCGGCACCGGCAACGGCGAGGGCGGCCACAGCCATCAGGGAAGCGATACGCATGGGAGGTCTCCAGACTTCGTGCCGACAATCCGGCCAGGAGACATAGTGCGTTTTGAAAGAGAACTGTCAAGCTCCATTGCGATAAGCAACGGACAAGAGTGATCGACGATTACTTACAGGATACACCTTCGGACGACAAGCCAGGACGACCGGCTCTGGTGAATGAGATATGTCCGAAAGGGCGCGGATCACCGACGGGAACGGCGGTGATCCGGCTGATAGCGTTCGTCTATTCGGCGTGGGCCTTGACGATCTTGCCGGGGCTTCTCGGCGGTTCGCCCTTGGGCAGGGCGTCGATCAGGTCCATGCCGTCGGTGACTTCACCCCAGACCGTATATTGGCCGTCCAGGAAGGTGGCGTCGTCAAAGCAGATGAAGAACTGGCTGTTGGCGCTGTCAGGATTGCTGGTCCGGGCCATCGAACAAACGCCGCGCACATGCGGCGCGTTGGAGAACTCCTGCTTCAGATTGGGCTTGGACGAGCCGCTGGTGCCGGTACCGGTGGGGTCGCCGCCCTGGGCCATGAAGCCGGGAATGACGCGGTGGAAGACGACGCCGTCGTAGAAGCCCTCGTTGGCGAGCTCGGAAATCCGCTGAACGTGATTGGGGGCCAGGTCCGGGCGCAGCCGGATGGTGACGTCACCCTGCTGATCGCCGGTGTCGATGGTGAAGGTCAGGGTTTGCGGGTGGTCAGTCATGTCGGCTCCTTGGATCGGAGCCGCTTCTAGCCGGGTCGAGCGGGAAGGGAAACCTCAGAGGGTGGCCAGGTGCTCGGTCGTTCGGGATTCCAGTTCCATGACCAGTACCCGTCCGACGGGATGGGTGTCCTCGCGGATGCTATCTCGCACCATCGCCTTGATGGCGTCGATGTGGGCGTCGACCAGAAACAGGGGTGCCTGCATGCGGGCATGATCGTCGATGAGCTTGCACAGCGAAGCCGAGATGCGCGTGACGATCGGGAACTCATAGGTCGCCCCCAGGCCCTTCAGATCGTGAGCGCGCAGATAGAGGTCCTTGAGCGTTTCGGCTGTGGCCCCCTTGGTCCGGATCTCGGCGCGGGCCGCATCCATCTTGTTGACCTCGTCGTTCAGCCATTCGCCGAACTGGCTGGACAGATCCTTCAGCGCCGCTTCGGCCCGGGCGATTGCCGCTGCGTCGATACCGCCGAATCCTGCCCCGCCAACCTTCAGGCGCAGGGTATTCGGGGGTTGGATGAACTCAGCGGGCTTGCTCACGACGACACTCCAAAACTCAATCGCGTCAGTCTGGCATGATCGACTTAAGGAACTCCTAGGATGCAAACTGCTCGGCCAGGACACGTTCCTCATACGAGCGGTGGGCGTCGAAGAGCATGGTCAGGGCCAGGTCGCGTCGTTCGGCCACCTCAACGCGCGCGACGTTGCGGACCTCGACGTCGTCGGCGACGGCCGACACCGGACGTTTGTCGGCTTCGAGAATCTCGAAGGTTACCGAGGCCGTGTGTGGCAACAGGGCACCGCGCCAGCGTCGTGGCCGAAAGGCACTGATCGGGGTGAGGGCGAGGACGCCGGCTCCGAGGGGGACCACGGGGCCGTGGGCCGACAGATTGTAGGCGGTGGAGCCGGCCGGGGTCGCCACCAGGATACCGTCGCAGATCAACTCGTTCATACGCACCCGGTCATCGACCGAAATGGCGAGTTTGGCGCTCTGGCGCGTCTGACGCAGCAGCGACACCTCATTGATGGCCAGGCCCGCCCGTTCCTCGCCCGTCACCGTGACGGCTCGCATCGCCAGCGGATGCACGACCGTCGGTGACGCCTGGGCGATCCGCTCGACCAGTCCGTCCTCTTCAAAATCGTTCATCAGAAAGCCGACCGAGCCCATGTTCATGCCGAAAATCGGCTTACGCACCTGCAGCGCGGCATGGAGCGTTTCGAGCATGAAGCCGTCGCCTCCCAGGGCGACGATGACATCGGCGTCATCCACGGGAACGCCTGCGTATCGCTGTTCCAGGGCCCGGCGGGCGGCGACCGCATCCGGTCGATCAGCGGCGACAAGGGCGAGGCGCGGTTGAGCGGTCATGCCGCAGGCAAGCCCGCTTGGTTCGGACTTGTCAAACGGTCGGACCTATTCCGGCAGGACAATCAACTGGCGAAACAGCCGGCCGGCCAACTCCGGCCCCTGG
>Ga0209573_1004508_pt1 | contig 13629 bp, 11 predicted proteins | sample TNRBio252014_DNA_FD_185870 | JGI IMG/M metagenome (GOLD analysis project Ga0209573, IMG submission 185870) | Wastewater treatment Type I Accumulibacter community from EBPR Bioreactor in Madison, WI, USA - TNR Reactor_6/25/2014_ DNA (SPAdes)... | ecosystem: Engineered > Bioreactor > EBPR >...
CTCATCGGCGGCTTGCTGAAGTAACCCCAGTCCGGCCGACGGCCCCAGTCCCAGTAGTAGGCCTCGTCGCCGGCCAGGTCCGCACCGTTCACAAACAGCAGCATCACGCCCACGCGGGCGATGAAAACGGCGGCCAGCAGCCACCAGAAGCGTTTGAGCCAGGTCGGGGAATCAGGGTCGGGAGTCAAAAACATGCGGTGGCAAGATAGCGGAGCCCGGCGGCTGCGAAACCAAGAATCCAGTGTGATGAACTTGTTTCTTGGCCGTCAGCGAAATGGCAGCATGGTGAAGTCGTGAACTTGTTCCCAGTCATCGGTTGTTTTGCGTTTCTGGCCGCCACTGCGGCCAACGCACTGACGATCGTGGGTTATGACTCCGCCACGAATAACCGTTTCGCCTCGGGCTACCCGTTGGTGCCTGTTGAAAACAACTCCGTGTCCTTTCTCGGCAACGGTTACGACCTCTCCGGTGTCGGCTGGAACGCGGCCAATTCAGCGCAGAGCTTCGCGATGATCAGCGACCAGTATTTTGTCTATGCCAATCATTATGGGCCTGGAGCCGGCTCCACTTTGAACTTTTACAGCCCCACCCTGAACACCGTCGTCAGCTACGGCGTTAGCAGCACGACGTATAACTTCACTTTCAACGGCCAGACGAGCGATTTCGCCATTGGCATGCTTTCCACGTCTTTGAATGCCGCGCACGGCATCAGCAGCTATCCCATTCTCGATCTGACCACGCTGTCGTCATACCTTGGCCTGCCTGCGCTCATCTACGGCCACGGTGCCAACGGCCCGCGCCTCGGGGCCAACACCGTCGATGTCCTGCTGCCCTACAATTTCCCCGGAGGAACAGGCGACGACAGCTACGGCATTGGCTACAGCCACAACAGCGGTCTCCCCGGAGATTCGATGTTCGAGGGGGGCGACTCCAGCAGCCCGACCTTCATCCCGTGGCATGGAAGCCTGGCTATTGTCGGCACACATTCGGTCACTGGCACGATCAGCAGCACTCCGTATTCGATCGACAATTTCATCCCGATCTATCTCGACCAGATGGACACGTTCGGCATCGAGTTCAGCGTCGTCCCGGAGCCTTCACGTTTCTTGCTGCTGCTGCTCGGCGCTTGCGCCCTGCTGCGGCGCAGGCACCGTGCGCCACGCGAATGACCCACGACACGGCGCAAAAGGAAATCGACTGGCTATACAGCACGCAGCTCTTCGGCATCAAGCTGGGGCTCGACAATGTGCAACGACTGCTGCGCGAGCTGGGGCTGCCTGCGGCCGGGCAAAAGTTCATCCACGTCGCGGGAACGAACGGGAAAGGCTCCACCTGCGCCTTCATGCACTCGATTTTGAAGAATGCGGGCATCAACACCGGTTTGTTCACCTCGCCGCACTTGGTTCACTTCGGCGAGCGCATTCGTGATGCGGAGCGCATGATCTCGCCTGCTGAAATCGCCGCAGGCATCAACCGCCTGCGTGAGCGCGTCTCTGGCTGGAATCCGCATCCGACTTTCTTTGAGCTGACGCTCGTGCTAGCGCTCGAATGGTTCGCGCGGCGAGGAAATCCGTGGGTGATCCTCGAAACAGGGCTGGGCGGTCGTTTGGACGCCACGAACGCCATTCTGCCTGCTGTGAGTGTCATCACGCCGATTGGCTGGGATCACATGGACATGCTGGGGGACACGCTGGTGAAGATCGCCGTTGAAAAAGCCGGGATCATCAAGCCGGGCGTGCCCGTGATCACGATGACGCAGGAGGCGGAGGTGCTGGAGGTCATCCAAACTACCGCTGCTCAACGTGGTGCCCCGCTCACGGTGCTCGAAACTCCGTCGAACATCGAAACAGGTCTGCCAGGGCCGCATCAGCGCTGGAATGCGGCGATGGCGGTGGCCGCGTTGCGAGCCGCTGGCTTTGATTTTGCCGAAAGCGTGATCGAACGCGGCCTGCGTGAGGTGCAATGGCTGGCCCGCTTCCAAAAGATCCGTCCCGGCGTCGTCATTGACGGCGCGCACAATATTGATGCTGCTCGTGTGCTGGTGCAGACGTGGCGTGAGCAGTTTCCGCAGCAGCAGGCGCAGGTCGTCTTTGGCGCGGTCGCGGGAAAAGATGTTTCTGGGGTCTTGAGAGAGATCGCTTCCATCGCGGATGGCTGGCATTTCACGTCCTTTGGATCACCCAGGGCACTGTCAGCGCAGGAGCTTTGCCGCGTTTGGGAGGGGCTGAGACTTGAGCCAAGGACGGTGGCCGCGCATCCCAGCGTGGCGGAGGCGCTTCGTGCGGTGCGAGGGACTCCTTCTGTGCTCATCGCGGGTTCACTTTACCTCGCGGGGGAGGCCATCGCGTTGATCGAGGGCCAGGCGGGTGCTTATGAGCGCAGTGCCCAGTAGTTTTTGCTGCTTTTGTCCCAGTCCCGGCATTGACAGCGGGGGCAATCCATCGCTAGACAGAGCACGCATTTCCGCCTCATGAATCTGCCGAACCAGCTCACCGTTGCCCGTCTTGCACTGACGGCGGTGTTTGTCGTGTGCTTTTACCTGCCGGTGGCGCACCACGTCACGATTGCGGCATTGGTTTTCGGCGTGGCGTCGGTCACAGATTACTTCGACGGGAAGATCGCGCGTGCGCGTGGCATTGTGACGAATTTCGGCAAGCTGTTCGACCCGTTGGCGGACAAGATCCTCATCGCGGCGGCCTTCATCCTGCTGGTGGAGCAGGGGGATCTGCCGGCCTGGGTGGCGGTGGTGGTGCTGGCGCGGGAGTTTTTCGTGACGGGAATCCGGCTCATCGCGGCGGGGCAGGGGGCCATCCTGATGGCGGAAAAGCTGGGGAAACACAAAATGCTCTGGCAGATCATCACGGTGAGCTGGTATCTCGTGAAACTGGCCTCAGAAGAGACGTTGTTTGGTTTTGCGAAACCGTTTTATGCCACGGTGCCGGGCTGGGTGGGCGACATCATTGTGTATTTTACCACGCTGCTCACCTTGGTGTCCGGCTTCAGTTATTTCTGGAAGAACCGCCAGTTGTTCAACGATGCCTGATCCTTTCCACACGCCATGACTGCCGAACAACAACTCGCCTCCCTCGGACTGAACCTGCCGCCTCCCCCGCCACGCGGGGGAGTTTACAAGCCGGTCGTGATCGTGGGCAATGTGGCCTACGTCTCCGGCCACGGACCCTTCCTGGGTGACGGCGAATACATCTGCGGCCGGGTCGGCGCGGATCTGGATCTCGATGCGGGCAAGGCTGCCGCCAAACAAACCGGGCTCGCCTTGCTGGCGACGCTGAAAAGCGAACTCGGGAGTCTGGACCGCGTGAAGCGCGTGGTGAAGCTGCTCGGCATGGTGAACAGCACACCGGATTTTCCTGATCATCCGAAGGTCATCAACGGCTGCAGCGAGTTGTTCGGACAGGTTTGGGGCGAGGAGAACGGCATCGGCGCCCGCAGCGCGGTGGGCATGGGCTCACTGCCGGGGAACATCGCCGTGGAGATCGAGGGCATCTTCGAACTGAATTGATCAGAACCCGATGAACTGGAAGGGCATGCTGTCCCGCACCTTCACATCCGGCGGGGTGCTCATGAGCTTGGCAAACTGACGCGCCCACTCGCGAATGGCATGCTTGGCCTGGCCCGATGGGAACAGTTCCTGAGGGAAGAAAATCAAGAACGTTTTCGACTCCTCCTTGTCTGCGAACTCGAAATAAGATGAGCCTGTTGTCGGCTCGGTGAGGACGCCCTCGATGGCGATTTGCCCACGGGCAGGTTTTGCCAGCAGCCCTCCCACCATGGGCAATGTCACCAAGTCCACCGCCTCGCGCACGGCCAGCCCGGTCAGGGTGTTGGGCTCCCACTCGATGATGGAGAGCCTCAGCGTCATGGCCTCTTTCGAAGGCGCGTTCACGATGGTGTATCTCGACTTTTTGTCGGACTTGAAGGCGCGGGTGAACTTCTCATGCGCGTAGGCGGTGAGCTGGGCCGTTTTTTTGTCTCGTCTTTCCTGGCTGAACTCCAGTTTCGCGAGATGCTGCCGCATCGGACGCAGGTGCTCGGTGGTCACCGGGGCGATGTAGAGGGATTTCACCTGCTCAGCCGCCTTTTTCACCTGCGGGTCCGGATTCCACCAGTTGCCGAGAAAGGGGGAGCGGTCACGATGCTCTTTCAAATGCGCCGCGTTGGGCAGAAAGCCCGAGGGCTTCACCTCCACGGCGGCCACCACGCTCTTGGCGGTGCGGCAGGACAACATCATCCAAGGCAGGATCAGGATTAAGGTGGTGCGGCTTAGTATCATTAAAAGGGCTCAGGTCGATACGTCGGAGGCTGGAAAATGGCAAATATTTCATGAACCACCGTCTGTGGCGGCGGCAGCCACCCGTCCGGCATAAACATCTGCGCATCATTTGCGCCAACCATCGCCGGATGTTAGCTTTCCGTTCCTCTCTTTCGGCGCTCTTGCCGGGGAGATCCCGCTCCGACCGCATTTTCCCTTCCTCATGGCCTGGCTTTCCTCTTTTGGCACACTCGGTGAGATTCTCCGTTTCATCATCCTCATCCTGGAGGTGATCCTGGTCTTCAATCTCATGATCGTCGTCCATGAGTGGGGTCATTTCCTCGCCGCCCGCTGGCGCGGACTGAAAATCGACAAGTTTTACATCTGGTTCGGCAAGCCCCTGTGGAAAAAGACCATCAATGGCGTGGAATACGGTATCGGCAGCATCCCTGCTGGTGGTTTTGTGGCCCTGCCGCAAATGGCACCGATGGGCGGCCTCGAAGGCGAGGCCAGCACGGAGCAGCTTCCGCCCATCACACCGCTGGACAAAGCCATCGTCGCCTTCGCCGGGCCGTTGTTTAGCTTTCTGCTCGCCTGTGTGTTCGCCATCGCCGTCTGGCTCGTTGGCAAGCCGCAGAGCGAGTCGCATACCACCACCATCGTCGGCCATGTGGCTAAAGGCAGTCCCGCCATGCAGGCAGGCATCCTTCCAGGAGACAAAATTCTCAGCGTTGACGGCGAACCGGTGAAACGCTTTGAGGGTCTCGTGGACAGCGTGCGCTGGAGCGTTGTCGCCAGCGAGGGCGACACGATTGCCTTTGAAGTGGAACGACCCGGACAGGGAGTTCGCAAATTCGACGTGAATCCCAAGGCATGGCCGAAGTCCGATGAAGCCGCCGTGCCCGCCTCCTGGTGGAGTTCCATCTTTAAGCGCCCCGACCTGCGTTCTGTCGGCCTGGAAGGACAGATGACCCCGATGATCGGCGGAGTCGCCAAAAACAGCCCGGCGGATGAGGCAGGCCTCAAGCCCAACGATCTGGTGCTCAAGGCCGATGGCAACCCGCTGCGCAGCATGGGAGACTTGGGCGACTACATCAAGGCCACCCCCGGCAAGACGGTCATGCTCGATATCGAACGCGCAGGTAAAGTCCTCCAAATCCCCGTGATGCCGCGCATTCCGGATGAGAGCAACCTCAAGGAGTTCACCGAGGACAAAAAAGAATATCCGATGATCGGCGTGGCCTGGGATGTGGAAGGCAAGCGCACGCCCATCGTCATCACGCCCTGGGAGCAGATCAGCGACGCGGTGCGTCACATGGGCAATCTCGTTTCCAAGCTGCTTTCACCCAAGTCCGACCTCAGCCCCGCGCACATGAGCGGCCCCGTCGGTGTCGGCCGTCTTTACTACAAGCTCTTTCAGCACCCGGATGGCTGGCGTCTCGTGCTGTGGTTCAGCGTCGTCTTCAACATCAACCTCGCCATTCTCAACATGATGCCCTTCCCTGTGCTCGACGGCGGCCACATCACCATGGCGGCCGCGGAGGCCATCCGCCGCAAGCCGGCGCAGGGGCGCATTCTTGAGTATGTGCAGACCGCTTGCGCCTTGATGCTGTTTGGCTTCATCATCTTCGTCACGCTCAAGGACACCGGCGATTTCTTTGGCGGTGGCGCCAAGGACGGCAAGGAGCTGAAGATCCAATGGCTCTCCAAGGAGCAGCGGGCGGCCAAAGCCGCCCCCGGTGCTTAGTTTTGCAAATCATGCGCGTCCTCATCCTCGTCGAAAACCTCCCGGTGCCCTTCGACAGACGTGTGTGGCAGGAAGCCTGCGCGTTGCGGGATGCCGGGCATCAGGTCACCGTGATCTGCCCGCAGATGCGCGGCTACACGCAGCCGGAAGAAGTGCTCGAAGGCATCCAGATCTATCGCCACTGGATCAGCGGCGAGGCGAAGTCCGTGGGTGGTTTTGTTTCCGAGTACGCCTCCGCCTTGTGGGGAGAATTCACCTGCGCCCTCAAAGCTTGGCGGCGCGGAGGATTCGACGTGATTCATCTCTGCAATCCGCCCGACCTACTGTTTCTCGTCGCGCTGCCGTTCAAGCTCTTCGGCGGAGTGAAAGTCGTCTTTGATGTGCATGACCTGTGGCCGGAGATGTTCGAGGCGAAGTTCGGCAAACGCGGTCTCATGTACTGGGCGGTGCGCGCCGCCGAGCGCTGCACGCTTGCGCTCGCCAATGTCGTCATCGCCACGAATCAAAGCGTGCTCCGCGCTGTGAAACAGCGTGGCAGACTGCGTGATGAGCGCGCCTTCGTCGTCCGTACCGCTCCGAACCGCATGCACACCGCCGCAGAGCCGGATGAAGCGCTGCGGGCTGGCAAAAAACATCTCGTTGGTTACATCGGCGTCATGGGCAATGCCGACGGGGTCGATTACCTCGTCCGCGCCGCCGACCACATCGTCAAAACGCGAAAACGCGAGGACGTGCAGTTCCTCCTCATGGGGTCCGGTCCTGAGCATGCTGAATTGCTCACACTGCGCGACCGGTTGGGCCTCCAGAACCACGTCAGCATGCCCGGGCGTGTCAGCGATGAGTTCCTCTGCCGCGCCCTGCGCACCATCGACCTCGGTGTCGCCTGCGACCCCATCAACGCCTACAACGACCACTGTACCATGAACAAGGTGCTCGAATACATGGCCTTCGCGAAGCCGATGGTCATGTTTGGCACTGTTGAAGGCCGCTTCTCTGCCGGTGAGGGCGCGGTTTATGTCATGGAAAACAGCGCTGAGAAACTCGGCGATGCGATCCTCGCGCTCCTCGAAGACGAACCGCGCCGCCGCACTCTCGCCGCCGCCGGTCATGCCCGTTTGATGCAGGAATTGAACTGGGAACGCAGCGTGGAGCAGCTCGTGGCCGCCTATGAGGCCGCCTGAGTCTCGTAGAATCCAAAAGGAGAAATCCCCTGGGGCACTACTGATTATTTTGGGATTGTGGGTCTGGAGGTGTTGCTAACCGGCCCTCCAGCACTTAAATCAAGGGCATGCAGACGGCGAAGGACCAGGGCGGTGACGCCATCAAGTTCGAACCCTTCACACCACCCTCGACGGTGGAGCTGGACGAGCTGATTCCCGGCTACCAGTTCCTTGAGTTCATCGACAGCGGCGGCATGGGCGCGGTTTACAAGGCGGTGCAGAAAAGCCTCAACCGGACCGTGGCGGTGAAACTGCTGCCGCAGGTGCACCGTAACAAGGCCACCTTTGCCGAGCGCTTTCGGCGTGAGGCTGAGGCGCTCGCCCGGCTCAACCACCCGCATATCGTCGCCGTGCATGATTTTGGTGAGACCATCGACGGTCAGATGTACTACGCCATGGAGTTTGTCTCCGGCATGGACCTGCAGCATCTGCTGAAACGCGACCCGCCCGGTCCGACGCAGATTTTGAGAATCATCACCCAGGTGTGTGACGCGCTGCAGTTCGCCCACGAGCGCGGCATTGTGCATCGCGACATCAAACCCGCGAACATCCTCATCGACGAGCGTGGCAATGTGAAGGTGGCCGACTTTGGCCTGGCGAAGGTCGTCGGTCCGCTGTCGGCGGATTACACCGCCACGGGCACCACGCTCGGCACGCCTGACTACATCGCGCCCGAAGCGCTCGATCACGACGGGAAGATCGACCACCGCGCGGACATTTATTCCCTCGGTGTGATGATCTATGAGCTCTTCACCGGTCATCTGCCCAAGGGCGCGTGGGAGCCGCCCTCCATCCGCTCCGGCGCGGACAAGGGCATTGATGTTGTGGTCAGCAGGGCGATGCAGAGCAACCCGGACAAGCGCTACCAGCACGTCAGTGACATGACGCAGGTGCTGGAGAAGCTGCTCAAAAACAGCGACAACTGGAAAAACTTCCGCCGCCATCCCCGGAGCGAGGTGGTGGCGCAGGTGGACAAGCTGGGCCGGATTCCCACATCTGCCGACACGATCCAGATCAACCCCCGCAAATTCCGCAGAACATGGCCGGCCAAGGCGGCGGCCGTGATATTGCTCAGTGCGCTGACCGCCTATGGCTTGCGTGTCGTGCGGCCCGCCAAGGACGAGCCGGTGATATTGCTCTCCTCTCCTGACGTGACGCCGGTCAAGGCGGCGCCGGAGCAGATCAAGCTCGCTGAGTGGGTCTTCGCGCATGAGGGATTTCTCAATGTCATCACTCCCGCCAGGGCGGAGAAGGACATGGGCGGCAATGCCGACATCTGGCAGATAGATCGACTGGGCGTGGAGCCCTTCACCATCTGGCGGGTCTGCTTCGCCGTCACCGGACTGCCGATCTCGAACGAACAAGACCTGAAGGAGCTCGTGTCGCTGCTCAAAGCCGCAGGCACGGTCACCAACCTCAATCTGCGCGGTTTGCAGGTGCCTGCGGCGGCATTGAGCCACCTTTCCAGTCTCAGCAACCTCAGCAACCTCGATCTCACCGCAAGTCCGGTGATCACGCGCGAGGCTCTGCCGCACCTCGCTGCCTGCAAACAATTGAAACTGCTGCGTCTCGGCGACTCCGGTCTTCCCGCAGATCATGCGGTTGTGGCGGAATTGCGCCTGCTCCTCCCGGATTGCGCCATTCGCGAAGACTGATCGAAGATTCCTCTCAACACACCCACATCCCATGAAAAAGCAGTCCAAAAACAGCAAGGCGGCGAGCGCGTCTTCCGAGAAGACCGTCCGCAAAACGGCGAAACCAAATCCAGCGGCCACGAAAAAGACACCGGCGCTGAAAAGAGCCCCAGTGCGCTCAAAGATCGCCCAACTGAAACCAGGACTCAAAGGAGCGGCCGCGGAAAAGGCGTCCGTGAAAAAAAGCGTTGGTATGAAGCGCCCGGTGACGAAGGCTCTCGTTTCGGTGCGCAAGACGAGCGCCAGCTCACTCGCGGTGATGGCCAGCGGTGAATTTGCCATCGGCACCACCACAGTTGAAAAAGAACCTTCCAAGAAAGGGTGGTTCCGGCGCTTCTTTGGCGTCACGCATCGCAAACCACGCCTGCTGTGGATCGGCGACGCGCTCGTGCCCACAGGCTTCGCCACCGTCACTCATGCCGTGTTGAATCATCTGCGGAATGACTGGGATGTCGTCGTCTCCGGCGTCAATTACGACGGTTCCGCGCACGATCTGCCCTATCAAGTCATGCCTGCCTGGCAGGGGGGTGACATGTGGGGTATGAACCGCTTCGCGCATCTCTGCGCCGAGTTCGATCCCGCCGCTGTCATCATCAACAACGACTGGTGGAATGTCGCGCAGTTTGCCAAGATCGCGCCGAAGGGCGTTCCCATCATCGGTTACATGCCCGTGGACGGCGGCCATCTCGATCCTGCGGCCATGCGCGAGCTGAACAAGCTCCATGCCGCTGTGTGGTACACGAACTTCGGCCATCGCGAGGCGGTGAAGGCCGGATTCAAAGGCAAACGGCATGTCGTGGCGCATGGCATCGACACGGCGCTGTTCCAGCCGATGAATCGTGCGGAGGCGCGTCGATTGCTCGATCTGAACGTGCCGAAAAACGCCTTCATCGTCGGCAATCTCAACCGCAACCAGCCGCGCAAGCGTCTTGATCTCTCCATCCACATCTTTGCGGACTGGATCAAACAGCATCGCGTCTCCAACGCCTTCCTGCTGCTCCACTGCGCTCAAAAAGACACCGGCTGGGATCTCCGCCGCGTCGCCGCCTTCCATGGCGTCGCCGACCGTCTGCTGCTCACCGGCTGCGAGGACATTCGCGGCCTGCAAAGCCCGCAGCATCTCCAGCGCATCTACAACAGCCTCGACGTGCAGATTTCCACCACACTTGGAGAAGGCTGGGGTCTCACCACCATGGAAGGCATGGCCTGCGGCATCCCGCAGATCGTGCCAGATTCATCCGCGCTGGCCGAATGGGCCGTGCCTGCGGTGAAAATCCCGTGCTCACGCCTGCTCATCAACCCCGAGATCAACACCACCGGCGCTCTCGTCGATCACGCGCCGTTCGTGGCGGCCTTGCAGTCGCTTTACACCGACAAAGTGCTCCGCACGAAACTCTCCGCGCAGGGGATTGAGCATGTGCGTCGTGGTGAATTCGACTGGCGCAACATCGCGGCGCAGTTCCACGCCGTCCTGGCTCCCGTCGTCGGCAAAAAATCCGCGAAACGACCGCAGCGCGCATGAAAATCGCCTTCGTCGGCGCGTCCGGCTACGGCAACGTCGGTGACGACACCTACCCGCTCGTCTTCGCGCAGCAATTGCCGGAGCACGAGTGGGTGATCTACAATTCCGATTTGCCCGCCGCGTTGCCGGACGATCTCGCGCTGCTCGTGCTCGGCGGTGGCGGCATTCTTTACAACAACCCGAAGGACGGGTCGGCAGACGCGGAGTCGTCGCACTTTCGCGCCATGAAGTTCTACATGGATGCCGCCATCGCGCGTGGCATCCCGTGGGGCATTCTTTCTTGCGGCTTTCAATTTCAAATCAACCGCGAGACTGAGTATTCCACCGCGCTTAGGCCCTGGGTACCTTACTTGAAACAGGCGGCCTTCATCACCCTGCGCTCACCCAACTGCGTGCGCATCGCTCAGGAGATCAGCGGGCGTGATGATGCGCAGTTTTTTCCTGACGCGGCCTATTTGTATCAACCGAAGGTTGAAGCGGATCAGCAGGCCGTCACACTCGTTCCCGCAGGTCTCGTCAATGCACGGAACACGCTTATCAATCACTACATGCGTCAGTTTGCCGCCAGTGGCACGCCAACTCGCTGGCTGGGCATGGGCGCACCGGTGGATGATGACAAACTGCTCGCGGAGGTCGCAGAACGCTTCCCTCAATCGCAGATCTTCGCCCGCCCTGGTCCGCAGGCGGCGTTCGAAACCATCGCACGTTCGCGCTTCGTCATCACAGGCCGTTATCACGGCATGATCTTCGCCCGCGTGAGCCGCGTGCCGTTCATCACGCCGGTCGATTCGCCTTACAAGATCCGCATGGAGGATCTGAACGCGGACATCAGCACTGCCGCCGGCCACTTCGAGGTGCTGCGTCGGTTTCTTCCGCGCTGAATCACCAGCGCCGCAGAAACGCTTCCAGCAACGTGGCATCCACCTGCGGATATTCGCAACCGAGTGTGTTGTCGCGCCCCATGCCGAAGGCGTAGGCGGTGTGCTTTTGCACGTCGATGTAATTGACCGGATAAAACACCGCCACCGGCTTGTTTTCGAGCCATGCCGCCTGCTGCAGGCTGCTCCAGCTTCCCACATAGGCGCGGCAGGTTTTGATGAGGTTCAGCGTCGCCGGGACAGTGAGGCTGTCGAGCACGGTGATGTTGCCGCCTTCCAAGGTTCGGGCGTCTTCCACGGCATGAATGGTTTTTCCCTTCGCGCCGGGACGGAAATAACTGCGTGTGACGACAAACACCTGGTACGGCAGCTTGCGCAGCACCTCGGTGGTTTTCTCGATCAACTCCTGCGGCAGCGAGCGGTAGGAGGCGTTTCCCGCGAAGGGCTGGAACACGATGTGCCCCTGCGATTCGACCTCATCCGGCGCGTCGAACAACGGGATGTGCCCGTCCGCGCTGCCACGGATCAATTTCGCATGATCCACTCCCGCGAAATCGCAAAGCGCGCGGTTGATGTCCACGCCGCGCAGTCCGGCGTTGAAGAACTCCTCAAACTTGTGCGCCAGATCGTAGAGGATGAAATTCTTCGCGTTGCGATGATGCCGGAAGATCTCGATCGCGAACGGGTTGTGCGAGGCCATGATGATGGGAACCGGCTGAGTGGCCTCGCTGAGCACGCGGTAGGCGGCGTTCAGATAGCAGGAACGAATCACGTCCCCCAGACCGGCGGCGAAAAGAGCGGCTGACATTCATGAAGCAAACCGAGGGGTGACGACGTTGACAAGCCGCTTCTCAAGCCACCCGCCATGAAATCACTGCTCAGCCTGCTTCTCCTCACTCTTCCAGCCTCAGCCGCGCTGACGCTGCCCGCCGTGTTCTCCGATCACCTCGTGCTGCAAAGCGGCAAACCGGTGCCGGTGTGGGGCACGGCCGATGCCAATGCGGAGATCGTGGTCTCCATCGCTGGCCAGAAAAAGACCGCCAAGGCCGGTGCGGATGGCCAATGGTCGCTCAAACTCGATCCGCTCACCGCTTCCGCCGAAGCGCAGACGCTCACGATTGCTGACAAGGCGATCAACGATGTGCTCGTGGGCGAAGTGTGGCTCGGTTCCGGCCAGTCAAACATGGCGATGGCCGTGCAGAGCTCGAATGACTTCGAAGGCACCAAGGCCGCCGCGAATCTGCCGCAGATTCGCATGTTTACCGAAGGCAGCGGTGCCAATGCGACGGCCCAGACGCAGGGGAAGGGGGCGTGGGTGGTTTGTTCGCCCGAAACCGTGGGCCGCTTCTCCGCCACCGCGTTTTTCTTTGGCCGCACGTTGCATGCCGAACTCAAAATTCCTGTGGGCCTGATCAATTCATCCGTTGGAGGCACTCCCATCGAATCCTGGATCAGTCCCGAGGCGCAGAAAGCCAGCGAGGAGCTCAAACCGTTCTTTGCAACGATGAAGCAGGAGGATGCCAAGTTCGATGAGGCCAAAGCCAAGGCGTTGTATGAGAAGCAGGTCGCGAAATGGACCGAGGACGTGAAGAAAGCGAAGACCGAGGGCAAACCTCTGCCGCGCAAGCCGCGTGACCCTGTTGCGACCCGTCAGCGCAAAGGCGATGTCGGCGGCCTTTTCAACGGCAAAATCGCGCCGCTCATCCCTTATGCCATTCGTGGCGCGATCTGGTATCAGGGCGAGGCAAACAGCCAGGATCCGAAAGCACCGTTTTATCAGCATCAGCTCACGCTGCTCGCCAAAGACTGGCGCACACGCTGGAACGACGAGTTTGCTTTCGCCTGGGTGCAGCTTCCGAATTTCACGCGTGCTGGCGAAGGCTGGCCGCTGGTGCGCGAGCAGATGCTGAATGCATTGAGCACGATTCCCAACAGTGGTATGGCCGTCACGCTCGACATTGGTGATCCGAAGGACATTCACCCGAAGAACAAGCAGGACGTCGGCTATCGACTCGCGCAGTGGGCGCTCGGCGCGGTGTATCAAAAAGAAGTCTCAGCCATCTGCGGCCCGCTGATTGACAAGGCGACGGCCAAAGGCGGCGAATTCGTGCTCACTTTCAAACACGCGAAGGGTTTGCAGGCCAAAGGCGATCTCAGCGGCTTCGAAGTCGCTGGAGCCGACGGCCAGTGGCAGTCTGCGGAGGCCAAAATCGAGGGCGAAACCGTCATCGTCTCCGCCAAGGCGGTTGCGGAGCCGAAAAGTGTTCGCTATGCGTGGAAGGACAATCCCACCGCGAC
>Ga0209573_1004509_pt1 | contig 13627 bp, 8 predicted proteins | sample TNRBio252014_DNA_FD_185870 | JGI IMG/M metagenome (GOLD analysis project Ga0209573, IMG submission 185870) | Wastewater treatment Type I Accumulibacter community from EBPR Bioreactor in Madison, WI, USA - TNR Reactor_6/25/2014_ DNA (SPAdes)... | ecosystem: Engineered > Bioreactor > EBPR >...
GCATTTTGCGAAAGCGCAGCCTATATCGCGGGTCGCTGCGCCCATCGTCTAGCGGTCAGGACGGCGCCCTCTCACGGCGCAAACAGGGGTTCGATTCCCCTTGGGCGTACCAAGCTTTTCAAAAACTTAGCGAATTTCAGTGCGCTGCTGTCCAACGTTTGTGGAATGTGGACTGTGTTGGGCGTGACTGTGGGAATCGGCCCGACACTCATCCAAAATGGATTGCCCGTCGATTCAGGGCTGTGTTACACATTTTGTGTGGTGGAGCCGGAGCATTTTCGCTCCGACCCCTGTCACCCTCGGTGACTGCCGGATTGGGCCGCTGCAACGGCTTTCTCCGGGAAGGAACTAAGGCGGTTCCATGTGGCACCCCCTTTCTTCCTGTCGTTGCGAAGTCGGCTCGCGAATGAGCCGACTCGCTCGACGGCGGTAACTATTCCTTAACCAAATCGTGCCTGCAAACACTAAATATAGTGTTAACAGAAGTTTAGTCGGTTTGGCAGGCTCTGCCTTCGCGCGGAATACCTCACCGCGGGTAACTGAAAGGCGTTCCTTCTCCGGCGTCAATGATTCGTTGGATTTGAGCGCCGCCGTCGACATGTTGTGGGGGGAACATGTGGATAAGTGGGAAAAGCGATCGCGGACGCTCGTCTAGCGACTACGTTGGCTCAACAGAAACGCACCAACTGCCGCGGTACGACCATGTCACTCAAACCCCGAATGTTCATCGGTTCGTCAGTGGAGAACCTCGAACTCGCGCACGCCGCGTGAGAAGGACTGGGACACGACTGTCGAGAACAACATCGAAACGAGCCGGTTATGTCGCAGACAGACAGTCAGGCTTTCCTGCACCTCAGGGCCGAACTCATCCGCGCCTTCTCGGCGCCTGAATCCTCATTTCAACAGCTGACGGCCTCGGATGTGATCGCGCGGAACCGGCTTTCTCCGGCGCGCACACCGACAACGAGGACCGACTCGGCCGCAACCGGGCCAACCTCCCGATCCCCGTCCGAGTAAGCAGCTTCTCCTCCGCCTTCCCTGCACACCATACCCACTTGCGCCGGCAAACGCTGTGCATGAAAATGCAGGCATGAGCTTCGACTGGTCGCATCTGCGCTTCTTCCTCGCCGTCGCCCGCACCGGCCGGCTGACCACGGCCGCGGCGCAGCTTTCGACCGACCACGCCACGGTCAGCCGGCGCATCGCCGCGCTGGAGCAGTCGCTCGCCGCACGGCTGTTCGAGCGCTCGCCGCGCGGTTCGGTGCTGACGGCTGCCGGCGAGCGGCTGCTCGCCCATGTCGAGCAGATGGAGAACGTCGCCGCCGCCATCCAGAACGACATCGCCGGCACCGATCTCGCGCTCACCGGCGCGGTGCGCATCGGCGCGCCCGACGGCTTCGGCTCGTTCTTCCTCGCGCCGCGCATCGGCGAGTTGTGCCGCCGCTATCCTGGGCTCGACGTGCAGCTGATCGCCATGCCGCGCATCTTCAGCCTGTCCAAGCGCGAGGCCGACATCGCCATCGGCCTGACCCGGCCGACGGAGGGGCGGCTCGTCTCGCGCAAGCTCACCGACTACCACCTGCACCTCTACGCCTCGCGAGCCTATCTCGCGGCGAACGAGCCGATCCGCGACGTCGGCGACCTCTCCCGCCACCTGATGATCGGCTACATCCCCGACCTCATCTTCACCCCGGAACTCGACTACCTGCCGCAGATCCCGAGCGACCTCGACGTCCGGCTGACCTCGTCGAACCTGGTGGCGCAGATGCAGGCGACGCTGGCGGGCACCGGCCTCTGCGTCATGCCGGACTTCCTCGTGGCCGGCGAGCCCGACCTGGTGCCGGTGCTCGCCGACAGGATCACCATCACGCGCACCTTCTGGCTGATCATGCACGCCGACCTGCGCGAGACGGCGCGCATCCGCGCCGCCGCCAACTTCATCTCCGACCAGGTCGAGCGCAACAGGTCGCTGTTCGTCAGGCCCGACGAGGGCAGGGCGGCGGAACCGGGCGCGGCGGCGGGCTGACGTCGGGCGGCATCGCCGCTCGCGCGATGCCGGGCGGGCAAGGTGTCCGGCGGTCTCCGCTGCGGAAGACCGCGACGGTGCCCGGGAATTCTTGTCCTCTACTGCACTGAATTACGGTTAGCCGAACGTTAATTCTTGTCGGTCACATTGTGGTCGCCGGGCCGAACGCGTTCGAGGGGCAGACGTCGCGCAGGGCATTGGGATGGGGGCGGGCGGCGATCGTTCCGCTCAGGAGGCTGGCGGTTGCAGGGCGCATTCACCGAGGTCGCAGCAGAGGAGACGGCAAGCGCGATCGACGCCGCCGCTTTCGCCGCCGCCTTCGACGCGGCGGGCGACGGTGTGTGCCGCTACGGCCCCGACGACCGCATCGTCGCCTGCAACCCGGCCGCGCTCGCCATCCACCGCGGACTCGAGGACGTCATGCGTCCCGGCCGCGGCTATGCCGAGATCGTCGACGTCGGGCTCGAGCGCGGCATCTGGAAGACCGAGCCGATGGACGCCGGGGCTTGGCGCGCCGCGGCGCTCGCCAATCACCGCAGGCCGGGCCGCGGCCGCGCGACGCTGCGCTTCGCCGACGGCCGCGCCGTGCTCTATCGCGAAATCGCCTGCGCCGGCGGCGAATGGCTCGCGGTCTTCACCGACATCACCGGCCGCGACGCGCCTGCCGACATCCGCCCGGGGAGGGCGGCGGCGGACGCGGATGCGGCGCGCGAGCGGCTTCTCGCGGCCATGGATGCGATGACCTTCGGCATCGTGCTGTGGGACGCCGAGGACCGGCTCGTCGACTGCAACGCCGCCTTCCTCGCCGATTTCGACGGGTTCGACGGGTTCCGCACCGGCCGCACCTTCGAGGCGATACTGCGCGACCTCGTCGCCGCGGGCCGCATGCCGCAGGCGATCGGCCGCGAGGAAGAGTATGTCCGCGACTTCATGCTCCGCCGCGAGCAGAACGTCGGCAAGGAGATCGTGCGCGAGGCGGCCAACGGCCGCTGGGTCATGCGCCGCGAGACGGTCACGCCGTGGGGCGACCGGGTCTCGATCCGCACCGACGTCACCGAGATCCGCAGGCGCCAGGACGAGATCGCCGAGGCGAACGAGCGGGCGAAGGCGCTTGTCGACGACCTCCAGGCAACGCTCGATTCGATGATGATGGGGGTGATCCTGCTCGACGCCGACCTCAGGGCCGAGAGCATCAACTCCGCCTTCTACCGCATGTGGGACCTCACCCCGGAGGAGCTTCCGGTCGGCAGTCCGTTCGGCGCGGGCATGGCGATCAACCGGAGCCGCGGGATCTACGACATTCCCGACGACGAGTGGCCGGCCTATATCGCGGCGCGCGCGGAGGAGGTCCGCCGCGGCGACGTGGCGCCCCGCGAGTTCCGCCGCGCCGACGGGCGCACCATGATCTACTCGGTGAAGGCGCTGTCGGGAGGCAAGCGCCTGGTCGGCTACTACGACGTCACCGAGATGAAGGATCGCGAGGAGCGGCTGGCGGAGGCGCTGGAGAAGTCCCGCCTCGCCGAGGCCGTCATGAACGACGTCAAGGACCCGATCTTCGTCAAGGACGAGAACCTGCGCTTCGTCTTCGCCAACCGGGCCTTCGCGTCCATCTTCGGCAAGGCGCCCGCCGAAATCCTCGGGTTGCGCGGCGAGGACCTGGTGCCGCCCGAGGAGGCGGCGATCTTCGAACAGTCGGAACGGGCGGTGCTCGAGACCGGCGACACCTACGAGGTCGAGGAGAACTTCGAGTTCCGCGGCATCGGCCAGTCCCGCGTGGTGCGCAAGAGCCGGGTGACGACCGACGGCGGCCGCGCCTACGTCGCCTGCTTCATCTTCGACATCACCGAACTCAAGCGGCGCGAGACCGAGGCGCTGGACGCACGCAGGCACCTCGCCAGCGTGGTCGATTCGCTGCCCACCGGCATCATCATCTACGACCGCGACGACCGCTTCGTCCTGGCCAACCGGAAACTCCGCGATTCGATGCCGGAGCTCGACACCGTATGGACGCCGGGCAAGTCCTTCCGCGACGTGATCGAGTACGGCCACCGGATCGGCTATTTCCGCAACAGCGGCGACCCGTCGATCGACGCGCTCTACGATTCCGATCCGCAGGCCTGGGTCGAGCGCTACATGGTGCGGCACCGCTCGCAACACCTGCCTTACGAGCGCCTGCATCCGGACGGCCGCTGGTACCAGGTCTACGACATGTGGACGGAGGACGGCACCTTCGTCGGGGTGCGCGTCGACATCAGCCGGCTGAAGGAGCGCGAGGCCGCGCTCGAGGTCTCGACGCGCGACAACGAGATCTTCCGCAACCTCGTCGACAACGTGCCGGTGGCGATCTACGCCAAGCGCCCCGACCTCAGGCTGCACTACGTCAACAAGGGCTGGTCGGACCTGACCGGCGTGGCCGCCGAAGACGCGTTGGGGCGCACCGACGCGGAAATCTTCGGCGATGACGGCGAGGCGTTCATGGACGGCGACCGCGCCGTGCTCTCTACGCAGCAGCGGCAGATCGTCGAGGAGACCTTCTCCGCGCCCGACGGGAGCACCCGCCACCAGATCGCCCGCAAGGATTCGATGATCGCTTCGGACGGCTCGCTCTACCTGATCGGGTCGACGACCGACATCACCGAACTGAAGCAGCGCGAGCAGGAACTGCGCGAGGCGCAGAACCGCGCCGTCCTCGCAGACCGGGCGAAGTCGGAATTCCTCGCCAACATGAGCCACGAGATCCGAACGCCGATGAACGGCGTGCTGGGCATGGCCGAACTGCTGGCGAAGTCCGACCTCGATCCGAAGCAGCGCACCTTCACCGACATCATCGTCAAGTCGGGCAACGCGCTGCTGACGATCATCAACGACATCCTCGACTTCTCCAAGATCGACGCCGGCCAGATGGTTCTCGATCCGGCGCCGTTCAATCTCGTCGAGGCGATCGAGGACGTGGCGACGCTGCTGTCGACCCGCGCCAAGGAGAAGGACCTCGAACTGATCGTCCGCGTCGAGCCCGGCCTGCCCAGCCACTTCGTCGGAGACGTCGGCCGCATCCGCCAGATCATCACCAACCTCGTCGGCAACGCCATCAAGTTCACCGAATCCGGGCATGTCCTCGTCGAGGTCACCGGCGAGCCGGACATCGGCGGTCCGGGTCTGCGCATCAACGTCTCCGACACCGGCATCGGCATCCCGAGCGACAAGCTGCAGCTGGTCTTCGAGAAGTTCAGCCAGGTCGACGGCTCGTCGACGCGCCGCCACGAGGGCACCGGCCTCGGCCTCGCCATCACCGCCCGCCTCGTGGCGATGATGGGCGGCGAGATCGGCGTCGAGAGCATCCACGGCGCGGGTTCGACCTTCTGGTTCACCGTCGTGCTGCCGGTCGCCGAGACGACCCCGCGCAGGCGCGTCGCGCCCCTTGACGTCACCGGTGCGCGCGTCCTGATCGTCGACGACAACCAGGTCAACCGCTCGATCCTTTCCGAGCAGATGGCCTCGTGGCGGTTCGACGCCTGCGCGGCGCGGGACGGGCTGGAAGGCCTCGGGGTGCTCGCCGGAGCCGCGGCCTGCGGGCTCGCCGTCGACTGCGTCATCCTCGACTACCAGATGCCAGGCATGAGCGGCGCCGAGGTGGCGCGCGCCATCCGTGCCAATCCGGCGATCGCTTCGACGCCGATCGTCATGCTCACTTCGGTCGACCACTCCGCGTCGAACGCCGGCTACCGCGAGATCGGCATCGACGCCCACCTCATCAAGCCGGTGCGCTCGTCCATCCTGCTCGAGACGCTGGTGGCGACGATCCAGAAGCGCCGCGGCATGCGGCCGGCGGACATGGATGCCTTCGAGGCATCGGGCGGCGGCGCGCCCCCGACGGGCGAAGACGCGCCGCCGCGGGCCGGGGTCGCGCGGCTCGTCGCGGAGACGCGATCGTCCGCGCGCGAGACGGCGGCGCGCAGCGATCCGGGACGGACAGACGTGCTCGTCGCCGAGGACAACGAGGTGAACCAGCTGGTGTTCACCCAGATCCTCGCCGAGACGGGGCTGAGCTTCGAGATCGTCGCCAACGGCCGGCTCGCCGTCGAGGCCTGGCGGGAGCGGTGCCCGGGCATGATCCTCATGGACGTCTCGATGCCGGAGATGAACGGCCTGCAGGCGACCGCGGCGATCCGCGAGGCGGAGGCCGGGACCGGCAGCCACGTTCCCATCGTCGGCGTCACGGCGCATGCCCTCAAGGGCGACCGGGAGCGGTGCATCGAAGCGGGCATGGACGACTACCTGCCGAAGCCGATCAGCCCGCGGGCGCTGCTGGAGAAGATCGAGCGCTGGAGCGCCGCCGCCGCGGAACGCGAGGCCGGCTGAGGTTTCGCCCGGCGGCCGGTCGCAATGGTGCGATCACGCCATTCCCTTGTCCCCCCCGAGTGACGAAACTCGCCCTGCTTCGAGCTTCGGCCCGGTAGCTTACGGGCGGGAAGTGCGACCGCCGGGATCGAGCCGCGTCCCGTTTGCCCCAATGGGGACGTGTCTCCGTGGCGCCCTGCGCCGCAGTTCCGGTGACGTCACGCCTTCCCGCCCGGACTTTGTCGGGACGCTCGGCGACGAACCGGTGCAGGCCCCGGTCCGGGCGGCCGTCGTCCATGTGACGGACTTCCTTGGGCTTTCCGCCGCCGTCGAAGGACCCGCGCCGCCGGTGCCGCGAAGGCGGCGGCGAAGCTTAATCGGCGCGACACAAAACTGTCATCCAACTGTAACACGGGCGCTTTAAGGCCTTCCGCGGGTGCCCGGTCGGGTGCTCCAGAACTTCCGCACAGGAGTAGGCCAGATGAAGAAATTCCTCCTCACGGCGTCGGCTGCGGCCATCGCCCTCGCCGGCACGGCCGGCATCGCCGCCGCGCGCGACCAGATCAAGATCGTCGGTTCGTCCACCGTGTTCCCGTATTCGCAGGCCGCGGCTGAAGAGTTCGCCAACAAGACCGGCAAGCCGGCCCCGGTCGTCGAGTCGACCGGTACGGGCGGGGGCTTCAAGGCGTTCTGCGGCGGCATCGGCCCCGATTTCGCCGACATCACGGGTGCCTCGCGCGCCATCAAGGAGTCCGAGGTCAAGCTCTGCGCCGACAACGGCGTCACCGACATCACCGAAGCCCTGATCGGCTATGACGGCCTGTCGATCGCGCATGCGTCGAGCGCGCCGGAGATGGACCTGAGCGAAGAGCAGATCTTCAAGGCGCTCGCCGCCGAACTGCCGGACGGCAAGGGCGGTTTCGTCGCCAACCCGAACAAGAAGTGGTCGGACATCGACCCCTCGCTGCCCGCTTTCGACATCGTCGCCTTCGGCCCGCCGCCCACCTCGGGCACCCGCGACGCCTTCGTCGAGCTGGTCATGCACGACGGCTGCAAGGGCCTCGACGGCATGGCGGACCTGAAGAAGGCCGACGAGAAGAAGTGGAACGAGGTCTGCTCGCGCATGCGCCAGGACGGCCCCTTCGTCGAAGCCGGCGAGAACGACAACCTGATCGTGCAGCGCCTCGAGGCCGACGCCAACGCGATCGGCATCTTCGGCTACTCGTTCCTCTACGAGAACTCCGACAAGCTGAAGGCCGTCAAGGTCAACGGCATCTCGCCGACCTTCGACACGATCGCCGACGGCTCCTACCCGGTCGCGCGTCCGCTCTATTTCTACGTGAAGAACGCGCACCGCGACGTCATCCCCGGCATGAAGGAGTTCCTCGAGGAGTACGTCTCGGACGGCGCCCTCGGCGCGGACGGCTACATGGCCGAGCGCGGGCTGACCCCGCTGGCGGCCGACAAGCTCAAGGAAGTGCAGGACGCCGTCCTCAGCGCCAAGAAGCTCGGTTCCTGATAGGATCCCGGGCGGCGGCCGTCCGGTTGCGGGCGGCCGCCCCAATTCATCCGCGTTGCTTGCTTCCCGTTTCGACCGGCAATCGGGGGATACATGACGGGCTATCTTTTCGGCTTCCTGGCGATTGCCGCCGTGGTGATGGCATTCGCCGGCCACTCGCGAGGTCGCAGTGCGGGCGGCACGGCTACGGAGAAGGCGCATTCGCGCCCGATCTACCACGGCCTCAACGCCGCGATCTGGACGGGTATCCCCGCCTTCGTCTTTCTGCTCCTGTGGCTGCTGTTCCAGAACAGCGTCATCGACACGCTCGTGATGGCGTCCTACCCCGGCGCCGACGCGCTGAGCGGGCCGGAGCGGGCCCTGCTCATCAGCGAGATCCGGCAGGTCGCCGCCGGCAACATCTTCAAGGAGCCGACGCCCGAGATCACCGCCGCCGTGGCGCACTTCCATTCGCTGCAGTCGCTGGCCTCCTGGGCGATGGTCGCCGTGGTGGCCGCGATCGCCGCCGTTGGCGCGTTCCTCGGCCTGCGCACCATCGGGTCGCGCTACCGCGCCCGCCACAGCGTCGAGCGGTCCGTGACCTGGTTCATGATGTTCTCGTCGCTGGTCGCCATCCTGACCACCGCCGGCATCGTGCTGTCCCTGGTCTACGAGGCCCTGCAGTTCTTCGCCAAGGTGCCGGTGACGGAGTTCCTGTTCGGCCTGCGCTGGGAGCCGCAGATCGCCATCCGCGCCGACCAGGTGGCCGGCCAGGGCGCCTTCGGCATGATTCCGGTGCTGTTCGGCACCATCGTCATCTCGATACTGGCCATGATAGTCGCCGTGCCGGTCGGCATTCTCTCGGCGATCTATCTGACGGAGTACGCCGGCGAGCGCTTCCGCGCCGTGGTCAAGCCGCTCCTCGAGATCCTCGCCGGCATCCCGACCATCGTCTACGGCTTTTTCGCCGTGCTGACCGTGGCACCGCTGGTGCGCCAGATCGGCCTCACGCTGGGGATCGAGTCCTCGCCCAACAGCGCGCTCGCCGCCGGCGGCGTGATGGGCATCATGATCATTCCGTTCATCTCCTCGCTCTCCGACGACGCCTTCGCGGCCGTTCCCCGCGCCATGCGCGACGGTTCCTACGCGCTCGGCGCCACCAAGGGCGAGACGATCCGAAAGGTGTTGCTGCCGGCGGCGCTGCCGGGCATCGTCGGCGGCGTGCTGCTGGCGCTGAGCCGCGCCGTCGGCGAGACGATGATCGTCGTCATGGCGGCCGGCCTGATCGCCAAGATGACGCTCAACCCCTTCGACGCCGTGACCACGGTCACGGTGCAGATCGTGACGCTGCTCATCGGCGACAGCGAGTTCGACAACCCCAAGACGCTCGCGGCCTTCGCGCTCGGCCTCGTGCTGTTCGTCATCACGCTGGGCCTGAACCTGATCGCCCTGCGGACCGTGCGCAAATACCGGGAGAGGTACTGATGACGGACACGTCGATCGCAACCGGCGCCGGCGCCAGGGTCGGCGGCCCGGTGGACTGGAAATCGGAGGCGATGAACGCGCGCCGCAAGGCGCGCTATGCCGCCGATCGCCGTCTTCAGGCCTACGGTATGGTCGCCATCGCCTTCGCGCTCGGCTTCCTCGCCATCCTGATCGCCACCCTCAGCTTCACGGGCATCAGCGCCTTCACGCAGACGATGGTCAGGATCGATCTCGACCTCAGCAAGGCCGAGATCGACCGAAGCAAGCTGATGGACGCCAACTGGCGCAACATCTTCCGCGAAGCCGCGCTGGCCGAACTCGGCGAGGAGCTGCCGCGCCCCGCGGAACGCGACTACTTCTCCATGTACACGTCCTCGGCGCCGTTTCTCATCCGCGACCAGGTCATCGCCGACCCGAAACTGCTCGATGGTCCGGCGACCTTCGTGGTGCCGGTCTCCGATCCGGTCGACCAACTGGCCAAGGGCCTGGTGCAGACCGACCTTCCCGAGAACCAGCGCCGCGTGAACGACCGCCAGATCGGCTACTTCAAGCAGCTCGAGGCGAGCGGCGCGATCACCCAGCCGTTCAACTGGGGCCTGTTCTTCAATTCCGACAGCCGCTTCCCGGAACTCGCGGGCCTCGCCGGCGCCATCTCGGGTTCGTTCTGGCTGCTGCTGGTCTGCTTCCTGATCAGCTTCCCGGTCGGCATCGCCGCGGCCATCTATCTCGAGGAGTTCGCGCCGAAGAACCGTTTCACCGACCTCGTCGAGATCAACATCAACAACCTCGCGGCGGTGCCGTCGGTGGTCTTCGGCCTGCTCGGCCTGGCGGTCTTCCTCGGCTGGTTCGGCCTGCCGCGCTCCGCCCCGCTGGTCGGCGGCATGGTGCTGGCGCTGATGACGCTGCCCACCATCATCATCGTCACCCGCGCCGCGCTGACCTCGGTGCCCTCGTCGATCCGCGAGGCGGCGCTCGGCATCGGCGCCTCCAAGCACGAGATGATCTTCCACCACGTACTGCCGCTGGCGATGCCGTCGATCATGACCGGCACCATCATCGGGCTGGCGCAGGCGCTGGGCGAGACGGCGCCGCTGCTGCTGATCGGCATGAACGCCTTCATCACCAGCCCGCCCGCGGGCGTGCTCGAAGCATCGACCGCCCTGCCGACGCAGATCTACATCTGGGCGGACAGCCCGGAGCGCGGCTTCGTCGCCCGTACATCGGCGGCGATCCTGGTCCTGCTCGGCTTCCTCGTCATCATGAACGCCATCGCCATCTTCCTCAGGCAGCGCTTCGAGCGGCGCTGGTGAAGGAGCAGGGAAACATGAATATGTATAGCGAAGCTGCCCTCGAGACGAAGCTGAACGCCATGACGAGCGAACCGACCATCAAGATGCGGGGCCGCAAGGTCACCGTCCACTACGGCGAGAAGCAGGCCCTGTTCGACGTCGACCTCGACATACCGGAGAAGCAGGTGATGGCGCTGATCGGCCCCTCGGGCTGCGGCAAGTCGACCTTCCTGCGCTGCCTGAACCGCATGAACGACACGATCGACATCTGCCGGGTCGGCGGCGAAATCACGCTCGACGGCGAGGACATCTACGATCCCAAGATCGACGTCGTCGAACTGCGCGCCCGCGTCGGCATGGTGTTCCAGAAGCCCAACCCGTTCCCCAAGTCGATCTACGAGAACATCGCCTACGGGCCGCGCATCCACGGCCTCACCAGGTCGAAGGCCGACATGGACGCCATCGTCGAGTCGAGCCTGCAGAAGGCGGCGCTGTGGAACGAGGTGAAGGACCGGCTGAAGGAGCCGGGCACCGGTCTGTCCGGCGGCCAGCAGCAGCGCCTGTGCATCGCCCGCGCCATCGCCGTGTCGCCCGAGGTCATCCTCATGGACGAGCCGTGCTCGGCGCTCGACCCGATCGCCACCGCCAAGGTCGAGGAACTGATCGACGAGCTGCGCGAGAACTACACCATCGTCATCGTGACGCACTCCATGCAGCAGGCGGCGCGCGTCTCGCAGCGGACGGCGATGTTCCACCTCGGCTATCTCGTCGAGGAAGGGCCGACCGACAAGATGTTCACGAACCCCGACGAGAAGCGAACGCAGGACTACATCACCGGCCGGTTCGGCTGAGCGATTGGCCAGGACACCGAACGAGGGCATCATGATGGGCGAACATACGGTCACTTCCTTCGACCAGGATCTGCAGCACATCGACACGCTGCTGCGCGACATGGGCGCGCTGGCGGGTTCGATGGTGGAGGGATCGGCGCGGGCTCTGCTCCATTCGGACAACGCGCTGGCCCAGCGCGTGATCTCCGACGACACGGTGATGGACGCCAAGCAGCGCGAACTCGACGACAGCGCCATCACGCTGATCGCCAAGAGGCAGCCGATGGCGCAGGACCTGCGCGCGGTGGTCGGCGCGATCCGCATGGCCGCCGACTTCGAGCGCATCGGCGACCTCGCCAAGAACATCGCCAAGCGGGTCGGCGCGGTCGGGCAGAGTGCGGCGCCGCGCAACCTGTCCCATTCGATCGACGCGATGGCGGCACTGGCGCTGGAACAGGTCAACGCGATCACACGCCTCTATGCGGAGCGCGACGCCGCAGCGCTGCGCACGCTGCGCGCCGAAGACGAGAAGATCGACATCCAGTACACCGCCGTCTTCCGAGAACTGCTGACCTACATGATGGAGGATCCGCGCAACATCACGGCGTGCACGCATCTCCTCTTCTGCGCCAAGAACCTCGAACGCATCGGCGACCACGTGACCAACATCGCCGAGAACGCCTATTACGTCATGACCGGCCAGCAGCTGCCGCCGCACCGTCCGAAGCTGGACGAGACCTCGATGGCGCTGGTCGGCGGCTGAACGGGGCAGGGAAAGGCCGATGATCGCGCCCAAGATCATGGTCGTCGAGGACGAGGAGCCGCTGTGCGTGCTCCTGCGCTACAACCTCGAGGCCGAAGGCTACCAGGTCGAGGTCGTCACGCGCGGCGACGAGGCCGAACTCCGCCTCCAGGAGAACGTCCCCGATCTCCTCGTGCTCGACTGGATGGTCCCGGCGGTCTCCGGCATCGAGCTGTGCCGGCGGCTGAGGATGCGGCCGGAGACCGAGCGGCTGCCGATCATCATGCTGACCGCGCGCGGCGAGGAGAGCGATCGCGTCCGCGGCCTGTCGACGGGTGCCGACGACTATCTCGTCAAGCCGTTCTCGACGCCGGAGTTCATCGCCCGCGTCCGCGCCCTGCTGCGCCGCGCCAAGCCCGAGGTCCTGTCGACCGTGCTCAAGGTCGGCGACATCGTGCTCGACCGCGAAGCGCACCGCGTCTTCCGCAAGAAGGCCGAGATCAAGCTCGGCCCGACCGAGTTCCGCCTGCTCGAGTTCATGATGCAGCATCCCGGCCGCGTCTTCTCGCGCAGCCAGCTGCTCGACAACGTCTGGGGCGAGACGATCTACATCGACGAACGCACCGTGGACGTGCATGTCGGGCGCCTGCGCAAGGCGGTCAACACGCCGCGCTCGCCCGACGTCATCCGCACCATCCGCGGCGCCGGCTACGCCATCAACGAGGCGTGACGCGCCTGCGGGCGGCCGCCCTCGGGCGCGATTGCGCTTGCCCGCCGGGCTCCCCCGTGCTTATTTTCGGGACGTGAAAAAAAGAGCCGCGGCGTCAGCCGGGAGGAGTGGCTCATGCGTCTCCGACTTCGTCTCGCGGCTGCGCTGGCCGCCGTCCTGATGTTCCTGGTCGCCGCCCTGCCGGCCAGGGCGGACGGGACGCCGGCCGCCGATGTCTTGCAGACCTGGTACCGCCTGACGCTGGAACTGGTGCGGCACACGCCGACCTATTCGCCGCCCGTGGCCAGCCGGTCCTTCGCCTATCTCGGTGTCGCGGCCTACGAGACAGTCGCCGCCGGCACGCCGGAACTCGTCACGCTCGCCGGCCAGCTGCACGGGCTCGAGGCCGTTCCCCGTCGCGAGGAGGGGCAAGCCTACGACGAGGCAGTCGCGCTCCATTCGGCCATGGCCGTCGCGGCGAAGGCGCTGTTCGCCAACACCGGCCCGACGGGACAGCGCGCGCTCTCCGCCGTCGATCGCAAGCTGCGCGACAAGGTCGCGGCCGGCCTCCCCGCCGACGTCGTGGCGCGCAGCGCCGCGTTCGGCGAGGCGGTCGCCTCCCGCATCCTCGCCTGGTCGCAGGACGACGGCGGCGCGGTGGTCGAGAACATGGGCTTTCCCGTCGCGTACCGGCTGACCGCGGGCCCGGC
>Ga0209573_1004510_pt1 | contig 13626 bp, 14 predicted proteins | sample TNRBio252014_DNA_FD_185870 | JGI IMG/M metagenome (GOLD analysis project Ga0209573, IMG submission 185870) | Wastewater treatment Type I Accumulibacter community from EBPR Bioreactor in Madison, WI, USA - TNR Reactor_6/25/2014_ DNA (SPAdes)... | ecosystem: Engineered > Bioreactor > EBPR >...
TTCATCGTCGCAACCACGGGCCGGCCGGGACCGGTCGTCGTCGATATTCCCAAGGACGTGCAATTCGCCAAGGGCATCTACACGCCGCCTGAAACCGCGCCGCGCATGAGCTATCAGCCCAGGATGCAAGGTGATCTCGAAAGGATCAAAGCTGCCGTCGAATTGATGACCAAGGCCAAGCGCCCGGTTATTTATTCGGGCGGCGGGGTCGTCAATTCCGGACCAGAGGCTAGCCATCTGCTGCGCGAACTGGTCGATCTGACCGGCTTTCCGATTACCTCGACGCTGATGGGGCTGGGCGCGTATCCGGCAAGCGGCAAAAACTGGCTCGGCATGCTGGGTATGCACGGTTCATATGAAGCCAATATGGCGATGCATGATTGTGACGTCATGGTGTGCATCGGCGCGCGGTTCGATGACCGCATCACGGGCCGCCTGAACGCTTTCTCGCCTCATTCAAAAAAGATCCACATAGACATCGATCCGTCGTCGCTGAACAAGAATGTACGCGCCGATATTCCGATCCTGGGCGATGTCGGCATGGTGCTGGAAGATATGGTGCGGCTGTGGCGGGCCACCGCCAGGACGGACAAGAAGACGCTCTATCCCTGGTGGGAGCAGATCGCCAAATGGCGGGCGCGCAATTCATTCGCCTATACGCCCAACAAGGACGTCATCATGCCGCAGTTTGCGCTGGAGCGGCTGTATGCGGCGACCAAGGACCGGGACACCTACATCACCACCGAAGTCGGCCAGCACCAGATGTGGGCGGCCCAGTTCTACGGCTTTGAAAAGCCGAACCGCTGGATGACCTCTGGCGGCCTCGGTACGATGGGTTACGGCCTGCCGGCCGCGCTTGGCGTGCAAATCGCGCATCCGGACGCGCTTGTTATCGACATTGCCGGCGACGCCTCGGTGCAGATGACCATGCAGGAAATGTCCTCGGCGGTTCAGTACAACGCCCCGATCAAGATCTTCATCCTGAATAACCAATATATGGGCATGGTGCGGCAGTGGCAGCAGCTGTTGCACGGCAACCGGCTGTCGCACAGCTATACCGAAGCGATGCCGGATTTTGTGCTTATGGCGCAGGCATTCGGCGCGCATGGCATACGATGCGACAAGCCTGACGAACTCGATGACGCCATCGCCGAGATGATCGACGTGAAGAAACCGGTGCTCTTTGACTGCCGTGTAGCGGCGCTTGCCAACTGCTTCCCGATGATCCCTTCGGGCAAGGCGCATAACGAGATGCTTCTCCCTGATGAGGCCACCGACGAGGCCGTCGCCAACGCCATCGACGCGAAGGGCAGGGAACTGGTGTAAGGATTGAAGTAAGATGCAGTAAGGCGTATGTCTTACCGCGTCTTACCATCGGCGGGAGCTCAAATGAACGCGCGGGCAAAAATCTCAAGCAAGGGGCAACTGGTGCTGCCAAAGGCGGTGCGCGATGCTTATGGGCTAACAGCCGGCTCGGAAATCGAGATTGAAACGTCTGGAGATACCATCGTGTTACGGCCCAAACGCAAACGGGCACGCCGCCACTACACGTTCGACGAGGTGGCGGGTTTTCTGAAGTATGATGGTGCGCCCGTGTCGGTCGGCGACATGAACCGAGCAATAGACGCGGAAGCGAAGCGGATGTGGAATGCCCAGCGCCGTTGACACCAACGTCTTGGTGCGTTTTCTGGTTGATGACGGGAGCAATCACGTCGCGCCGACGAGGAAGCTCTTCGCAGCCGAAATGATTTTTGTTCCGACGACCGTAATTCTGGAGACAGAATGGGTTCTGCGGAGCAATTTCAACTACCCGCGCAACCTGATTTGCGATGCGTTTGACAGGTTGCTTGGATTGCAGTCCGTTCTGGTGGAAGACGCCGATCTGGTTGCCGACGCGATAGATGCTCATCGCAAAGGACTGGACTTCGCCGACGCCCTGCATCTTTTCGCATCGACTGAATGTGACCGCCTTTACACCTTTGATGCGCCACTCATTCGAAAAGCAAACCAAGCGGGAGGTCCGATTCCCGTCAACCGCCCAGGTTCGGCAAACCTGACATCGTAATGTCGAGATACAACTTATGAACGCACATCAACAGCCCACCGGTTCCGCCTATTTTATCGCAAAGGAGACCGAACGGCCCGAACAACGCACCTTGTCGGTGTTGGTCGACAACGAGCCGGGCGTACTGGCCCGCGTCATCGGTCTGTTTTCAGGCCGTGGCTATAATATCGAGAGCCTGACAGTTTCCGAGACCGAGCACGACAAGCACCTCTCGCGCATAACGGTGGTGACGCGCGGTACGCCGCATGTCCTGGAGCAAATTCGACATCAACTGGAACGTATCGTGCCGGTGCACAGGGTTGTCGACCTGAATATCCGGGCTGATGAACTTGGTCAGGACAAGCCGCTTGCGCGCGAACTTGCGCTGGTGAAAGTGGCCGGCAAGGGCGACGCGCGCGTCGAAGCTCTGCGGCTGGCGGAAGCCTTCCGCGCCAAGGTGATCGACGCCAATACCGAACATTTCGTTTTTGAGCTGACCGGCGCTGTCGCCAAGATCGAGCAGTTCATCGGCATCATGAGGCCACTCGGGCTGGTTGAGATCTGCCGCACGGGTGTGGCTGCAATGAACCGCGGCCCTCAGGGGATGTAGGTTAACTTCGCTAAAACATCTCGCCCTGTGCCGTGAAGCCTTTGCGCTCGATGTCGCGCAGCGCCTTGAAGCGCTTCACCATGACGGCATGGCTGGACAAGGCGTTCGATACGCGAATAAGCAACTCCTTGTGCTCAGCCTCGCATTGCGCCAGCCAGGTTTCGGCGTTGACGCCCTTTTCGATCCAGGGGCCAGCGACAAGCAACCGGATGGCCGAGGCGGTGTTGGGGCAGACGGCCAGCGCCACACGATCAGCAGAGTATTCCTGCGCGCGGGTGGTCGCCAAGCCTGGTATAATCAGGGCGTTCGGCACCAGACCGATGATCAGACGCCAAAGCGAAACGTGCCGCAGCTTGTGGTGCGCCAGTTCATGCGCAAGCACGAATTCGACGGTGTCACGCGCCGTCGGCAACATCATCGCGATTTCGGAATGCACGACAACATAGTTGTAGCGGCGATTGCATTCCAGCGCATAGGCGTTGACGACGCCATTGCCGTTGGTCACGTAGAGCCTGGGAAGATAGGGCATCTCCAACCGCCGCGCGAGATCCTGATAGAGCGCGAATAGGTCAGGGAATTGGTTGGGGCCAACCAGCAGAGCATTGGCGCGCGCCTGGGCGGCCATGTAAAAGCGATAGATGTAGAAGACGATCGGAGTGAGCGGCAAAAGCAACATAAGAAGGGCGTTTGAGGCAAGTTGCGCGGCAGTCTCGGCGCCGACCAACTGCTCCAGCACACCCAAGAGGTGGATCAACAAAATGCCGAGCGCCGCCAAGAATGCTGTTGCGGTAACCAGAAAGGAAAGCCAGATCAGCGGCATTTCCCAGCTATGGCGCAGATGCTTGAAGTCACGCGTAGAGGTTGAATGATTGGCGCACATGATGTCCTCCGCGCGTCAGCGTTGACTGCCGCGATGTTGCGCTGATGGCGCGGGAGGCACAAGCACCAGTCGAAACAATTTACATCGTGTCGCGGCGGCAACTGGACTCCGGGCCGCATCTTGGCCAGAAGAACGGACCTGCCGGGTCTAACATGTCGTCTGATACTTTTCTCGCGTTGCTGGTCTACGCCTTCGTGACTTCGGTTACGCCGGGGCCAAACAACTTTATGCTGCTGGCCTCGGGCGTGAATTTTGGCTTCTGGCGAACCTTGCCGCATATGTGCGGCATCGGGTTCGGCTTTTTCACACTGCTGATCGGCGTTGGCGCCGGTCTAGGCGCGGTGTTGACCGCCTTTCCGCAACTCCATTTGGCGCTGAAAGTGGCCGGCGGCGCGTACCTGCTCTATCTTGCGTGGAAAATCGGCATGTCGCGAACGCTTGGGAAGCAAGGCGATTCGAGATCGCAGCCGATGAGCTTTGTCGAGGCCGCGCTGTTCCAATGGGTCAATCCGAAAGCCTGGGTGATGGCGGTGACTGCAATGGCGCTTTATGCAGATCCGGCGAGCCCAATGTGGTCAATGTTTCTGGTCAGCATGGTGTTTGCGCTGACCAACTTTCCCAGTGTCTCGGTCTGGGCCGGATTTGGCGTCGGTTTGCGCGGGTTCCTCGCCGACCCGGTGCGGCTCAAATGGTTCAATATCGCGATGGGTATTGCGCTGGCGCTTACCTTGTGGCCGATGTTACGATGACATCTGGCCATTGCTGCCCCGGCCAGCGCTGGTAGTCTGGAAGGATGGCTCACAAGCATCATACCCACCACGGCCACCATACGCATGATGGCCACGACAATCACCTCGACCCGATGGCGGCGAGGGTGAAAGCGCTTGAGACGATCCTGACCGAGAAGGGATTGATCGATCCCGCCGCGATCGATGTGATCGTTGACACCTATGAAAACAAGGTCGGGCCAAAAAACGGTGCAAAGGTTGTCGCAAAAGCCTGGACTGATCCGGAATTCGCCGACTGGCTGAAGAAAGACGCCACGGCGGCGATCGCTTCGCTCGGCTTTACTGGCCGGCAGGGCGAACATATGCAGGCGGTGTTCAACACGCCCGGCCAGCACAACCTTGTCGTTTGCACGCTGTGCTCGTGCTATCCATGGACCGTGCTTGGCCTGCCGCCGGTCTGGTACAAGGCGCCGCCCTACCGCAGCCGCGCCGTCATCGACCCTCGATCTGTACTTGAAGAATTCGGGCTAAGCCTTTCACCCGAGATTCATATTCGCGTATGGGATTCGACTGCTGAACTGCGCTATCTCGTCGTGCCGATGCGGCCTGAGGGCACTGAGGGGTTAAGTGAGGAGCAGTTGGCTGAACTTGTCAGCCGCGATTCAATGATCGGCACCGCGATTGTGGAGCGCCCGCGATGAACGGGCCACAGGATCTTGGCGGCCAGATGGGGTTCGGGCCAGTCGCGCCGGAAAGGAATGAGCCGTATTTTCACGCTGACTGGGAGAAGCGCGCGCTTGGCGTGACGCTGTCATGCGGTGCGTTCGGGGCGTGGAATATCGATGAAAGCCGGCATATGCGCGAGAGCCTGCATCCGGCTGACTATTATGCGTCAAGCTATTATGAGATCTGGATCAAGGCGCTGGAGCGTCTCCTGGAGCGCCACGGCTTCGTCAGCGGAGTGGAACGCGAAGCCGGCCATTCGCTGGGCAAGGGAGCGGAGCCGAAGCGGGTGCTGAAAGCGGCCGACGTTGCGGTCGTTCTGGCCAAAGGCGGGCCCTGCGACCGGCGTGTGGCGGCCGCGCCAAAGTTCAAGGCGGGTGACACGGTGAGAACCAAAGTGTTCAACCCGCAGGGCCATACGCGCCTGCCGCGTTATGCGCGGGGCAAGATTGGGCGTATCGATGCGGTGCGCGAAGGCTATGTCTTTCCTGATACAAATGCGCATCACCGAGGCGAGCAGCAACAATGGGTCTATACTGTCGTATTTGACGGACCCGAAATCTGGGGCGCGGGGAGCGACCCAACGCTGACGGTCTCGATCGATGCCTGGGAGAGCTATCTTGAAGGCGTGTGACGCTCAGGGCGGCAAGCCCGCCGCCGCGTTCGAGGAGCCCTGGCAGGCGCAGGCTTTTGCGCTGACTGTCGCACTGCAGGATCGCAACGTCTTTAGTGCAGCTGAATGGGCCGAAGCGCTGGGGCGGGAGGTGCATAGCGAAGATGCCGCCCAAGACGGCCACGACTATTATGAACATTGGCTGGCGGCCCTGGAAGCGCTGTTGAACGCCAAGGGTCTGGCCGCAAGACAAGCCGTTGACGATCTGGCGCATGCCTGGGAACGCGCCGCGCATGCGACGCCGCATGGCCAGCCGATCCTGCTGGAGAACGATCCGTTTTCGCGTACACAGCGCAGCGGATAGGACGACGGCAGCCGCATGATCGAAACAGGCTTGCTGATTGTGCTCGCAGGAGCCGCCCTTGGCGGTTTTGCGCAAGGGGTGTCAGGTTTCGCCTTCTCGCTGGTTGCCTTGTCCGTATGGGCGTGGACGATAGAGCCGCTGCTGGCGGCGCAAATGGCGGTGTTTGGAGCGCTGCTTGGCCAGTTGGTGACGCTGCCCTGGGTGTGGCGCGGGTTTGACCGCCGCCTCCTGGCGCCGCTTCTTGTTGGCGGGCTCATGGGTGTGCCGATCGGGGCGTATCTTTTGCACTGGATTGATCCGGCGGTGTTCAAATTCAGTCTGGGGCTCTTCCTGCTGATTTATTGCCCAGTGCTGTTGCTGTTGCCGCCCGATTTCGCATGGCGGCATGGCGGCCGTGCAGCGGACGCTGTGGCCGGTTTTTTGGGCGGCGTGTTGGGTGGATTGGCTGGCATCTCGGGAGGCGTGCCGACGCTGTGGACCACCGTGCGCGGCTGGGACAAAGACACTCAGCGCGGCGTTTTACAGGCGTACAATATCGCCATGCATGTGGCGACGCTCACTGCCTATGTGTGGAGCGGTTCGATCACCAGGGAAAGCCTGACTATGTTCGGCTGGATTGCACCAGCACTTGCCATTCCGGCGATCCTTGGTGTGCTGCTCTTTCGCAGGCTCAACGCCCGCACCTTCCGCCGCATTATCCTGCTTCTGCTCACCGTATCGGGTATGTCGCTGGTTGCTGGCTCAGCGGGGCAGGTGATGGGTGGGTAGGCGTCTGCAGGATGTTCTTATTGTGTTCCGGTTTGTAGCCCCGTAGTATCGGGTTGGACTTGTGTCCTGTCCCCGAATCCTGCCACCCGGACCCATGCAATTTTCACCCCAACAAGATGAGGCGCTGAAAGCGGTGGCCCGCTGGCTGAAGACCGGCAGGCCGCAGGTTTTCCGTCTGTTCGGCTATGCGGGAACCGGCAAAACGACGCTCGCCCGATATTTTGCCGAGCATGTCGACGGGCAGGTGCAGTTTGCCGCGTTTACCGGCAAGGCGGCGCAGGTGCTGCGAGCGCGCGGCGCGACCAACGCCCGCACAATCCATTCGCTGATCTACCGCCCGCGCGGCGAAGAGGCGGTCGAGGACGAGACGACCGGCAAGACATCGATCAATCCGACCTTTTCGCTTAACCGGCAAAGCCCGATTGCGCGCGCCAAGCTTGTCATCATCGACGAATGTTCGATGGTCGATGAACAGCTCGGCAAGGATCTGATGAGTTTTGGGACGCCGATCCTTGTGCTTGGCGACCCGGCGCAGCTGCCGCCCATCTCCGGCGGCGGTTATTTCACGGAACATGAACCCGATATCTTGCTGACCGAAATCCATCGGCAGGCGCGCGACAATCCGATTATCCGGCTGGCGCTGGATGTGCGCGAGGGCCGGGAGTTCATGCGCGGCGACTATGGTTCGGCGCAGGTCATAGGTCGCGAGGACGTGAACCAGGAACTGGTTATGCAGGCCGATCAGGTGCTGGTCGGGCGCAACCAGACGCGGCGGCGCTATAATCAGCGGCTGCGCGAACTGAAAGGATTTTCGGCGGACTATCCGCAGGCTGGCGACAAGCTGGTGTGCCTACGCAATGACCCGGCCAAAGGCTTGCTTAACGGGTCTTTGTGGAAGGTGATGAGTTCGGCGCGCGAGACGGTGAAGCCTGGGCTCAACCTCCTGGTGTCGCCCGAAGAGGACGATCCGGAGCGCGGGATCGCCAAGATCAAGCTCTTGAAGGCGGCGTTCGAGGACGAGCGGCCAGATGAAATTCCGTGGGCCACGCGCAAGCGCTACGATGAATTTGACTATGGATACGCTCTCACTGTTCACAAGGCGCAAGGCTCGCAGTGGGGCAATGTGGTGCTGTTCGACGAAAGTTGGGCGTTCAAGGAAACGCGCCAGCGCTGGCTTTACACGGCAATTACCCGAGCTGCAGAAACATTGACGGTTGTCCGATAGAACCTTGAAACTGTGCGACTAATTGGCGTTGGCAATTGAACTGTGGGGTGCTGCCGGCCACCGTCCTGATGGATGCGGGTCTTCTGCGGCGCGGCGCGGGCGGGTGGGGCGGTCCACAAGCGGCGCTTGCTTTTGCACTGCAACAAGCCTAAACCGCGCCGCCTTGAACGGAGCGGTCGCTTTCCAATGACCCAGACTTCAGACGGCGGCCAAGCGGCCGTCGGAGAAATGAACCCGCTGGCGGGCGAGGCAATCGCCGAACCAACCCATGCCCCACAATCGCTCGGCGTGCTGACTTTGGGCGCCTTGGGCGTGGTATATGGCGACATTGGTACAAGCCCGATTTACGCCTTTCGGGAAGCGCTGGTCGCTTCGTCGGCGGGGCAGGTCGCATCGCGGGAAGATATTCTGGGTGTGCTGTCGCTGATCGTCTGGGCGCTGACGATCGTCGTGACGGTCAAGTACATTCTATTCGTTCTAAGGGCTGACAATCGCGGCGAGGGCGGGACGTTGTCTCTGATGTCGCTGGCGCGCGGGAGCTTTGCGCCGGGAAGACCCGTCTGGGTTCTGGCGCTCGGCATGGTGGGCGCTTCGCTCTTTTATGGCGATGCGGTCATTACGCCCGCCATATCCGTGCTTTCAGCAGTTGAAGGCCTGGAAGTCGTAACTCCTAACTTTGACGCATATGTCGTGCCGATCACGCTTGGCATTCTGCTGGCCCTCTTTGCCGTGCAGCGTTTCGGAACGGGTAGCGTCGGCATCGTTTTCGGGCCCATCACCCTGCTGTGGTTTCTGGCTATTGGCGCGTCCGGGCTGGATCATATTTTCGACGATCCGGAGATTTTGTTCGCGCTCAATCCGATCTACATCGTGAATTTCCTCTATCATCAGCCAGAGGTGGCCTTTGTCACGATTGGCGCGATCTTCCTGGCCGTGACTGGCGCCGAGGCGCTTTATGCGGATCTTGGGCATTTTGGCCGCAGACCGATTGTGCTCGCCTGGCTTTGCGTGGTGCTGCCCTGTCTCTTGCTGAACTATTTCGGGCAGGGGGCGTTCGTGCTGGCCCATAACGGCACTGTCGGCCATCCGTTCTTCGAGATGACGCGGGGGTGGGCGCTGGTGCCGATGGTGGTGCTGGCGGCTTTTGCAACGGTCATCGCCAGTCAGGCGGTGATTTCGGGCGCGTTCTCGCTAACCCGGCAAGCGGTGCAACTCAACATGTTGCCGCGCTTCACTGTCCAGCACACATCGCTGACCCAGTCCGGCCAGATCTATGTGCCGCGCGTAAACTGGATACTGGCGGTTTTGGTCGTGGTTCTGGTCGTCGGGTTTGGCAGTTCCTCGTCGCTGGCGGCCGCCTATGGCATCTCGGTAACTGGCGACATGATTGTCACCTCTATCCTTTTGTTCATCGTCATGACCCGCATCTGGAAGTGGCCGCTTGCGTTGGCGGCAACGCTGATTGCGCTGTTTCTGTTCATAGATGTCGGATTCTTCTTGTCGAATATTGTCAAGGTCACCGATGGCGGCTGGGTGTCGCTGGCCATCGCGTTCACAGCGATGCTGGTGATGTGGACATGGGTGCGTGGATCGCTGTTCCTGTTTCGCAAGACGCGCAAGAACGAGATACCGCTCGATTTCCTGATCGAGAACCTGTCGAAGAAGCAGCCGCATCTGGTCCAGGGCACAGCTGTATTCTTGACCGGCGATCCGCAGAGCGCGCCGACCGCGCTGATGCACTCGCTCAAGCACTACAAGGTGCTGCATGAGCAGAATGTGATCCTAACGATCGTCACCGAACCACAGCCGATCGTGCACAAGGCGGAGCGCGTGCGGATGGAGCCGATCAACGATCTCTTCATGCGTGTTTCGCTGCATTTCGGCTATATGGAGCAGCCGAACATTCCCAAGGCGTTGGCTATTTGCCGCAAGCAGGGGTGGAAGTTCGACATCATGACGACTTCATTTTTCCTGTCGCGCCGGTCGCTCAAACCGTCTTCGAATTCGGGCATGCCGCTTTGGCAGGACAAGCTGTTCATCGGGCTGGCGAAGTCAGCCGCCGACGCTACCGAGTACTTTCAGATACCGACCGGACGTGTCGTTGAAGTCGGCACGCAGGTGTCTATATAGCGCAGCGTCTTTTGCCGCGGACAATTGGCGCAGCGACTGAACCGACTGCTCCCCTGCGCAGCTTTTGGCGTGTCAAAGTGGTTGCGGCGGCAGGCTCAAGTGTGCATCGGATTCTGGACGCGCCGTCGCTACGATGCGCCCTGAAAACTGGAGCAACGAATGCCGCTGACCAAAGCCAATGGAATCGACATTTTTTACGATGAGTTCGGCGACAAGTCCGACCCGGCGCTGCTTCTGATCATGGGGCTAGGCACGCAGATGATCGCCTGGTCGGAAGATTTCTGCCGCATGCTGTCGGGCGAGGGATTCCGGGTCATCCGTTTTGACAATCGGGACATAGGACTGTCGCAGAAAATGGACAAAGCGCCGAGGTTCAGTCTGCCCTGGGCTTTCATCAGATTCCGGCTTGGCTGGACGATTCGTTCGCCCTATTCGCTGGAGGATATGGCGGCCGATGCGATTGGCCTGCTTGATGCGCTGAAGATCGAGCGCGCTCATATTGTCGGCGCTTCGATGGGCGGCATGATCGCGCAGATTATAGCGGCGCGCTATCCGCAACGCTGTCTAAGCCTGACGTCAATCATGTCGACCAGCGGCGAACCGGATCTGCCACACCCCAAGCCGCAGGCGATGGCTGCCCTGCGCGAGAAGCGCCCGCCGGCGAACGACCGCGAGGCGATGATAAATTTCGGGATGAAAATACTGCGCGCCATAGGCAGTCCAGGCTATCCGTCACCCGCGCCAGAACTGCGCGCCGCCGTCGCCAGTTCCTTTGACCGTTCGGTCTATCCGGCGGGTTTTGTACGTCAGATGCTGGCCATTCTGGCCAATGGCAGCCGCAGTCATTATTTGAAGGCTATTCGCACGCCAACGCTGGTGCTGCATGGCGAAGACGATCCGCTTGTGCCGATTGAAGGCGGACGCGACACCCACCGGCGCATCGCCGGATCAGCCATGGAAACGATTGCTGGCTGGGGCCATGATTTGCCGACGGCTCTTTTGCCGCGACTAGCCGCAAGCATCACAGCGCACTGCAAGCGCGCCACGGCGTGATGCGGAAAGCTCTGCGACAACCGCACAGGGCGAGCTGGATTGATTTGCCGTGATCTGCGGACCAAGTTAACGCCGGGCATTGGGCATGGCATTGGGGAAAAAACTTTCCATAGCGATAGCAGGCGCTGGTCCGGCCGGATTGGCGGCGGGGCTTTATCTGCATCGCGCCGGCCATAATGTGACTATCTTTGAGCGGTTTGACGCGCCCAAGCCGCTTGGGTCCGGCCTGATCCTGCAGCCAACCGGACTGACGGTTCTTGATGATCTCGGCCTGCTTGACAAGATTCTTGCGCTGGGCGCGCGGATCGACCGGCTCTACGGGTCCGACGCCAGGTCGGGACGGACGGTGCTCGATGTGCGCTATGACGCACAAAGCGGTGGACGGTTCGGAATTGCGGTGCATCGCGCGGCGCTGTTTTCCGTGTTGTTCCAGGCGGTGCAAATGGCCAATATCGGTCTGGAGACCGGCGTTTCTTTGGCCGAGCTGCACGCGGATGGTCCCTCCAGCGTATTGGTTGACAATGTTGGCCGGCGCTATCGCGGCTTCGATTTGGTGGTGGACGCATCCGGCGCGCGATCCCTGCTGCGCCGCCATGCCCACGCGCCCACCGAGCCGAAACCGCTGGCCTATGGCGCGTTCTGGGCTTCGCTTGAATGGCCGGGCGACGCATTTGCCGGCAATGCGCTGACCCAGCGCTATGACAAGGCGTCGGTGATGTTGGGCGTGCTTCCGATAGGGCGCCCTGATCGTGGGGCCAGGCGCATGGCGGCGTTCTTCTGGAGCTTGAAGCCGGACGATGCCGACGCAGTCAAAGCCAGCGGGCTTGACGCCTGGAAGGGTCGGGTGCTCAGCCTGTGGCCCGACTGTGTTGCGCTAACGGATCAGATCAGCGACTGGGAGCAACTGACGCTGGCGCGATATGGCCACCATACCCTGAAGCACCCAATCGGAAAGCGCTTTGCGGTGATTGGCGATGCGGCTCATTCAACTAGTCCGCAACTGGGGCAGGGAGCCAATATGGCTCTGCTGGACGCCCGTGCTTTGGCCCATGCCCTGGAGACGCGTAGCGGCATGGTTGACGCGCTGAATGCCTATGGGGCGGCCAGGCGGCGGCATGTTCGGGTGTTTCAGGCGCTCAGCCTTATGTTTACGCCATTCTACCAGTCGGACTCGAGTATTTTGCCGTTCGTGCGCGACCGGCTGGTGGCGACCGTGGCGCGCATACCGCCTACGCCGCAGTTGCTGGCTTCGATGGTGGCAGGGACGGTGGTCGACCCATTTGAGTCGATCAGGTTGAAGGAGATCGACTGGCAGCGGCTGTCGCGCCGGGACCCGACAGCCGCGTGACCGGTCAGCCGGCAAGCGCGGCTGCGTTGTCCTTGATGAACTCGGCAAGCGGCTTCGACTTGCGGCCGGAGAGCTTTTCGACATCGCCGGTAATAGCGCCGAGATTGCCGGCGCGCGCGGCGGCGTCGAACGAGACGAGCGTCGGGATAATCGCGTCCGGCAGACCGGCAGCCTTCATGCCGCCAGCAAGCTGCTCGTCAGTCACATTGACGACCGTCAGAGGCTTGCCGATGGTGGCGCTGGCCATTTCGGCGATCTGCTCGTTGGTGAAGCTCTCGGAACCCGTCAGCGTGTATATCGCGTCGGCGGCGGGAGGATTGGCCAAAACGGCGGCGATTGCTGCGGCGATGTCGTCACGCGCGACGTATGACGTCTTGCCGCCTGCCGCCGACGTATACCATTGGCCTGTCTTGAAGGCGTTGGGCAGCGCCATAAGCAGGTTTTCCTGGTACCAGTTGTCGCGGAAGATCAGGTAGGGCAGGCCGGTGGCGATGATCGCCTGTTCGGTCTGCAAATGATCCGGCGCAAAACTTACCTTCGAGTTCGCGGGATCGGGCAGCGAGGTGTAGGCGAGGCGCTTTGCGCCTGCTGCGACGGCCGCCTTGATCGCGGTTTGATGCTGCCTCAGGCGCGTACCAGCCCCATCAAGCGCATCGGTGGAAATGATCAGCACTGTTTCAGCGCCTGCAAAGGCGGCGGTCAGACTAGCCTCGTCGTCGAAGTCGGCCTTGCGCGTGGCGACGCCCCTGGCCGCCAGAGCCGACAGTTTTGCCGGATCGCGGGAACCGGCGATGATCCGGCCTGGCGCAACGCCGCGGGCTAGCAGATGATCAACAATGCGGCCGCCGAGCTGGCCCGATGCGCCGGTCACGAAGATGGTGTCGCTCATGGGAAGAATTCCATTCCTTGATTAGTCTCTTAATGAGAGCTACACTATATTATGCTCAAAATCTCTGCCGTAAAGACGGCAGTTTTTTGGGACGTAGGCACACATAGGGAACTACCATGGACAGGAATTATCATGGACGCCAGACCCTCTAATATGCGCCAGAAGCTGGAGAGCTACCGCGCGTCCAAGGATGGCGAGCTTGGCTTGGCCAGCTGTCCGATACGAACGGTTGTCGACACGCTTGGCGGCCG
>Ga0209573_1004511_pt1 | contig 13625 bp, 7 predicted proteins | sample TNRBio252014_DNA_FD_185870 | JGI IMG/M metagenome (GOLD analysis project Ga0209573, IMG submission 185870) | Wastewater treatment Type I Accumulibacter community from EBPR Bioreactor in Madison, WI, USA - TNR Reactor_6/25/2014_ DNA (SPAdes)... | ecosystem: Engineered > Bioreactor > EBPR >...
CAATCCTTCATCTACAATGGCTATGGTATAGGCCATTTTTTTACCGTTCTTTTCCTTCACCGTAAGGCTAAAGTTCTGATCCGCCCTGACCTCCTGAGGTATATCCAACAACGGAGATAAAACGGTTTCCGGAGCAAATACCTTGATGGGTTGAACCCCGTACAATCTCAATGGACGGTGGCTTTTATGTTCCTTATAAGCTGCAATGTAATGGACATGAATATAGGCAGTGGGAGCCATTTCCTGACGGAGTTTGATGTTTACCCTGGTTGGATTCATGCTGGCATTCTGGGTTTCATAATGCACAATGGAACCGCCTTTTTCCACTGTGATCAAAAATTTTCCTTTTGCTGCAGCCGGCAGGTCAAAACTAAGGCTTTCATCAACCGTATATTCCTGTTTATCCAACTGAAAATTCAGTACTTCCACTTGATCTGCATCCCCAGCATTATTCCAGTAATTGTAATCATAAACATAAACGGGCCTTCCGGTCGTATGCTCTGAATCACCCAAACTAAACTCAACATAAGCAAAAATGCCTTCATCTACAGAAATGCTGGTCCCTTCTTTTTTTACATTGATCTTACGTTCTTTGATCAGTTCCTTGTTTTGATTTTTTATGGCAGAATAATCGAGATCATTTCTACCGAAATCATACCACCATGAACGTTCAATCTTATAGGTTTTCATAGTGACCACGCCATCGGTTTTATTCCCGTTGGCATCGAGACAAACCACCTGGATGTTTTTGCCTTTTTCCATCATGATCATCCCATCACCAGTCGTAAATCCGGGCCACTTGACACCTACATACTTGCTGTATGGTGAGTACTTGATGGTTTTGACATCTGTGCTGAATGATCCGCCCTTTTCAAAGCCTTTCAACCGGAAGTTAAACATCATCACCGATGGGTAAACTTCTGCCGGATCGATCGGAATCTCAAATTTTGTCTGACCTGTCTTACCGGTAGTTTCCTCGCTGATCAGTCCGACATCAGACAGATAATTTTTGGTGATATCATCAAAAACAAAGCCATCGTATGAGGTTCCGAACGGATTTGGCAGAGATACCTGTTGCATATTGATTTCAGTTTTGAGATCGGCTGCTTCCAGTCCGTGCATCCATTTCAGGGAAAGGGTCGCATTAACAGGATCTGAGGCCAAAAGCATCTTTTCCCGGGCAAAGTTAAGCTCGAATTTCAGTCTGTTTGGCCTGACTGTTTCGATCCTCACCGGGTGTCTGTAACGCTGATTGCCTATACTTAGTTCAAGGTTCCATATTCCTGTCGGATCATTCAATCCGGTATTGAACCTAAGATCAAACAATCCCATTTTATGATTGGAAACGGTCCATTCCTTCATCACCCGGCCACGCGGATCCTTCAGTTTAAGGTTTAAAGGGAGTTTTGCGGGCAATTTATTGTGCTCATCAAAGTAAATACAGCTGACATAGCAACTGTCGCCCGGCCTCCAGACATCTCTTTCTCCGTAAAAATGGATTTTTGCCTTGTTTTGCCAGTCTTTACCGGTTACCTGGAAGGTACTGAGTGACAGTGCTTTCTCATCCATCAGGTGCAGGTACATTCCCTGACCGTCCGGGGCAATGACTTTAGCCAAAAAGGGCAATTTATCTGTATTGAGATACGCGACTCCATCTGCTCCGGTTTTGCCTGATACGAGTTTGATCCCCTGATAATTGTATAATTCCACCGTTGAACCAGCTATTGGATCCGAACTCGAAATGGAAGAAACATATGAGAAAAACCGCTGATTCTCCGGTTCATGCTTCACAACAAGACCAACATCCGAACAGATCAGCAGCCTTTGATCGTGGATCTGGCTGAAAAAATAATCCTCACAGGGATTGGAATACTTCACATCGACATGTTCGTCATAAAATGTAGGTTCATAGTAATAGTAATATTCATCGTAATCAAAATCATCATAGACTACCCTGCTTCCCGGACCATCAAAATTGAGATGATCCAGCATATCTTTGACCCCTTCGATCAGTTTTTCATCACATGGGTACGCACTATATCCAGATGGAATGGTTAAAAATAGTTTATACAAAGCCCGTGGCTCTCTTTTAACTTCAGCGCCCAGATCGATCAGGTAGCTTTTTTCTTCAAAAACATCCGTTTTACCTGTATCGTATATCGTATCCAGCACGATCTTTCCATATTTTTCAAGACCGTATTGCTCACCGAGTGAACGTGTATTTGTCTGGAAAAAATAATGCACATTTTGTTCGTAAATCTTTAGTATTCTCAACCTGAAGCCATAAGCTGAAACCAGCTGTACCGGAACTTTCCAACTGTCCTCCGGAGGAAGAATGTGTCCGGACTCGGCAAATCTGACATCGGGTTTGGGTGGTGTAAAATACAGTGATTTTGTGATTTTTCCCTTAAGGGCTGTTTTTGCAGAATTTTGTATCTCAGCGCTGATCGTGAGATTGCATTGATCTACCAGACTGTTATCCAGAAACAGATCGATCCGGTTGTCCTGAATGACTGTACGCAATATATTTCCCTTCGAAAGACTCAACAGACCTTCCAGATTTTGATCAGGCAATAAGGGATCTGAGAAAAACAATTGGATATAATCGTTACTTTCAATTTTAGCTTCAAGGAACTTAAAATCAGTTTTGGCCGGGATCAACAGTTCGTGCGTAGCCTTTTCTTCCTCACCAAGCGGTTCCATATTCAATTCAACCCTGATTTTTTCTTCTTTCCCTGTTCTTTTGATCCCTTCAATACGAAATTCAGAAAGATGACTATCCGTCAGTGAATGATTCCAAACCACCGGAAGTTCACGGTCTCCCTGCCAGGCATGGAAACCTTTTTCGATGACAGATCTGTCAGGTTCACAATCCACATAACTGACTTTTCCGATGTAATTGACTTCTTCCATGGACTTGACCTCCGGATGTGAAGCATGAAAGCTCCATACCTGGGATCTGGCTTCTACGTCAAATTCAAAATACTTCAGATCCTCCGGAACCTTGGTCAACGCCCCGAGATCGAGTTTTACCCGGTATGTTTTTTTGTATTCAATGTCATGTGATTGAACATAGATCTTTCTGCTGTATGGATCATAATAAATCTCTCCAGATATAGCAGGGCTAACAGTAAAAACCTCCTTCCAGTTGATTTGTCCGATGATGCTGGTATCCGGTTCAAAATCCAGCGTGACATATATTTCACCACATCTGGAAAGAGGAGGAACGCTGAAATCTGCCACATAACCACTGTATTTCTCCAATAGTTCAGCAGGCGATACGGTGTTTTGCAAAAATTTATTCTTGCAGGAAACCACCAGGCCAACCAACAAAAGAATTGTCAATAAATGACTTGAACGCAACATGATAATAGGTTTTAATTGTTAAAAATTTGAACTTTCCGGAGTAAACTCATTTTTGATTTGTTTTGGCAATTCCCGGTAGACCTGATCTTCTTACTTATCAAACTTTGTAAAAGTAGCATTGGCTTTTTATCTTACTTTTGATTTAGCGTCTATCCCGGGATCTCATTCCATTGACTGATCAAAAACGAAAAACTGAGAAATATAATTCCTTATCAACTGATAAAATTAAAACTATTTTCGGGCATCATGCAAAAAGTTTTGGTTAAAAGAACCGTAAATATTTTCACGAATCAAGAATACGCCTGAAAGCCTGTAGAATATGAGAAATAATATTCCAATTATTGGAGCATATCTGCCAGCTTGATCACCCGACAAGCGACCATCTACTTTGAAAATGTCATATTATAACGGATATACCAAAAATAAATGAGGTTTAAAGTTTACTTACCGCATTTTTTATGGAATCATGTGATATCATTCCATTTTTATTTAAAGACTGCATGAAAACCCATGTTTTTTTGTCTTTGTCAAGTACAATGCTTGTGACCATTCTGTGTGTATCGCAAAGGCAAGTGTTTTAGAAAACAAGGAGTTTACTCATTGTAAATGACTGTTTCAAAAACAAGCATAAAGCCGAATTGAGCGTTTTCTTGCAAAAAATATTTAACAAAAATGGCAGCATATCGAACCCTGGTAAGCATTGTTTCAGAGCAGACCGGATAGGATGCTGATCGGATCAGGTAGTCCCCTACGGTTAAACATAGATCAACGAATTAAGATTAAGGATGTACTGGAATTCTTAAATCGAAAATCGTTCACCGGAGTCTGCCCGTTGGAGCCTGCCCGTTGGGGGGTAATCATTTCATAAACCTGGTTTATCAGTACTTCCATTTTATTTTATATGGCTGAAAAATTTGCCTCCAAAGCCAATCACGCAAAAAAGTTTTTGGTTCAAATATTTGTCGCCAACTTATCATTTATCTTATATTTTAAAAAAAACATTGCATTTATTCTGATTCTAATGTATTTTTGTGGATTATAACCAAATAATATTTTGCAATGGCTGATTCAAGGAGATTTGCGGAACGTCAGATGGACAAGATAGAACAGGTAGTTGTTTTTCAGAGAAAAGCAATTTACTTTTTGCTTTCCATCATTTTTGCCTTTGTCGTTACTTTTTTGGTTTCTGATGAAACCTTCACACAGGTTCAGATGTATGTTTTATTCACCCTTCTACTGGCCATCAGTCTTTGGGTCACAGAAGCTATTCCTCCTTTTGCTGTTGGGATATTCATTGTTGGTTTTCTTATTTTCCTTGTTGGCGGAGCTGCTGACAACACACCGGACAGTCCGAATTACATCGATGTATCCAAATTCAGCAATACATGGTCGAACAGTGTGATCTGGCTTTTGCTGGGAGGATTTTTCCTGGCTGAAGGCCTTAAGAAAACCAAACTGGACAAAAAGCTGTTTCTTTGGACACTGAAGGTTTTTGGCACCAAACCTTCCAATTTATTGCTCGGATTGATGCTGGCTACCGCTTTTGGTTCCATGATCATGTCCAATACTGCCATTACCGCCATGATGATCGCATCTACCATGCCCATTATTGTTACGCTGGGCAAAGAAGCGCCATTTGCAAAAGCACTTTTGTTGGGTATACCCGCAGCAGCTTCATTTGGTGGATTGGGAACATTGATCGGATCACCTCCCAATATCATTGCAGCGGATTTCATTACCAACCTGGGCAAAACCCACGGACAGCAATTTCAGATCGGTTTTCTGGAATGGATGATCGTCGGTTTTCCTTTGGCCATAACCCTTGTTTTATTGTTTTGGTTTTTTCTTCAAAAATTTTATACCGCCAAAGTTAAAGTTGTAGATCTTTCCTTTGCCCAGGTAGATGAAGCGGAAGAAGATGCAAATTTTGTCGTTTACAAGTTTAAAAGAAGGATCACCATAGGTGTTTTGATAGCAACCATATTATTATGGTTGACAGGCAGTCTACATGGCATTCCACCGGCAGTCATTTCCGGAATTCCTATTGTTGTTTTGACCATGGTTGGCGTTGTGAACAGTGATGATGTAAGAAGTTTACCCTGGGATACATTGATGCTGGTTGCAGGTGGTCTTTCCCTGGGCCTGGCCATACAACAATCAGGTTTAGCCGGTCATTTTTCTGATGTGTTCTCAACACTTGTGATGAGTGATCTTGTTATGATCGCCTTATTTGCCCTCACAACCGTGATCATGTCCAATTTTATGAGCAATACCGCAGCAGTGACCATACTTTTACCGGTAGCCAGTGTATTGCCCATCGATAACTTTGCAGTTCTGGGACTAACAGTTGGCCTGTCAGCTGCCTGCGCATTGATGTTCCCTGTATCCACGCCACCAAACGCGATTGCATATAGTACCGGTTTCCTGACAACCAAAGACTTCCGAAAAGGTGGTCTGATATTCGGACTTGGTGGTCCTGTGCTTATTTTATTGTGGGTTTTCGTCAGTTACCTGATCATTCGGTAGCTGTCTATAGCTTTTTGATCTTTGCAGGAAAACGGCATTTTATTCGCTTTCCTGTTTTTGAAGCAGTCCTTTCGATTAGAGTAAACTAATTGATTTGCAATTATTTAGGTAGTTAGCTAATTAGTCTTTCAGGCTGAAGCATTGATGAACATACACTGAGTAATAGACAAAAATTGCCGTAAAATTGATGTTGTGAACCATGGCAATCTTCCTGGACTAAAAGACTATCCACACAAACAATCACCTCGTTTTCAAAAACTTAAAACTATGAGCTGCTCCCGGAATGGTCGAAAGCCTTGTCTCTAGAAGCTCACATTGCCCGGATACCTTGGGAATGCGATCACGTCTCTGATGTTGGACATACCGGTGACGAACTGTATCAAACGTTCAAAACCAAGCCCAAAACCTGCATGAGGACAAGTTCCAAAACGCCTGGTATCGACATACCAGTACATTTCTTCAGTTGGAATATGCATTTCATTCATACGTGCCAGCAAAACATCATAACGTTCCTCTCTTTGAGAACCACCGACGATTTCACCGATTCCAGGGAAAAGAATATCCATGGCGCGAACAGTTTTATTGTCATCGTTGAGTTTCATATAAAAAGCCTTGATGTCTTTCGGATAATCCGTCAAAATAACGGGTTTTTCAAAATGTTTTTCAACAAGATACCTTTCATGCTCTGATTGCAGGTCTGCACCCCAGGATTCAATGATATACTGGAATTTTTTCTTTTTGTTGGGTGTTGAATTTTTCAGTATGTCGATGGCTTCGGTGTAAGTCAACCTTTCAAACTCATTGTTGACCACAAAACTTAGTTTTTCCCTCAACTTCAATGCTGACCGCTCATTCTGAGGTTTTTGCTTTTCTTCTTCAAGCAACCTGGTTTCTAAAAATTCCAGATCTGCGGCATTGTTCTTCATTACATAACTGATCACATATTTTAACATCTCTTCAGCCAGATCCATATTGTCGTTGAGATCCGCAAAAGCTACTTCCGGTTCCAGCATCCAGAATTCAGCCAAATGTCTGGAAGTATTTGAATTCTCTGCTCTGAATGTCGGTCCGAATGTGTACACCCTGCTCAATGCAAGCGCGGCTAATTCGGCTTCCAGTTGTCCGGAAACCGTCAGATTCGTTTGCCTGTTGAAAAAATCTTTGGAATAATCAATGTCACCTGTTTCGTTTTTTGGCAAATTATTCAGATTCAATGTAGTAACCTGAAACATCTGGCCTGCACCTTCTGCATCTGAAGCCGTGATGATCGGTGTATGCTGATAATAAAAATCTCTTTCATGGAAAAACTGATGGAGGGCAAAACTTAATGCATGCCTGATCCTGAAAATGGCGCTGAATGTATTGGTCCTGAACCTGAGGTGAGCGATCTCTCTCAAAAACTCAAGGGAGTGTCTTTTGGGTTGGAGCGGATATGTCTCCGGATTGGCATCTCCATGGACGATCAGCCTATCAACTATCAACTCAACTTTCTGACCCTTACCGATAGATTCAATCAATTGCCCGTGAATCTCAACTGCTGCTCCTGTCGTAAGTCTTTTAGTCAGGTTCTCCTCAAATTGCCCCAATGTGATCACCGCCTGAAGGTTGTCGAGACAGGTTCCGTCATTGACAGCTATAAACTGATTGTTCCTAAAAGTCCTGATCCATCCTTTAACGATCACATTGTCTGCTTTTTGTGCAGTTTGCAATAAATCCTTGATTTTGTTGTAACTACTCATTTCTCAGTAAATTAAGGGCGCAAAAGTAATGAGTTTCTGGTAAATAAGTTCAAAATTTAATTTTTTCTGGAATTCAAGTACCAACAATCCTTTGATAATACGTTAAAAACAGTGTTCTTTGCAATATTAATTTACTATTAAGCCGGAAAACTTTGAGCCTTTTTAAAATATAAAGCTGTTTTTAGTCTTTTTATTTTTTTTATTGAGGGTTTGAACAAAATTGGTACGGTTTTTTCAGTATAATTAATCGGCTTTTAACAGGTATTTTAAATCTCATAAACCGTATGTTTTATAAAATCATTATTCAGGGTAAATTATACTTTGCCAATAAGGCAAGTTATGATAAACTTGTAAAAATGATTAATAACAGGAATGACGTTTACTACAAAAACCTGATCATTCACAAAGAGCTCGAATTCCTGGATGACGAGAATTTTATGATCCATATTCCCCGCCACGTAGGAAATTACACGGATAAAGTCTGGAAAAATACGGTAAGCCTCTTTGAGAATTGTGCACAATTTGCCATTTCAGGCAGGGTATTCGCCTGGAAAATTGAAAACGGACTGATCCTTGATGAGGCGGTCATCGAACCCACCGGTGACAGATCTGCCGTGATGTATTACCAGAAAGGTCTGAAACAGATCGCTCATGGCAATGACAGTGAAGCCTTTCAATCTTTCAATCTTTCCCTTGAGAAATGTCAAAGAAATCCTTTGGCTTACGAACGTCGAGCAGTTGTCAATATGATGCAGAAAAACTATGTGGAAGCCATGGAGGATTTTCAAAAATGCATCCGGATCGACGAAACCATTGCTGAAGCCCACTACGGGATCGCCAAACTGCTGATGTACGAAAGAGAATACGATGAAGCGCTGATTTATGTTGAGAACTGTATCAAACACTCCATTGCACTTCAAAGTATCCACTGGCAAGCCAGACGTGCCAAAGCCGAGATCCACATCAATAACAGAGAATTCAACAAAGCAGCATTCGAATTAAAACTGCTCGCACTGAGAAAATTTAGTGAGAACAATCCGAATTACCTTTGGAAACGGGCTGACTTTTTTAACTATGGTTATGTGCTATACAAATTGGAAGATTACGAAAATGCCTTAGCCGCTTTTGAAAAGTCACTCAAAATACCTCAGGGAAAGGATGACATCCCGGAAAATAAAAAACTTTATTACCTCGGTGTGACAAAGAAAAAATGCGGTAAACACGGTTTTATCAGCGATATCAAAAAAGCCAGCGAAATGGGCTACGAAAAGGCAGGAAAACTGCTGTTGGAGCTTTCGTGAAAAGTTTCCGCCAGAACAAAGAAATCTGTATCGCACTATCTAATTCTTGTTTTAATCGATTTATCCTTCAAAAACTAAATTCTACCCTTTCCTGGTATTTGGGTTGACTTTTGAGTCCCAAAGCAAAACCATATCCAACGCCAATTCCTGCTGTACTCACTCCAATTCTGAAAAAATTATAATTTCCTGGTGGCTGATATCTATAACCTATTGAAATGACAGGCAGGAAAGTAAAAGCATCTTCACCAAATTGTAAAAAATGATAAATTCCACCCAGTTTGACCTCCAGGTGGTTTTTATTTAATCCTGATAAATAAGTGTATGCAAAATGCACTCCAAGAAACTTGTTTCTAAATACATGCTCTGCCGTATATGTTAATCCTGCAGTTATACCACTATGCCCGTTCTTTGTCAGGACCAGCCAATCGTAACTACAGTTCAAAACAGATGCGAATAAGAGACTGGAAGCATAAAACGAAATAGCTGACGAATTCCTGGGCCAGGATTCACTTTTTATTGAATCCTGAAGGAAATTTGTTTTTGGAATTACTTCATTATCCACTTCACCCATATTACAGAATGGAATAAACCCTTCACCTATTTGTATGACTGTAGTGTTTTCACCTGAATTGACTGTCGTTCGATAAAAACCTGCATCATTTTGGGAAAGTACAGAATATGTCATGAAAACAAGCATTGACATGACACACATTTTTTTTAAATTTTTCATTGTATGTATTTGATTTTTATATCGATTTTATGAATTATAAGTTAAGATGCAAAACTCCAAAAATCATTTTTGCAATCTTTTCTAATTCTCTCATCTTAAAATAAAGGCAATTTGATTGGGAATTCAAAAACACTAAAATAATGCTTCAATATTGTTTTCAATTTCAAATGCTACGAACAAATAGTGCAGATTAAAAAATCTTCAATTATATCTTCCCAAACATACAAAACTATGACATCAGTAATTGAAAATCAAGAGTAAACTCATTTGGGCAATACTTTAGAATAAATCTAATTTCGCTTGATTCAGCCAAATTAAAACCAGTTGTCCAAACAAGCATTTTGGGGATTTTCCAACATAAAAAATAAAGTGATTTTGTTATCAATACAAATTTCAGTACTTGCAGTTGTGTAATATTTGAAGTAATTTTATTTCCTGGAAATTGACCCTACAGGTTTTTTGATTTTCAGCTTAATTAAATCTGTAATTATGGCCCGCCTTTTTTTAATTTTAACTTTTACCCTGATTCTTTGTCAAAGTTTATTAAGCCAAAATTCAACTACTTTTGTTGATTCTGTTCAAATCAATAAATCCAGGCTTGCCACGGTGATTGGCTCAACCTCCGCTTTTTACATTGGCGGAATGTCTTATCTGGAGTATATATGGTATACAGATGTGCCCAGAGTTCCTTTTCATTTCTACAACGATCTGAAAGCATACAATCAACTGGATAAACTCGGACACATGTTCGGTTCCTATCTGGAAAGTTATATCTGTTTTCATGCTTATCGCTGGGCAGGCGTTCCGGCCAATAAAGCGATCTGGTATGGCGGTCTGATGGGCTTTTTCATGCAGTTACCTATTGAAATCTGGGATGGGCTCTATCAGGGTTGGGGTTTTTCCCTGGGTGATGTTGCCGCAAATACGCTGGGATCCGCTTTGGTTATCGGACAGGAACTGGCATTTCATGAACAAATAGTCAAATATAAATTCTCATTCAGCAGATCTCCCTATGCTCCTTTAGCCAATGGATACCTGGGGAACGGATTCAATGAGCTGTTTCTGGACTACAATGGCCATACTTACTGGCTGAGCGTTGGGATCAACCGCATCATTCCGGTAAAAACAATTCCCGATTGGGTCAATGTGTCTGTCGGATATGGTATCGGAGGCGTCGTAGGTTCCTTCTATAACAAAACCTATTACCAGGGTCAAACCATACCTGAATTTGAAAGACACCGCAGATTTCTGTTGTCTCTTGACATCGATTTTACGAAAATCCCGCTAAAAAATAAAGCGCTGAAAGCACTGCTCAACAGCATGTTCATGATCAAACTGCCATTCCCGGCCATTGAATTCAATACTAAAGGTGAACAAAAATTCCATCCTTTCTATTATTGAAGATCATGCTGATAGAACAATAAAATCTGAATACTACCTGTGACCTGGAATTCAATCATTTGACTAAGAGAACTTTGAAGTGTTTTTTTCATATTGACTTAAAAATCATTTTCTTAATTCAAAGATCTTCACTTCCGCATCAATGCTTGATTGAATACAGATTGGCAGGCTCATTTTTCCACTTTTATCGATACCTCATTACAAATTTTATCCTATTTTTGAAGGTTTTTAAAATTGCCTGGCAATATCAACATGGATCCAATCAAGCATTCTGACATACTTTTTATTCTGAACCCACATTCTGGTCATAAAAACATCAAAAGGGTCAGTCAAAAGATGCTGAAAATAGATCCATCCCTCAATCTGATGATCTCTGAAAGTAAAGATGATCTGAGAAAAACCTTTAATCACTACCTCGAAAAATACAAAGTATTTGTAGTGGTCGGTGGCGACGGAACAGTTCGTGAAGTGGCTAAATACCTTATCAATCAACCCAAAAAATACTTGGGTGTATACCCTAACGGATCCGGGAATGGCTTTGCCAATGAACTGGGTTTCAAAAAAAACCTGAGCATCCTTACCAGAGATATCATCAGGGGAGAAACCCTGGATCTGGATGTGATCCAGGTCAATGATTCCCTTTGCATCAATATGGCTGGTGTCGGCATGGACAGCCATGTGGCTCACGCTTTCGGCCAGTCCAACAAAAGAGGCTTAATCCGCTATTCCATGCTGACCGCCAGATCAGCCATTACTTTCAAACCTTTTGAGGCATCCGTCCGTGTAAATAATTCAATAGTTGAAGGTAAATACAGGATGATCACCATTGCCAATACAAGACAATTTGGCAATAACGCTGTCGTCGCACCCATGGCAAAACCCAATGATGGCATATTTGACCTGGTGTTGGTCAAACCTTTTCCCGCTTATCTTTATCCACAAATTACCGCGATGATGTTTTTAGGAAAAAAACAGCATTCGCGGTACATCGAATACATCCAAACCAAAGATCCGGTTACCATTCAGGCTGACTACCATGATTATCATCTCGATGGTGAACCTGTTCGTTTTGAAGGGGATGTCCATGTTTCGATCAATGCTTCCATAGTAAAAGTGATCAAAACTTCTTTCAACAATCTGTAAACTGCCCAAAAATGACAAAATCAATATAATATGATCCAGGAATTAGTAAAAACAGCTTTCTCTGATAGATTTGGCCAAACATTCCGTAGCTTCTCTGCTCCGGGAAGACTGAATATCATCGGTGAGCATACGGACTATAACAATGGCTTTGTCCTGCCGGCAGCCATCGATAAAAGAATTTATTTGGCCATCAATGCTTCAGGTGATTCAATGGTTACATTATATTCCATGGATTTTGATGAAACCGTTACTTTTTCGGTGAACGAAGAACGAAATGATCTGCCTCAATGGGCCAGATATCCTTTCGGCGTTGTGAAAGAATTTCAGAAAGAAAAGCTTTTTGCGAACGGTTTCAACGCTGTTTTTGCCGGAGATATACCTGCCGGTGCCGGCCTGTCTTCATCTGCAGCACTGGAGAGCGTATTTGCTGTGGCTTTAAATACAATTTTTGACCTGGGTGCAGACAAGCTAAAACTGGCACACATCTGTCAGATGGCCGAACACCATTATGCAGGCGTCAAATGCGGCATTATGGATCAGTTTGCTTCCATTTTCGGCAAAAAAGACCATGCCATACGCCTCGATTGCCTAACGCTTGAATTTGAATACTTCCCGATAAACACTGGTGATCACAGCTTGTTTCTGGCAGATACAAGGGTAAAACACAGCCTGGCATCCTCTGAATACAATATCAGAAGACAAGAATGTGAAAAAGGCATTCAACTCATCAGCAATCACTTACCTCATATCCGCTCCCTTCGCGACCTCAGTCCTGAAGAGATTAAACCCTTTGAAAAGGAATTGGGATCTCCTGTTTTTGAACGCTGCGAATATGTCACAGAAGAAAACAAGCGGGTTTTAAAAAGTTGTGAAGCAATGGAAAATGGTGATTTCCGAAAACTGGGTGATATGATGTTCGGATCGCATGAGGGGCTGAGCATAAAGTATAATGTAAGCTGCCCTGAACTGGATCTTTTGGTGAAAACAGCCAAAAGCTTACCCGGTATCCTGGGCGCAAGAATGATGGGTGGAGGATTCGGTGGTTGCACCATCAATCTGGTTGAAAATTCCGCAATGGAAGAAGTTAAATCTGCCCTTGATCACTCATACCTTAAGCAATTCGGCAAATCTCCGGTATTCTACAACGTCCGCATAGATGACGGAGCAGGAGAAATATAGCTTTTGAATCAACACCTAATGTTTTTCCGGGTTTTAGGCGCTTAGGAGCCAAAACTAACCAACATGTTGTTCATTTCAGCTGTTGGATATTCCATTATTTTTGTTAAAACATCCCGCAAAGCGGCTTTTTTTGGGGTAAGCACCAAAATACATGGATACTTTCAGATTCAACCCCTTCAGGGTAGTATTAAGTGAGTTGCTTTTTCACGGCATTGCATGCCTTGTTATTGATATTCAACC